>OGCG01000121.1_pt1 | contig 51559 bp, 48 predicted proteins | sample 1570061 | NCBI WGS metagenome assembly OGCG01 (sample SAMN06268698, study PRJEB24515) | hot springs metagenome | isolation source: Joseph's Coat, Yellowstone National Park, Washington, USA | place: USA:Joseph's Coat, Yellowstone National Park, Washington, USA
GGGCCAGTGGCCCCCGGGTGGGGGAGCAGGGAGCGCGTGTTTATGCAGAATATGCGGGAGGTGCAAGTTTTGAGTTTCCTTAGCGGGAAGAGACGATCGTGGGCGCCTTCGCAAAAGGCAAAGACCATGGGAGAGCTCAGCCCTAAATCCATCGACCCCAAGGAAGGCGTACCTTGAAACGAGGTGAACCATGAAACGCTTGCTCGCACTAGGCTTTCTTGGCGCTTTGGTCTTGGCCATGACCTCCTATACGGTCTCTACGGGTCAAGCTGATGTCAAGGGGAAGACGGAGACGGTGCTGGTCAACGCCAAGGGATTAACGCTCTACTACGATACCCACGATAGTCCCGGCAAGGCGACTTGCACAGGAGGATGTGCCAAGTTCTGGCCTCCTCTGCTGGTTCATGGAAGCTTTAGCGCTCCGGCAAGCCTTAAAGCTGGTCTCAAAGTCTTCCAGGGAGCCAATGGGCCTCAGCTAGAGTACTATGGGCATCCTCTCTACACCTTCTCTGGAGATACCAAGCCAGGCCAGGCGAATGGGCAGGGCATTGCGGGGATTTGGTACGTCGCCACTCCTGAGCTTGGGCACACCTCAGCTAGCTCAGCTCCCGCGAGCAGCTCAGGCAGCGGTTGGTAGCTATGGTCTTGGTCGCTTGATCGTTTCGATGCGCGCCTTTGAGCGAAGCACTGAGGTGTAAAGGGACCAAAGCTCTAGGGCTTCTTGGGGATCGGTGATGAGCTGAGTAAATCGAAAGTAGGCGGCATCTCCCTCTGGGAGCACAAACGTAGGAGTTCCGAAGACGGCGAGTTGGCCTGCTTCTTGGAGATTAGAAGCGAGTTCGGCTCGCCGTTGGGCTTCGTCTTCCAAATCTCGCTGGAATCGGGAGAGGTCGAGCCTAGCTCGCCGAGCCGCTTCCTCGAACACGGGGCGTATGAGTTCTTGTCGCTCTCGATGCCGTATGCGGAAGAGCTCCAGAGCAAAACGCAGCTGAGCTTCTGGGCCTTGAGCTGCAGCAGCGTGAGAGGCGAGGAAGGCTCCAAGACCTCGCGTAGCTTCGAGGGGCTGCTCCCAGAGCTTCCAAGAAGGATCGTATCGCGGGCGAGAGGCATTGTCCGGATGGTTTCCCTGCTCGAGGCTGAAATGCTTGAGTCGGAGCTCGTTGGGAAACAGGGTGGCGGCGAGCTCAAGGCCTCGCCAGGCAAAAGGGCAGAGGTAGTCGAAGAAGATGGTGATCATGAGGCCAGCATACTCTGAGGCTCAGGTTAAACTGACGCTGTGGTCCCCTCAGGCCTTCTGGGCATTTCCGATGCTTGGGCACGCGGTGAGCGCACCGGCGGTCTGACTCCAGGTCTTCGGTCCCTTTTGCAAGCGGCAGGCTTTGAGTTGACCCACTATGAGATCGTCCCACAAGAAGCTGCCCAGATTCGTCGGGTCCTTCGCCTCTGGGTCGATCGCGAGGGGTTGAGCCTGATCCTCACAGTAGGCGCAGCGGGGCTTGCTCCCAGGGATCTAGCACCAGAGGCAACCCGAGAACTCCTCACTCGGGAAATACCAGGGCTTGCTGAGTTACTCCGCATGGGGTTGAGGCTCCCCTTGTTCCGGGGCGCAGCGGGAATCCGCGGTCAGAGCCTGATCCTTAACCTGCCCGAGGATGCTGAGACGGCGCTTCGTCTAGTCTTGGGGCCGCTGAAGAGTGCCCTCAAGGAGCTTCGAGGCTAGCGGCCAAAGCGGCGCTGTCGAGCCTGGAAACTGCGCAGCGCTCTTAGAAAGTCGACCTTGCGAAACTCAGGCCAAAACGCATCGAAAAAGTAGTACTCGCTGTAGACGCTTTGCCAGAGGAGAAAGCCGGAGAGGCGAATCTCCCCTGATGTCCGGATGATGAAGTCTGGATCAGGGACTCCTGCCGTATACAAGTGCCCAGAGATGTGCTCGAGGTCGAGTTCAGCCGCCAGTTCGCGGGGATCCTTACCGCTTTCCGCTGCTTCCAGAAGGAGCTTCTTCACCGCATCGACGATCTCTTCTCGCCCTCCATAGCCCATCGCAATGTTGAGGAGCATGCCATGGTGATCGGCGGTTGCCTGCTCGAGTTCCTCGAGGGCCTCCAGTACCTTGGGGGGAAAGCGATCTCGCCGACCGATCACCCGGACCTGGACCTTATGGGCGTGAATCCTTGGATCGACAGCCATCCGGTTAGCCTCCCGGACGAAGAGCTGCATGAGGGTCTCCACTTCCTGGGGAGGGCGGCTAAAGTTATCCGTACTGAAGACCCAGACCGTCACCGTTCGGATGCCGAGCTCGAGGCACCACTCCAGCACCTCATAGGCCTTTTCGACGCCAAACTCGTGGCCAAGATGGCTTTCGAGCCCTAGGCTCCGGGCGAACCGTCGATTGCCATCGAGGATGAGCCCCAGATGGCGGGGGAGGTCCCCCTGGCGGACCTGGGCTTCAAGGCGGCGCTCATACCACCAGTACAGAGGGCGGCTTAGAGATCCCGCAAACCGAAGGGCCTTCAGGCTCCTGCGGTGCAGACCGGCTCGGGTAGCAGCCATGCTCCTAGTGTAATCCAGCCTCCTTTCGGAGTAGCTCGACCCGGTCTGTAGCCTCCCAAGGGAAACCCTCTCGGCCAAAGTGCCCGTAGGCGCTGGTTGGAGTATAGATCGGTCGGCGAAGGCGGAGTTGCTCGATGATAGCACCCGGCCGTGGATCGAAGACCTTGCTGACCAGGTGGGTGAGGTCCTCATCAGATAGCGGGCTTCCTTGGGCCTCGACCCTGAGCGAGACCGGGCGGGCCTTGCCGATCGCATAGGCCAGCTCGACCAACGCCCGCCGAGCTAGACCGGCAGCCACCAGGTTTTTGGCGATGTAGCGGGCATAGTAGCTGCCCGAACGGTCCACCTTCGTTGGGTCTTTTCCGCTAAAAGCGCCGCCGCCATGAGGAATGGCTCCACCGTAGGTATCCACGATGATCTTTCGCCCGGTCAGGCCGGTATCCCCGTGAGGTCCTCCGATGACGAACTTGCCGGAAGGATTGATGAGGTACTCGGTCTCTGGACGAAGGTATTCGGAGGGAATTGCTCGCGCGATGACCTTGCTCCTTAGATCTGCGGCGATTTCGGTCTGTTCGATGCCATCAGCGTGCTGGGCGGAGAGGACCACGGTCTTGACGTAGAGGGGGGTTGCGCCCTCGTAGACGACGGTGACTTGGGCTTTTCCGTCGGGTCGGAGATAAGGGAGCTCACCGCTTTTGCGAACCTCAGCTAGCCTACGGGTGAGCCGATGAGCGAGGACGATGGGAAGGGGCATCAGCTCAGGTGTCTCATCGGTTGCGTAGCCGAACATGTGGCCTTGATCTCCCGCCCCGATTTGATCGAGGAGATCGGTAGAACCTAGGATGCGGGTTTCGTAGGAGCGATTGACCCCTCCCGCGATATCCGGCGATTGTTCATCGATGGCCGTGAGCACCGCGCAAGTGTCCCCATCGAAACCGTACTTGGCTCGGGTATAGCCCACATCTCGCACGGTAGCCCGCACGAGATTCGGGATGTCGACATAACCTTCGGTGCTGATCTCACCGGCGACAAAGACCAAGCCTGTGGTCACCAGAGTTTCGACGGCCACCCGAGCGGTGGGATCTTGGGCTAAGAGCGCATCCAAGATAGCATCAGAGATCCGGTCGGCCAGCTTGTCGGGGTGCCCTTCGGTAACGGATTCAGAGGTGACTAGCTTCATATGACGTGCTCAGGGATCCCCTCGAGGGGGGAATCGGTGGTCGGAAGAGTTGCGCCATTGAGGTCAGCAACAGGGCTTGCTTCGAGAAACCAGCTTTTAGGGGTCCGGTGCCCCCAGAGGGTTTGTCGGCGAGGATCGTTAAGGCTCCAGCGGAGCGGCTCGAGATCGGGGTCGACGGTGAGGTAGTCGGAGGTATAGAGCTCGATGCGGTGGCCGCTTGGATCCCTCAGATACAAGAACATGGCGTTGGAGATACCGTGACGCCCGGGCCCCCGCTCAATCTGATCGGTCTGGCGGGCCCCCGCGAGCAGATCAGCGGCTTTGAGCAGGCTCATGGGTTCGGGGAGCCAATAGGCAAAGTGGTGGAGCCTCGGCCCTCGACCGTTGGTGAGCGCAAGGTCATGGACATTGCCCTTGCGATGGAGCCAGGAGGCCCAGATCCTTCCCTGCTCGTCTTCGGTATACTCGGTGAGCCGAAATCCCAGGCGTTCTTGGTACCAGCGGGTCGCTTCGCCGACAGTAGGAAGCATCGCGTTGAGGTGGTCAAAGCGAAGGATCCCTGGGCCGCGGTAGCGATGGTACTCCTGAAGAAGCCGCTCGTGTTTGACGCTGTGGGCAAAGAAGCTGAGCGGCAGGCCAAAGGGATCTTCCAAGCAAAGCAAGCGCTGTCGCTCGGGTCCACTGTCCCAACGATAGGGGAGCCCTTCCTCTCGGGCAAGCGCTTCCAGCTCCTCGAGGTCCTCTTCGGCAGCCACCTTAAAGCCGAGCTCTAAAGCGCGGGCTTCTCGACCCTGGCGGAGCTCCAAGCTCCACTCGCGCTCCTCGTAGCCGCGTAAGAGCAACCTTTCTCCTTCTTGGCCCACCTCGACGAAGCCGAGCAGCTCGACGTAGAAGGCCCGGCTCGCTGCCAAATCGGGAACCTCGAGGCTCACCGAGGCCGCTCGAACGATGTGGGGTGGAGTGCCCATAGACCGCATTTTACTGTGCGGCCTTACTCGCGAAGAGCCCGATAGCCTCGTAGCCAGTAGATCAGTGGCCGCTCCAACCGCCCTAGCTCGATCTGTTCAACCTCTCCTACGACGATCTGATGATCTCCCCCCGGATAGCGGGCCCAGACTTGGCAGTGAAGGACGGCAAGAGCTCCTTCGAGAACGGGAGGGCCTTCGGCGGGAAATGGGGAAAGAGGAAGGGGGTGACGGCCGGCGAAGTGCTCGGAGAGCTCCTGGCTTCCCTCGGGGAGCAGATTGACGACAAAGGGTTTACCGAGTTCGAGGTACTCGAGGAGCCGAGCCTGGCGATCGATGGCGAGAAGGATGAGGGGAGGAGTCAGGGAGAGGGAGCTGAACGAAGAGGCGGTCATCCCCCATACCTGGGTTCCCCGGCGGGCCGCGACGACAGTGACCCCGCTCGCCCAGCGAGCCAGAGCCTCACGGAACGTTTCGGGGGTCACCGCGAGAGACCTCAAGCCAGGACCTCCTCCTTCTTCCAGCCGAGAAACTCCCGAATGCGCTGCTTATAAGGTTCCTGATCGTAGGTCTGGTAAAGGGTTTGGTACATCCGCACAGGATCGCCGAAGAAGAAGCGCTCATAGAGGAGTTGGCGAGCCCCAAAGCCTGAGAGGGTCATATCCCAGGCAAGACGGAAGAGTTGGATGCGCTCCCGGGCCCCGAGCCGAGCGCCCTGCAGGAACTTCTCAAGATAAGGTCCCATCGGCCCGGCCAAATCTTTCTCTGAGGGCAGAGTGATGAGGCCAGAGGCCCCAATTTGTTGGACGATTTCATGAAGGCGCGGGTAGAGCTTGGGATAGAGGTTGCGGGCGCCATCCAGCGCACCCCGATCGGGGAGGTAGAGCCCGTAGCGATTGGGCCGAGCCTCTGCCTCAGCCCGACTCCAGAAGCCCCGCATGGCTTCGAGGTAGACGATCACCTCGGCGATCTTTTCCTGGACATGGGGATAGACCTCGGCCCCGATCCCCTCGGCGAGCAGGCTCACCAATCCCAGCAACGTCTCGGTTTTGGACGTCTTGAGGACCACGACCTGATGAGCCATATGGTGCAGGGCCCCAGTTTCGCTATAGGCGTTATTGCAACGCTCGGCGTCGTTGAGGATGAAGATACGCTCCCAAGGCACCAAAACATCGTCAAAGACGACGAGCGCATCGGTCTCCTCGAAGCGGCTGGCCAAGGGATGGTCAAAGGTGGATTCCCCGGCTAGAGATTCGCGGACCACGAAGTGTAGCCCTGGAGTATGGGTCGGTAGAGCGAAGGCTAGGGCGTACCTCTCGGCTCCCGTACCGGCCTTGATCACTGTTGAGGGGAAGACCAAGATCTCCTCGGCTAGAGGAAAGGTGGCCAGCATCCGGGCTCCCCGCACGATGATGCCTTCAGGAGTTTGACGGGCCACTCCGACGGGGATATAGGGATCGGGCTGCTCGTTGACCGCCTTTGCCCGGTTGACCTGAGGATTGGTCAGGGCGTGGGTGGTGGCGAGGTCGTGTGCTCTTAGGTAGTGATAGTAGTTGCGGACATTGTCGGCGAACTCGCCAAAGTATTCGGCGGAGGCTGCATAGGCGGAGACCACCGCATTGAGGTAATCTGGGGTTCGACCCATTAATCCCAATGTGTGGTCAGCCCAGAGTTTATAAGCGGCGCTCCGCCGGGAAAGATCCTCCCGGCTTTGGGCCAAAAGGAAGCTCATACCGTAGCGCTTGCCTCCCTCGGCAAAGGTGAGGATCTCCTGGAAGCGAGGATCCAGCTGAAGATCATAGAGCCGGGCCATGCTCTGGACGATGCCCCGGAACGCTGGATGGGTGGTGGGATCTTGGACCAGCTCCCCTCGGTACCAAAGGCGAGGGGGGCGCTCTTTGAGGGACTCCAGATACTCTTTGCCGCTGCGCGCCATGGTTTACCTCCCAAAGCGAGGAACGGGGGGCGGGGTGAGGGGCACGGCGATGTTCTTGAGCTCGCAGTAGAACTCGAAGGCGTACCGCCCTCCTTCTCGATGGGTACCCGAAAACTTCATGCCGCCAAAAGGGGTGGGAAGATGGCGGACGTTGTGCGCGTTGATCCAGACCATTCCAGCTTCGAGGCCGAGGGCCAATCGGTGGGCTCGGCCGACATCCCGCGTCCAGACGTAGGCGGCGAGTCCATAGCGAACATCGTTGGCGAGCCGAAGGGCTTCTTCCTCATCCTTGAAGGGGATGACGGTGAGCACGGGGCCGAAGATCTCCTCCTGAGCGATGGTCATCCAGTTCTCGCCTTTGAGGAGGGTAGGCGCAAAGTAGTTGCCTTCGCCGCCGAGACGGATGCCCCCCACCAAAAGCTCAGCTCCTTCGCTGAAGCCTTGCTCGATGAGTCCCTGGACGCGGGCAAGATGATCGGGATGGATGAGAGGTCCGACCTCGGTCTCGGGATCCAAAGGGGGGCCGATGCGGATCCTCCGGGTGCGCTCGGCGAGGTGAGCGACGAACTCCTCAAAGATCTCTTCTTGAATGAGAGCGCGAGAATTGGCTGTACAGCGTTCTCCGTTGAAGGAATAGATCTGATAGATGGTCGCGTCGAGGGCTCGCTCGAGGTCGGCATCGGCGAAGATGAGCACCGGGCTCTTGCCCCCAAGTTCAAGGGAGAGCCGTTTGAGCAGGGGGGCTCCTCGCTCCATGACCCGGCTTCCGGTGGTGGTCTCCCCGGTAAGGGTGATCAAGGGGACGAGAGGATGGGTGACCAAAGCGTCGCCAGCCTCCTCTCCGAATCCCTGCACGAGATTGAAGACCCCTGGCGGCAGATCGATCTCGGCTAGAATTTGGGCGAGCTTCCAGGCGGTAAGCGGGGCCCACTCGGCTGGTTTGAGGATCACCGTATCGCCAGCAGCGAGGGCGGGAGCAATCCGCCAGGTCGAGAGCATGAGCGGGGCGTTCCATGGGGTGATGATCCCCACTGGCCCAGCAGGGACACGGACCGTATAGTTGAGCCACTCCCGGTCGACCGGGTAGGTGTCCCCTTCCATGGCTCGCTCAGCGTACTCAGCGTAAAAGGCAAAGTTCTCAGCGGCTCGCGAGACCTGACCCTTGACGATGCGCAGCACCTGGCCAGCATCTAAGCACTCGAGGATCGCCAGCTCCTCGGCATGGCGCTCGATTGCCTCGGCGATCTTGAGGAGGTAGCGTTTGCGAACCCGAGCAGGAGTTCGACTCCATTGGGCAAAAGCTTGGTGGGCGGCACGGGCTGCCTGGTCCACCTCAGCGGGTCCTCCCCGGGCTACCCGAGCGAGCGGCTGGTTGGTGGAGGGGTCCAGCGTCTCGAAGGTCTGATTGTCCAGGCTCTCCACCCAGTTGCCTCCGATGAAGTGGGGGATGGGGGTGCGCTGGAGGTTTGCACGCAGCTCTTCGAGATCCAAACTAAGGGTCACGGCTCCTCCTCAACGGGATTCTCAAGGGCGCCCAGACCGTCGATTTCCAGGCGCATCCAGTCGCCGGGTTCCACCCGCGAGATGCCTCTGGGAGTTCCAGTCAGCAGGACGTCGCCCGGTTCTAGAGTCATGAAGCGGCTCACATACTCGAGGATCTCTGGAATTGAGAGGATCATATCTCGGGTTGTTCCCTCCTGGCGCAACTCGCCGTTGACATAGGCTCTTAGTCTGAGCGCGTGGGGATCGGGGATCTCCTCGGGTGTAGCGAGAAAAGGACCTAGGGGCCCGAAGGTGTCCCAGCCCTTAGCGCGAATGGGTGGACGGAAGGTGTTTGTCACGTAGTCGCGAACCACTAAGTCGTTGGCGATTGTATAGCCTCCCACGTAGTCCATAGCTTCCTGAGCTTTGATCTTGCGGGTCCGCCGCCCGATCACGACGGCAAGCTCGACTTCGTAGTGAAGGAACTGAGCTCCTTTGGGTTTCAACACAGTACCCCGATGGGGAAGAAGGGAAGAGTTGGGCTTCCAAAACAGAGCAGGCTCCTCTTGAGCTAGACCGAGTTCCTCGGCATGACCTTTGTAGTTGAGGGCGAGCCCAAGGACTTTTTGAGGTTCGATCGGCAAGAGCCAGGTGACTTGGTCGAGGTTGTGGGCTTCTCCTGCTTCATCGAGAAGGTGCCCATCTTGGAAGCGCCCTTCGTGATAACGACCTTTCGCAAGAAAGCGCGCCTTGAGCATGGTTCACCGGGGTTGAGGAGCCAGCAGTCCATAGCGCTCCGCCATGGCCCGCAGTCGGACTTCTACCTCGGGACGGGTCGGTCCCAGCGGGGGACGCCACTCCGGGGCGCAGAGCCCCATCCAAGCCAGTACGGTTTTGAGGGGAATCGGGTTGGTATCCCAGAAGATTGCCTGGTTGGCTTCGAGGAGAAAGTAGTGTAGCTTGCGGGCTTCGGTCAACGCACCTTGGAGCGCGAGCTCGCACAGCTTGGCGACCTCTTGGGGGAGCCAGTTGGCCGTTGCCGCGATGGTTCCCACGGCTCCCAGGCTCATCATGGGAAGGGTGAATTCCTCAAGGCCACAGAAGACGGAAAACCCCTCCCCAAGAGCTTGAATCAGGCGAGAGACGTAGCCGAGATCTGGGCTTGAGTGTTTGAGCCCTTGAATTTGGGGAAACTCCTGGTGCAGCCTTCGGACGGTCTCCACTTCGAGCTCAACCCCTGTTCGTCCAGGAATGTTGTAGAGGATCAGAGGAAAATTGGGGACGTTGCGGGCAATCTCAGCGAAAAAAGCATACAGACCTTGTTGATTCGGCTTGACGTAGTAGGGCGTGATGACCAAGGCAGCCGAAGCCCCCACTTCGCGGGCGTAGTGGGTGAGCTCGATGGCCTCGTCAAGGCGTAAGCTCCCAGTGCCGGCAAGGACGGGAAGCCTTCCGCGGGTCAAGCGCACGGCGAGCGCAATGAGTTCCTTGCGTTCATCAAGACGAAGGCTGCCTGGCTCACCTGTGGTGCCTCCCACGCTGATACCGTGAGAGCCGGATCGGATTTGGCGCTCGATCAACCCTTCAAGCGCCTGCGCATCGAGCTGCCCTTGGCGAAACGGAGTGATGAGGGGAACAATGGATCCCTTGAGCACGGTACCTCTAGTTTTCTAGGGTTATATGGTGATGCCAAGTGTGTAAACCGACAAATAAAAGAATCTTTTTGTCTTTATACCCAACATCTGGTTTGCGTGGAGCTTCTCTGATCCATGGTCTTGTGAGATTCAACAAATTTAGGGACAATATATGTATTCCATGCGATTTGCTCAAATGGCACGCCAGCTCGGTTTAGAGCTCCTCGGATCGGGGGAGGAGGAGGTGCACTGGCTGGAAGCTGGCCATACGTGGCGCCCTTCCCTTCCTCCTCAAGCGGTCTTCTGCGCGCTAAGCCCGGTGCCTTCTGAGGAATGTCCAGGTCTTCTTGAGCATTTGCTGCACCGAAGGGCATCTGGTCTGATCGCCCGCTGCCCACCCTTAGAGCGCCCGCCACTCTCCGTAGCGCTCCTCTCTTGGCAAGATCCCCTCCAGGTCTACCAACAAGCTCGCCGCCTACTCCTCGAAAGTCAAGCCTCCTCAGCGCTTTCCTCGGCCCTTGTCCTTGAGGAACTCGCTGGTCTGCTCCATGAGCCTCGCGCTTTTCTTGAACGCTTGGGGCGCTGGCTTGGGATCTCTCTGCAGCTCGTGAGTCCTTGGGGAGAACGCTTGGCCTGGGTCGGAGAAGGGCGCCTTTCCCCTCGGGAACCTGGTGAGGGACCAGGTTATGTGGCCCTTGAAGCCGGTCTTGGCCTTTTGGTGGGGTATGGAACTTCGGAGGACCTCGAGGCGGCCCGCCCAGGCTTGGAGCTCGCCGCGCGGCTCCTCAAAGCGAGAGCTGTTGAGCTCCAGGCATCGTTGGCTGAAGAGGAGGGGTTGAGGGGGGCTTTGCTCGATGACCTCCTTCTGGGAGAGGCTGAGCCAGAGCGAGCCCTGGCCTTTGGCTTTGATCTGGGACGCGACTCCCGCCTCGCTCTTTTAGAGGGCCTTCCAATCCTGGGCCAGCATCGTCGGGCTGAGACTCGACGCCGAGAGCAGACCGTCAATTTGCGCCGAGGTTTGCTCGCTTACTGTGAGCGCAAAGGCTTACCTGGTCTCAGCACCCTTCGGGGTGGGCGAGCAGTCTTCCTCTGGCAGCCTTCGGCCTTGGAACGAGAAGCTCAAGAGCTCTTAGGCATGAAGGGAGTCGCTCGAATTGGCCTCTCGGCACCGATTCGAGAGCTCGCACGGGTACCTCAGGCCTACCGGGAGGCCCTCATCGCCCTCAAGGCCGCGCGTCCAGGCGAGGCGCTTTCCTTTGAGGGGCTCGATCCGGTGGCCTGGGTTCTGCTCCAACAGTCGCCTGAGGATCTGCGGGCCTTAGTTGAGCGCTTCTTACCCTTACCTTCCCGCCTGCTCCGTACCCTTGAAGCGTACTTCGAGGCGGAAGGCCAGCTCACCCTTGCGGCTAGCCAGCTGCATATCCACCCCAACACGCTGCGCCATCGTCTTGCCCGCATTGAGGAACTCCTTGGCAGCTCGCTCCGCTCGCCTCAATTCCTCGCTCAGGCCTACTTGGCCCTAAGAGCCCGGAGCCTTCTAGAGGACTAAAATGTCCCCGATGCGCCTCGTTTTGGTCCCTACCCCGATCGGCAACCTCGAGGACCTGACCCTGAGAGCGATTCGAGTGCTCCGCGAGGTTGAAGTCGTCGCCTGCGAGGATACACGGCGAACCGGGCTTCTTCTGCGCCACTTGGGTCTCACGACGCCTACCTTGCGCTTGGATCAGCACACCATGTCGCGGGCCCGAGAGCGCTTAGCCCCTTACCGCTATGTCGCTTATGCGAGCGATGCGGGGACTCCTGGGATTTCAGATCCCGGAGCGGAGCTGGTACGGCTTGCCGTGCAGGAGGGATGGGAGGTTGAGGTGCTTCCTGGTCCTACCGCGCTCATCCCTGCGTTGGTCCTCTCTGGTTTTCCCACCGCCCCGTTTCGCTTCGAAGGTTTTTTGCCGATCAAAGGTAGGGCTCGCCAGGAGCGCCTCGAGAGCCTTCCGGGTCTTCAGACGGTGGTGCTCTACGAAGCCCCTCACCGCCTCCAAAAGACCCTTCAAGAGCTCATGGAGATCTACGGTGCGGAACATCCGGTCGCAGTGGTTCGCGAGCTGAGCAAGCTCCACGAGGAAGTCTTTCGTGGGAGCCTCAAAGAAGCCCATGGGCACTTCACGCATCCTAAGGGGGAGTTCGTCCTCATCCTGGCTCCCCGAGTGCAGCGGCCGGATCCCCAGGAGTTGCTGCGCGCTCTGCAAGATGAGGGTTTGGTAGGGCAGGAACTGGTGAGGGCCCTAGTCCAGGCTGGCCTTCCTCGCGAGGAGGCCTATCGCCGTGTTCACGAAGGGGCTCAGTGAAGCGGATTGCGGTCCTGACCAGTGGTGGAGATGCTCCTGGCATGAATGCCGCGATCCGAGCGGTGGTCCGCTCAGCCTTTGCTTCCGGACTGGAGGTCTTTGGAGTGCGGCGGGGCTACCTGGGCCTTTTGGAGGGCGATTTCCTCTCGCTTGGGCCTCGGGATGTCGCCAACATCCTCCAACGCGGTGGGACGATCCTGCTCACCGCCCGCAGCCAGGAGTTTCTGACCGAAGAAGGGCGAGCGAAGGCGGCTTCCCACCTTCGGGAGGCTCGGATCGATGGTCTGGTGGCCATCGGAGGGGACGGGACCTATCGGGGAGCCTTAGCCCTGGTGGAAGAGCAGGGGATTCCGGTCGTAGGGGTTCCCGGCACCATCGATAACGATCTGTGGGGGACTGATTTCACGATCGGTTTCGACACCGCCGTCAACACCGCCTTAGGGGCCATCGATCGTATCCGGGATACCGCTGCAAGCCACGAGCGCGTCTTTTTCATCGAGGTGATGGGGCGTCAAACAGGTTTCATCGCTCTTGAGGTGGGGGTGGCTGGGGGAGCAGAGGTCATCGTGCTCCCGGAAGTGCCCACGACCCCTGAGGCCTGCGCTCAGGTCATCCTTGACTCTGCAAGCAAGGGAAAGCGCTCGTCCATCGTCGTCGTCGCCGAGGGGGCTTATCCTGGGGGCACGTCAGCTCTCGCTGAAGCAGTGCGCCGAGTAGGTGGGTTTGACGGTCGGGTCACGGTACTGGGCCATATCCAGCGAGGAGGCAGTCCTACAGCTAGAGATCGGGTCCTCGCAAGCCGGTTGGGAGCTGGGGCGGTCGAAGCCCTCACAGGGGGACGAGGGGGAGTAGCGGTGGGTGTGATCGCGGGGGAGATCGCCGAGGTGCCTTTAAAGGAAGTGGTCGGTCGCAGAAAGGATATCCACCGCCGCTTAGTCGAGCTGGCCAGGATCCTTTCGATTTAGAGCTGTGCTAGACTAAAAGCGATGCCGGCGTACCTGTATATCGTGCTTTTTGTGATTGGAGTGCTCTTGGTTTCTGGGATGCTCTACGTGGCGCTCAACCCGAGAAGCCTTGGGCGTCGGGGGGAGACCGCTGACCTGCGCTATATTTGGTTTGCCTTTATCGTCATTCTTTCGACGGTGGGGGCCTTGGCCTCGGTCTGGATCCTCGGCGATAAGGGCCCTCCTCCCTTTAAATAACCTCCTCGGTTTAGGATTGGCGGGCGCTAAGGTCAACCGAGCCGGTTGAGGTGCCTGCGGCTGGAGCTTCTTAGAGCCCAGGCGGAGGAGAGGAGGAGCGTTCCAAAGCCTCCCCAAAAGGGCCAAGGGCTAGGAAGCAGGGTGACCAAGACTGCGAGGCAAAGCGTCCCGCCAGGTAGCCAAAGTGCCTGGCTGATCTGAACCTCAGCTTGGACAAACAGGAGTCCAGCGTCGAGGCCAGCCCGGAGAACCCAGACAGCAGCAGCTCCTACGATCCCAAAGCGGGGGGTAACCAACACGAGGGCGGTGAAAAAGAGGGGCAATTCCCAGAGGTGAAGTTTGGCTGGGGCTTCAGCGTGCCCTTCGGCTTGCAGCTTCGCCAAAGGGACTTGAGCCAGGCTGTTGATCCAGAAGCCGAGCAGGAGAAGCTCTCCGACCAGAGCGGCTTGCTGGGCGAACGCTTTTCCGATCCAGAGGCTAAGTAGAGGCTTTTCCAGGAGAATTCCTAGGAGGCTGATGAAAAAAAGCGGAAGGACGAGGGTCTTGGTATCCTTGCTGGCTCGCGAGGGGTTGCGGGCGAGCTTGGGGAATAGGGCGCTCGCCACCGCTTCGGGAAGCAACCTGAGTCGGCGAGCGAGGCTGAAGGGGACGGTATAGAAGGAGACCTGGCTGGCCCCTAAGAAGAGGCCGATGATGAAACGGTCAGAAGTGTCGAGGAGAGGGCCGATCAGATTGCTCAAGCTCATCCAGGCCCCGTAGCGTAGGGGAAGAGGGGCCCAGCCAGTTGGCCATGGACCCTCGCGTATGAGGAGGCCTAAGGCGAAGAGAAGAGCAAGAGCCCGAGCGGCTGCCGAGGCCGCGATGATCGAGATCAGCTCGGTGTGGCCAAGCAGGATCAGGCATAGGGGCAAGCCTTGACTCAAGAGGGCGGTGACCAAGCGAAGCAGGTTGAGCTCTACGAAGCGCTCTCTGCCTTGGAGCACTCCTTGGATGACCCGAAGCTCGAAGAGCGCTGGTACCGCCAAGGCGATCCATACGAGGCTTGGCCGCACCTCGGGATCCAGGCGGGCGAGCAGGAGTGCCCACAGCCCAAGGAAGAGAGCTCCGACGGCGAGGCCCAGCACCCAGCCGAGCTCGATCGCTGAACGGAGGCTCTTAGGAAGCCCCTCGGTGCGAGCGGCGTCGCGGGCCAGGATCCTGCCTAAGCCGAGATCAAGGGAAGGTGCATAGTTCCACAGGGTATTGATCAGAGCGAGGATGCCGTAGGCTTTGAGGCCGAGCCCGTGGAGGAGCACTGGGACGCTGACCAAGGCGAGGAGGAGCTCTGAGGAAGCCCCTAGCAGGTTGTAGATGGTATGGCGTCGCGCAGGCGAGAGAGGCATCCATCTCATCATGGCCCTCTTGAGTCGTCAGGGGGGTTCACGCGTCGCTTAAGACCAGGAGGCCCAAAGGAGGAAGCTTCAGGACCAGCGAGTATGGACGCCCATGCCAGGGGATGGGGCTGGTGGCTACTGCCCCGAAATTCCCCACTCCGCTACCCCCATACAGGGTGGCGTCGCTGTTGAGTCGCTCTCGCCAGGGTCCAGCATGGGGGACGCCGATTCGGTACTGGTCTCGCGGCACGGGGGTAAAGTTGAAGACAAAGAGCAGGTGAGCCCCTCCGCCTCGTCTCAGATAGATGAGCACGCTCTGCTCGCGATCCTGGAAGTCAATCCACTCGAAACCCTGTGGGCTGTCGTCGTAGAGGGCGGGGTGTCGGTAGAGGGCGAGGAGGTCGATGAGCCAACGCTCTAGCCCCCCATGAAGGGGGTCTTGGCGCAGGTCAAACGGTACTTCTCCGTCATGACTCCACTCCCAGGGCTGGCCAAACTCGCTGCCCATGAAGAGGAGTTTTTTTCCTGGATGTCCAACCCAGTGGCCGAAGAGCAGCCTCAAGTTAGCGGCTTTTTGCCAATCATCGCCCGGCATCTTCTGCCATAAAGAGCCTTTCCCATGGACGACCTCATCGTGGGAAAGAGGCAAGATGAAGTGCTCGCTGAAAGCGTAGACCAAGCTGAAGGTGAGCCAATCCTGGTGATACTTGCGGTGAATGGGATCTTTCTTGAAGTACTCGAGGGTATCGTGCATCCAGCCCATGTTCCATTTGTAGAGGAAGCCCAAGCCCCCATCGTACGTGGGAAAGGAGACCTTGGGCCAGGCAGTGGACTCCTCGGCGACCATGATGGCCTCGGGGAAGAAGCTATAGACGGCTTCGTTGGCCTCCTTGAGAAAATCGATCGCCTCCAGATTTTCCCGCCCGCCGAACATGTTGGGAGCCCAGGCCCCTTCAGGGCGTGAATAGTCCCGATAGAGCATCGAAGCGACTGCATCGACCCTCAGCCCATCCACGTGGTAGCGCTCGAGCCAAAAGAGGGCGTTGCCGATCAAGAAGTTGCGTACTCCGGGCTTGACCCAGTCAAAGATGTAGGTTCCCCAGTCGGGATGGTAGCGGAGGCGGGGGTCCTCATACTCATAGAGACAGCTCCCATCGAAGTAGACCAGCCCTTGGGGATCGGTAGCGAAATGAGCGGGCACCCAATCGAAGATCACCCCAATTCCCGCTTGGTGAAGCCGATCGATGAGGTACATCAGATCCTCAGGGCGCCCGTAGCGGTGAGAAGGGGCGTAATACCCCAGCACCTGATAGCCCCAAGAGGGGTAGTAGGGGTGCTCCATGAGCGGAAGGAACTCCACGTGGGTGAAGCCCAGGCGCTGGACGTGCTCGATCAGCGGATCAGCGATCTCTCGGTAGGAGAGAGACCAACCCCCTTCCTTCCGCCGCCAGGAACCGAGATGGACCTCATAGATGGCAAGCGGTCCCTGGAGTCCTGAGGGCCCCTTCCGTTGTCTCATCCAGGCTTCATCTCCCCAGGTGTACTCGAGTCGGGTGATCACCGAAGCGAGTCCCTCAAGGGGAGTTCCTTGCGGGGGTTCGAGCTGAAAGGCGTAGGGGTCGGTTTTGTCGGCGCTGAAACCGGGACTCTGGATACGATACTTATAGCGTTGCCCCACTTGGGCTTCGGGGATCAAGCTGGTCCAAATTCCCGTCCAGGGTTCGCGGCTCAAAGGGTGGGCTTTGGGATCCCAGCCGTTCCAGTCGCCGATGACCGAGACCCGCTCGGCGTGAGGAGCCCAGACGGCAAACCAGGTGCCCTCGGGAAGGGGATGGGCGCCGAGTTTGGTGTAGGGCTGCAGGAGTTTTCCTTGATTGAAGAGCCAAATCTCTTCAGGGGTAAGCCACATCTTCATCCTCCTTGAGCAGCTGGCGGAGGCCCTCGAGGGGGATCCGGGCCCATTCTGGACGGTGACCGAGCTCATAGGAGAGCTCGTAGAGGGCCTTTTCAAGCTGAAGCCCCCAAAGGAGGCCGGAGCGTGCTAGAGGGGGAGGAAGAAAGGCGGCTTCTCCTGCGGTTGTCTGGTAGGCTTCAAGGAACAAAGCTTGGGCCCAGTTGAGCAACGTCTGCACCCAGGACTTGACGTTCTTCTTGGGACGCTCTCCCAAGGCAACGGCAGCTGCGTAGGCAAAGGAGCGAAGCATGCCAGCTACATCCTTGAGCGCTTGAGCAGGTTGGCGTCGCTCGGCGAGGGGGCGATTCGGCTCTCCTTCAAAGTCAAGAATGAAGAGCTCACCCCGGGAGCGCAGAATCTGCCCGAGATGGTAGTCGCCGTGAATCCGGATTTTGAGCCATCCCCCAGGTAGCTCAGCCAGAGCGCGAACGCGCCTGAGGCCTCGTTGCCACTCGGCTTGGGTAGGTTGACCCCGGAGTGGGTGCGCGCGAAGGAGGGCGCGAGCTTCCTGTAGCGCCTCTTCGAGGCGGTGGGCCAATTCTGGTAGGTCTTCTGGTGCAAGGGGTTCTGGGTTGAGTCCAGGACCTTGAGCCTGAGCGAGGGCTAGGTGGAGCTCGGCGGTCCGTACCCCGAGTCGGCGTGCCAATTCGAGAACCTCAGCTCCTGGATCTTCGAGCCAACCTGGGATGCTGAGTGGGTGAGAAGGGGGAGTATGCTCAGGAACCTGAGCTTGCTGGATTCTGCCGATGAACTTGCCGAGCTCTTCGAGGGCATAGCTCCACCCATCGCCATCTCCTGGTAGGGCTTCTTGCAGAAGCCCGAGATGGAGGCTTAAAGAACCCCTTCGGAAGGTGAGCTGGCCGAGGAGGTGGGGAATGTAGGGGAAGCCAAGGCGAGTGAGGTGCTCGAGGAGCTCAGGCTCCGGATTGGGACCTTCCTCGAGCTTGCGGTAGAGCTTGGCAAAGATTCCTTCGTCCCAGATTGCCGAACTGTTCGACTGCTCCACTCCCAGAGGATGAACCTGATGGGCGGGAGGGAGCCCTTGAGCTTGGGCAAGATAGCGCCCTTTGAGGCTCCTCCCACTCCAGCCCTCTCGCCACCGATCATAAAGGCCTTGCCAGAAGCGGGGGCTGATCGTAGCGTCGTAGAGCACTGCTTGTCCCCAGGGTCCTCGGAGTTCGGCGAGGGCGGCTTGAGCGGTCTCCGGTGGGCTGGGTTCTAGGCTCAAGGGAAGCAGGTAGCGCTCTTCTCCTTGGGCGAGGCTCACCCGCAGCAAGGTGAGGTAAGTGGGGGGGTCGGGGAGGAGCCGTACTGCATCTTCGAGTCGGACGCGATGGATCTCCTGACCTTTAGCCCCAAACCAACGCTGTCGAGCCAGCCACTGAGGGAGAAAAGCCTCTAGCTGCTCGCGCGCTTTGCCCTGCACTAAGGTATCGACGAGGAGGGTCTCCAATCCTCCGTGGAGCCGAAGCCGGGGAAGCCGAAGGGCTTCTTCGGTCTCACTGCTTTCCAGCTCTAAGGGGGTTGCGGGAGCCAGAGCAAACCACTCGAAACTGTGAGGCCCTAGGTTGATCGGATAGCCCTCTCGGGCTGGGGGAAAGGGGGCCTGACTGAAGAGCTCGATCGGAAGCTGTCCTTCGAAGGCCCCTAGAGGGATCTGGGCGGCCTGGGAGAAGCGAGAGAGGTTGGCCACCATGAGCAGCGACTGACCTTGGTAACGCCGGAGGATTGCTAGGATGTGACGGTTCTCCACCGGGAGGATCTCCAGGCTGCCTCGACCGAGCACCTGGGCGTAGCGGTTTCTGATGGCGAGCAGGCGGCGGACAAAATTGAGAAGCGAGTGGGGGTCCTCCCGTTCGGCCTCTACGTTGACGAAGTGGTAGCTGTAGGGCCCTTCGCTGATCGGTGGAAGGAAGAGTTTGTGGTAGGGCGCGCGGGAAAAGCCGGCGTTGCGGTCGGCTGACCACTGCATGGGGGTGCGTACTCCATTGCGGTCGCCGAGAAAGGGATTATCCCCCATACCGATTTCATCGCCGTAATAGAGAACTGGAGTGCCCTTGAGGAATAGGAGCAGGGCGTGCATGAGCTCAATTCGGCGTCGCGAGCCCCCCAGCAAAGGAGCGAGCCGGCGGCGGATCCCTAAGTTGATCCGAAATTGCGGATCAGCTGCATACTCATGATAGAGATAATCTCGCTCTTCATCGGTGACCATCTCTAAGGTGAGCTCATCGTGGTTTCTCAGGAAATAAGCCCACTGGGCGGTCTCAGGGATGCCCGAGGTGAGCTCGAGCATCTCCACGATCGGCTCGCGATCCTCTCGGCGGAGGGCCATGTAGAGGCGAGGCATGACCGGAAAGTTAAAGGCCATCTGCACCCCATCGCCCTCCCCAAAGTAAGGTAGGGTATCCTCGGGCCACTGATTGGCCTCAGCGAGCAGGATTCTCCCGGGCCCGTAGCGATCCTCAATCGCTTGCCTGAGGCGCTTGACGGCCGCTAGGGTCTCAGGAAGGTTTTCGCAGGAAGTTCCCTCGCGCTCGTAGAGATAGGGAATCGCATCGAGCCTCAATCCATCGACCCCGAGGTCCAGCCAATAAAACATGACCTGGTGCATCGCTGCTTCGACTTCTGGGTTATCCCAGTTGAGGTCTGGTTGGTGGGAGAAGAAGCGATGCCAATAATATGCCTGAGCAACCGGATCCCAGGTCCAATTGGAGTGCTCGAAGTCTTTAAAGATGATACGAGCTTCCTTGTAGCGGTCGGTGCTTTTACTCCAAACATACCAATCTCGGCGAGCTGAGCCGGGCTGGCGAGCTTCTTGAAACCAGGGATGTTGGTCGGAGGTGTGATTGAGGACCAACTCGGTGATCACTTTGAGGCCGCGTGCGTGGGCCTCGTCAAGAAAGCTCTTGAAGTCCTCCAAGCTGCCGTGGACGGGTAGGATTTTGTAGTAATCGGAGATGTCATATCCGTCGTCGCGCAAAGGCGACTCGTAAAAGGGAAGGAGCCACAGGGTGTTGACTCCTAATTCCTGAAGGTAGGGCAGCCGCTCCTTGAGCCCGGCGAAATCCCCATATCCGTCGCCGTTGGCATCGTAGAAGGAGCGAACGTGGAGTTCGTAGATGACTGCATCCTTATACCAAAGGGGATCCATGGAGCCTCCTAGAGATAGTAATCGAAGTCTTGCTCGCGCCGAATCCTACGGTGGATCCAGAAGAAGTGGGCGGGGAAGATCTGAGGATCTAAGAGGACGTAGTTCCGGCTCCCTTGCCAGAAGTACCGCTCTTCCCGGATGAGGTCGTGGACCATGAAGGGCTCTCGCTCCGGTAAGCCAAGTTCAGCAAGAGGAAGTTCGACCCAGCCAGACTGGGGATGGTGCACATCCAGATTGGCGATGATGAGGAGCAGCTCTTCGCCAGAACCCTTGGAGTAAGCCAGGATCTGAGGATTATCCACCGGGTGGAAGCGCAACTCGTTGCGCTGAAGGGCTCGATGCGCTTTACGGATATGGTTGATGCGAGTGATCAGGGGGACCAAAGACTGAGGGTGATCCCAGTCCCAGAGGCGGATTTCATACTTTTCGTTGTTTCGATACTCTTCTCGCTCCGGATGGGCTTCATGGACCATGAGCTCGTAGGCTGGGCCGTAGAGGCCATAAGAAGCCGAGAGGGTCGCAGCTAAGACCAGGCGCAGCTCAAATGCTGCTCGTCCTCCCCACTGGAGGAACGGAGGGAGGATGTCGGGGGTGGTAGGCCAGAAGTTGGGGCGGAAGAAATCGGCGACTCGGGCGAGCTCTTGGAGGTAACTCTCGAGCTCATCTTTGCTGTTGCGCCAGGCAAAGTAGGTATAGGACTGGCTAAACCCGACCTTGGAGAGAGCGTACATGAGCTCGGGGCGGGTAAACGCCTCGGAGAGAAAGATGAGATCCGGGTACTCCTCCTGGAGGCTGCCGATGAGCCATTCCCAGAAAGCGAGGGGTTTGGTGTGGGGATTGTCAACTCGAAAGATGCGAATCCCTCGTTGGATCCAGAACCGAACCACCTCGCGAAGGGCGAGCCAGAGTTCCCGCCAGGCCGGACTCTCAAAGTTGAGGGGATAGATGTCTTGGTATTTCTTGGGTGGATTCTCCGCATAGCGGAGGCTACCATCGGGGCGATGATAGAACCACTCGGGATGCTCGTGGACCCAGGGATGGTCAGGGGAGCACTGAAATGCTAGATCGAGGGCCACTTCAAGCCCCAGCTCCTGAGCGTGGGCGACAAAGCGATCGAAGGCGGGAAGACCCCCGAGTTCAGGATGAACAGCGGTATGACCCCCTTCTGGGCTGCCGATCGCCCAGGGGCTGCCGGGATCTCCTGGAAGGGCTTCCAAGGCACCGTCTTTCCCCTTGCGATGGGTGGTTCCAATAGGGTGAATGGGGGGGAGATAGACGACATCAAAGCCCATTCGGGCGATGTGTTCGAGGCAAAGTTTGGCCTCGTCTAGAGTCGCTCCTCGAGGCGAGTTGCCGGCAGAGCGAGGGAAGAATTCATACCAGCTTCCGTAGAGGGCCCGCTCCCGATCAACCCTGAGAGGAAGCGGGGCGCTTTCGGCAAGCCCTTGCCGGGGGTCAAGCGCTTGATAGCGGCGTAGGGTTTCAGGGTCGAGGGCGACCTCAAGACGACCCTCCTCAAGGGCCTGAGCTCGCTGGATAAGTTCAGGATCTCCTTGGGCTACCTCGCGAAGCAAAGCGGCACCAGCCTTCAGTTCGCCGGGGAGTTCTTGAGGGTCCCCTTGAAGGCGGCGCTGGAAGAGCTCTTGCCAAGTCGCAAAACGATCGATCCATGCCCGCACCCAGTAGTGCCAGAGGCCAAGTTCATCGGGGATCAGACGACCACGGTAGCGGTCGAGGCCGGGAATCGCTTTGAGGGGAATCGTCTGCAGGACCCCGCGCGGCGATTGGAAGCAGGCCTCTACCCTTAGGAGATCGTGCCCGTCAGTCACCACGCTTGCTTCTAAACAAAGTGGTTCGCCAAGAACGCGCTTGACCGGAAACCGCCCACAATCCACCGAGGGCTTGACCTCAACGATCTGGGCCCGACTCCAAGAGAGGGGGGTATCCATAGACTTAAATTAAGGCCTTATCCGTGTTATGGGTTGGGTTGTCGAGCCTGGTTTAGGGTCAGCAGGACTTAAAGCGCGTCTTTGAAGTGGTAGTCTTGAGCTCGGAATCGAGCGTCATCCTATGGACATCTGGCCTGGAACACCCTTTCCCCTCGGTGCTACCTGGGACGGCCTAGGGGTCAACTTTGCTCTCTACAGCGAGCACGCCGAAGCGGTTGAGCTCCTTCTGTTTGCTCATCCTAAGGACCGAGCACCTCGCCAAAGCATCTTCTTACCCGAGCGTACTGGACCCGTGTGGCACGGGTATCTTTCCCAACTTCGCCCAGGGCAGCTCTACGGTTATCGGGTTCACGGCCCCTACCGCCCTCAAGAGGGGCACCGCTTTAACCCTAAAAAGGTTCTTCTAGATCCTTATGCGAGAGCTTTGGGACGCCCGCTCACCTGGCATGAAAGCCTCTTTGGGTATGCCTTGGGACCCGAGCAGGACTTGGTACCCAGCGAAAAGGACAGCGCGCCCTACGCTCCTTTGGGGGTTGTGGTGGGAAGCGGGTTTGCCTGGGGTGAGGATCGCCCTCCTCGGGTACCTTGGGAGGAGACGGTCATCTATGAAACTCACGTCAAGGACATCAGCATGCTCCATCCTGAGGTGCCTGAGGAGCTGCGGGGGACCTACTTGGGGCTCGCTTCGGAGCCTATCCTTGAGCACCTCAAGCGCCTCGGTGTAACCACCATCGAGCTCCTCCCAGTTCAAGCGTTTGTGCGGGCGAAGCATCTTGTGGATCGGGGCCTGACCAATCACTGGGGCTATGATCCACTCGCCTATTTTGCCCCTGAACCAGCTTATGCCCTTGATGGGCCCTTGGGTGCGGTTGAAGAGTTCAAGATGATGGTTCGGGCCCTTCACCAAGCTGGCTTTGAGGTGATCCTCGATGTGGTCTACAACCACACCGGAGAAGGAAATCACCTGGGCCCCACGCTTTCTTTTCGAGGGATCGATAATCGCAGCTACTACAAGCTGTCTCCCGAGAACCCTCGCTTTTATATGGATTACACGGGTACCGGAAATACCTTGAACGCAGGTAACCCTTATGTGATCCAGCTCATCATGGATAGCCTTCGCTATTGGGTGGGCGAGATGCACGTCGATGGATTCCGCTTCGACCTGGCCTCTGTCTTAGCCCGTGAGCTCTTCGACGTGAATATGCTTTCGACCTTCTTCCAAGTCCTCCAACAGGATCCGCTCCTGAGTCGGGTCAAGCTCATCGCGGAGCCTTGGGACGTGGGGGAAGGAGGCTATCAAGTTGGAGGATTTCCCTGGTACTGGGCCGAGTGGAATGGGCGCTATCGAGACAGCGTACGGCGCTTTTGGCGTGGTGAAGGGGGGCTTGTGGGTGAGTTTGCCACCCGGGTTGCCGGCTCTTCAGACCTCTATGCTCGCTCAGGGCGACGCCCCTATGCTTCGATCAACTTTGTCACTGCCCACGACGGCTTTACCTTAGAGGATTTGGTCTCCTACACGGTCAAGCACAACGAGGCAAACGGGGAGGAGAATCGCGATGGGGCTGATGAGAACTACAGCCAGAACTGTGGGGTCGAGGGGCCCAGCGAGGACCCTGAGGTTCTTGCTTGTCGAGAGCAGCGCAAGCGTTCCTTGATCGCTACCCTCTTGCTTTCGCAAGGTGTGCCGATGCTCCTTGGGGGCGATGAGCTCTCTCGGAGTCACGAGGGCAACAATAACGCCTACTGTCAGGATAACCATCTCAATTGGTACCACTGGGAACTCGATGAGCGCCGCCAACGCTTCTTGGATTTTGTCACTCAGGCTATCGCGTTCCGTAAGGCTCACCCCACGTTCCGTCGGCGCAATTTCCTTACTGGATTGGCTGCAGAGGATGGGCATAAAGATCTCACCTGGATCCATCCAGAAGGGCGAGAGATGGCCCCCGAGGACTGGAATCAGCCCGAGCTGAGAGCTTTAGGGATGCTCCTTTACCGGGCTTCGCTGCATGAGCACGATGCTCGTGGGCGGCCGCTGATGGATGAAACCCTGCTCGTCCTTTTTGTGAGTCAGGGTCCTATCGACTTTAAGCTGCCTCCTGCGCCGGATGGAGGAAGCTGGGAGGGGTGCTGGACGACCCAAGAGGAGCCCTTACCAGGGCTTTGCGCTCCAGGGCAGACTGTTCGAGTCGAGGGAGTCTGGTTGTTTCGGGAGGTTCAGACGCCTGCCGTCTAGCGCGCATCGGCGCTCCACAGTTGCTCGCTCAGGAACTTTTTAGGGCCTAGACTCGCTGGAGCGCGGTTTTCGTGGGAGCCTAACAGGGTTCTCCGAGAGAGGTCCTTTGGGCCTGAGTCAAGCTTGCCCAAGCTTGTCTTCCCGGCAGAAGGGCCCAGCTCCCATCTAATACCGTAGATTAAGTACATGCCGAGCAAAGCCATAGCCCTACACCCCCCACCTGAGCCCGGAAGAACTCGAAGAGCGCGACCATAGCTGCAAGGATGCCGAGGAGAAGACCCGCTGGCAGGTGGTCTGGTTGTAGGCCCAGCAGACCCAAGAGCACCGCCCCAGCACTCTGGCGGTGAGCCGGGCCATAGCCAGAACTGGGTCTACAAGCTCATCCGGTGCTACAACGCCGAGGGACCCCAAGGGCTAGAAGCACCGCGACAACCCGGGAGGGGATGAGCGGGCTCTGCTGAACCAAAGCCCTCCCGACGGAGGAACAGGCCCCCAAGGTGGCCCGCTGGGTGGAAGGAGACACCGGCAAGAGCATGGCCGAGGTCGCTGCCTGGACCTACCTACGCCGCTTGGGCTTTGGCCGGCAAGGCCCCCGCCCAGGCAGACCCAGGCCGCCGGGCTTGAGGCGCGGGCAGCGTTCAAAAACAGCTATCCAGCCTTGGCTCGATCCCAAGCGAGCGCGCGGTGAAGGTCTGGGCACTCGACAGCGGCCTTTAGCCTTCCATCGCACCCGCGAGCTGTAGGTCGACCTCTTCGCGCATCCGGCGAAGAGCGCCTTCCTGATCCTGCCCACGAAGAGCGGGCTCATGAGTCTGGCCCTACGGGAGTTCCAGAGGTGGACCCAGGGGGGAAGGTTCTGGTGCTGCTCCTGGACAACGCGGGCTGGCACCGGGCCAAAGACCTCCAGGTACCGCCCGGTCTGCCGCTTCGCTTCGTGCCTATCTCCAGGAGCACCCTGAGATCATCCAGGGGTGGCGGGGTTCGGGTGGACCCCTAAGGAATGCAAGTTCAGTATCGAGGTGATCGTCGGAGCCAAAACCGTAAACAAGCAAAGAGTCCTGCTAGGGCTGCGGTCGCCAGGAAGACATCAAGGGGGTAGGTCAAGCTCTTGAGGTGGAGGAGCAGGGCGAGCTCGCCGACCGCTAAGATAGGGGGTTGGGCGAACCCAGTGAGTCCGAGCAAAGCGACCAAGAGGAGCGCCAAAAGGGCCTCGCTCCAGGGAGTGCTCCCGAGCAGGCGAGCAGTCATGACGCCAAGCAGGCCGGCGAGCCCGGGTAATAGGCTGATCTGCCACCACTGAGCTTGGGGCCCAAAGGGATCGCGGCTAGCCAAGAAGGCGATCACTGCTAAGGGAGGGATGAGGAGATAGCGGAGGAGAGGATCCTGGCTCAGAACTCCAGCTACGAGAACGACCGGAGAAACGGTGAGGTAGGGAAGGATCTTCAAGGGTGAAGCCCAACGAATTCAAGCCCGAGGGTCTCCTCGAAGCCTAGCCGAAGGTTGAGGGCTTGCAGGGCATGTCCAGCGGTTCCTTTGACAAGGTTATCGATGGCAGTCATGACCACCAAGCGGCCCGTGTCTTCGAGCTCGAAGCCGATATCGCAAAAGTTAGTTCCCTCAACGATTTTTGGATCAGGATAGCGATGGATGCCCTTTCGGGTCTTGACGATTCGGATAAAGGGCGCATCGTGGTAGACCTGTCGATAGGCGCTCCAGACATCCCGCTCACTCCAACCATCCTGCAAAAAGACCTGGGCCAGCATGAAGATGCCGCGAATATGGTCATCGGCCACCACGCTAAGATAGAGGCGATCATCGCGTGGCGCACCGGGCAGATTCTCGAGGATCTCTACTGTGTGCCGATGACCAGTGGGCTTGTAAGCTCTCAGTGAGCCAGCCCGCTCCGGGTGGTGAGAGGCGGGATTTGCCTCGGCGCCGGCGGCGCTGGTCGAGGCGATCACGGTCACAAAAGCTGGTCGGGGAGCCAAGACGCCGCCGTGAAAAAGGGGATAGAGCCCGAGGAGCACCGCAGTAGCATTGCAGCCACAGCCAGCCAGCCAGTCGGCCTTGCGAATCTCCTCCTTGTAGAGCTCAGGAAGAGCATAGACCCACCGACCAAGCAGGTCGGGCCTGGGATGCTCCCCGTAGTACTTGCGGTATAGCTCCAGGTCCTTGAGGCGGAAGTCTGAAGAAAGATCGACGAGCAGGGGAGCCAGGGATTGGTAACGATCAATCTCGCGAGCAGCAACCCCGTGAGGCATGGCCAGGACTAAGACATCGACCGGCTTCAGCTCTTCGGGGTCCACAAATTTGAGAGGGACTCCTCGAAGGTTGGGGTGAACAAAGCCGACCGGTTCGCCTCGAAAGCGGCGGCTAGTGATTTGTTGAACACGGAGGCGGGGGTGGCCTAAGGCAAGCCTGAGAAACTCTCCACCTGCGTAGCCTGAGGCGCCGACAATGGAAACACTGACCTGCCCCATCAACGAATCTGGCTCCAGGCATACTCCAGGATCAGTCCTGGGATATCGACACCGGTCGTATGGACCGAGTTCTTGAACTCCATGGTGTGGTTGACTTCATTGACTAGAAGTCCGCGGTCGGATTCGAAGAGATCGATGGCCAAGACCCCGCCGCCTACCGCCCGGGCGGCGCGCACGGCAAGCTCCTCGAGCTCGGGAGTTACTGGGCAAGGGCGAGCAGTGCCCCCTCGGGCGGTGTTGGTAATCCAGTGGCTGTGCTCGCGGTAGATCGCAGCTACACAGCGATCGCCGATCACAAAAGCCCGGATGTCTCGACCCGGCTTGGGAACCAGCTCTTGGATGTAGAAGAGCTGATGAAGATAGTCTCCCAGCACTTCCTTGTGCTCGAGGAGCGCTTCGGCGGCGTCTCGATCGTTGACCCTGGCTAAAAGCCGCCCCCAACTTCCCACGACCGGCTTGAGGACCACGGGATAACCGAAGCGCTCGATCACCTGAAGAGCCTCTTCGCGGTCTGTCGCCAAAGCGGTGCGAGGCTGAGGAATCCTATGCTGGGCCAGCAGACAGCTGGTCGCCCACTTATCTCCACAGGCCTCGATGACCTCCGGTCGGTTGACCACAGGGAGGTTCCAGCGGGTGAGATATCGACTCCAAGCCAGGCTTCGGCTTTGGCTGACCAATCGAAGGAGCGCTCCTTGTGCTTTGAATTCGGCGGGCAACTCCTCTAACTCGAGGGCGAGCTTCTTAGCGTAGACTTTTTGGACTGGCAGACCTCGCTGTTCGGCGGCAGCGAAGAGCATCTCCTCATCGGGGCGGATGCGATCGTAGAGGAGAGCCAGCACCTCCTATTCTCCCCAATCCTCGGCTTCTTCGGGAGCTGCTTCGAGGCGCAGCGGATCCAGTTCGGTCACCTCGAGTTCGGCTCCACAGGTTGGGCACACGACCAGCTCTCCCAGCTCAGGGTTCTCCAGATCGATCGGACTCCCACATTCCACACATTCGACTGTCATGGAACCTCCTAAAGTTCCTCGTCCACGTCGGACCAGTCAGGGGTAAACGTATAGCCGCACTCTGGGCAGGTGACAGGCTCCCCCTCCTCTTCGACCTCGATGGGGGTCTCGCAGCGAGGGCAGTCGACAAAGAATCCGGTCCGCTCTTCAACGACCTCGACCTCGAGCGGATCGAGGGAGATCACCTCGAAGTAAGCCCCACAATGTTCGCACTCCAGGACGTCCCCTTCCTGAAGTTCCTTAAACTCCTCGGGGTCCATTAGGTTCGTTTCGCCACAGCTCGGGCAGATGATTTCCAGTTCTTCCATCACTCACCGCTCCTCTCCAGGAAAGCGGCCATAGCGCCGATAATACTCTAAAAGACTTCCCTCCTTCAGAGCTTCGAGCAAGAAGGGGGGTGGGGGGCGCAATTGAAAGCGTTCTTGACCTCGCACCAGGAGGCCCTGGGCGATGTCCAGTTCGACCTGATCTCCATCCTGCAAGGCTTCGACCACCTCCTCCGATTCGAAGGGGAAAATCCCCAGGTTAACGAGGTTGCGATAAAAAATTCGAGCATAGCTCTTGGCGATGATTGCCCTTAAGCCGAGCCGATACAGAGCTTCGGGCGCATACTCACGGGAGGAGCCCAAGCCCGCATTGCGGCCAAAGACCAAGATATCACCAGGTTGAACCTGAGCGGCGAACTCGGGGCGAAGGTGGGCGAACGCATAGCGGGGGAATTCGTCTCCAACCATAAAGGGAGCATACTTGCCCGGAAGAATGTCGTCAGTGCTGACCCCATCGCCGAACTTCCAGATCCTCATCTCAACCCCCCGTCTGAGTCTACCCTACGCAGCTCCTCGAGCACCTCTGGGGGAATCAAGCGGAGTCCAAGAGCGATGAGGAGAGGAAGGAGTACCAGATCGTCGAGGATGCCGATGAGGGGAATGGCATCAGGGATGAGGTCGATGGGCGAAAGACCGTAGGCCAGCGCGACGCCCAGAAGCCAGCGGGCCATCCGCGGGGTACGCGGGTGGCGGAGGGCTCTTTGGTAGAGGTCAACTTCTTGACGGAGGCGCTTGAGGTTCATCGAGCTCCTCAGGGGTCGTGATGTAGCCGGCGACCGCGGTGGCCGCGGCGATTCGAGGAGAGCCGAGATAGATCTCTGCATCGGCCGCCCCCATGCGCCCCCGGAAGTTACGATTGCTGGTCGAAAAGCAGACTTCTCCGGGAGCCAGGACGCCTTGGTGCCGGCCCATACAGGGGCCGCAGCCTGGGGTTCCCAAGACCGCCCCAGCTTGGAGTAAGGTGAGCAAAGTGCCATCGGCAGCCGCCGCCTCGAGCACCTGACTAGAGGCCGGGATGACGAGCAGTCGAACGCCGGGAGCGACCTTGCGGCCGCGTAAGACTTCGGCGACCTCGTGGAGGTCCTCTAGCCTCCCATTCGTGCAGGTGCCTACAAAGACTTGGTCAACCTTCTGTCCCCGCACTGCTTCGAGAGGAGCCACCTGATCGACGGCTGAGGGCACCGAGACGCGGGGACTGAGTTGGGACAGATCGATGTCAAGCGTCTTGACATAGTGGGCATCGGGGTCGGGGTAGAGCCACTCCGGGACTTCGTAGAGCTCCAGGATAGGCCCGGAAGGAACCACGAGGCCTACTTTGGCTCCTGCTTCCACTGCGAGGTTGGCCAGCGTCATCCGCGCTCCTCGCGAGAGGGACTCGGCCCCTTCCGCTAAGTGGAACTCTAGGCTCATGTAGGTAGCCCCCTCAGCCCCTAACCGCCCCACCACCTCGAGGGCGACATCCTTGGCGCTCACTCCAGGGGGAAGCTGGCCGCGCAGGGTGACTTTGATCGACTCCGGAACCCGGAACCAGGTCTTTCCTGAAGCGGCTGCCAAGGCGATGTCGGTGGCTCCCATCCCGGTGCCGAAACAGCCGACCGCTCCATAGGTGGTGCTGTGGCTGTCCGATCCCACGACGATCTGACCTGGAAGCGCCAGACCCTCCTCGATGAGGACCTGGTGGCAGATTCCCCGACCGACATCGAAGATGCGACAGCCGTGGGCCATCCCCCAGGCCCGGATCTCCTTTTGGGCTTTGGCGACCTCGACGTTGGCCGCCGGAGCTACATGATCGATGACGATGGTGACTTTCTCGGGGTAGCGGGGAGTGGCTTGGAGAGCCTCCAGGCGGCGAAAGAAGCTCCCTGCGATCGAGTCGACCACCATGACTTGGTCGACCTCCACGACGATCAGCTCACCTGCTCGTACCGTCCGACCAGCTCGCTGAGAGAGGATCCGTTCGGCCAGGGTCAGGGCCATGGCCTTAGCATAGCAGCCACGGGCTAAGGAGAAGAGCAGGTTCTCTTAGGAGCTGGCTGAGGGCGCTGAGCCCACCGAGGGGTCGGAACGAGGGGGAAGGTGGGAAGAAGTTCCAAATCGGGGTCTCCGGTGGCAGCTTAGCGAGCTCGTGGGCTCGGCTGAGGCCAGTTGCGAGGTCCCCCAACTCGTCGACCAGGCCCTGGCGCAAGGCGTCAGGTCCTAGCCAGACCCTTCCCCGTGCGAAGGCCTCCACCTGGCTCACCTCCAGATCCCGTCCTTGGGCGACCCAGCCCACGAAGCGGCGGTAGACCTCCTCGAGCTGGCCTTGAATTAGCTGCCGCTCGGCCTCGCTCAAGCTCCAGTCGGGATCGCCAAGTCCCCAAAGGGGATCTCGGTTCAAGAAGACCGGATTCCTTCCCAGGCGCCGATTGAGTTCTTGGAGGACGGGCCGGAGGCTGACAACCCCGATCGAGCCGGTGAGGGTCGTCGGCTTGGCGATCAGCGGGCGGATGCCGCTCAAGATGTAATAACCTCCCGAGCCGGCGACCCCGCCCATCACTCCCACGACCGGCTTCTTGCGGGCCAAGTGCTGGATCTGGTGCCCGATGAGATCGCTGGCCAGCGCCGATCCTCCCCCTGAATCGACATAAAGGACGACGGCGGCGATTCGGCGGTCTTGCTCGAGGGCCTTGAGGATTTGGAGAACGCTTCGTGAGCCCATGCTCATCCCGAGCAGAGGAAGGCGCTGTGAGGGACCCAAGGTGATCGTTCCCTGCAGGCTGAGGACGCCGATCCTCGGTCCTTCGAGCCTCCGGTAGGGCTCGATTAAAAGGGCGCGCAGACGGGATAAGGGAACGGCCGCGGGGAGTTCGCTCGGATAGCGAAGCTCGTCGAGAATGCCTCGCTCATAAGCCTCTTTTCCACTCATGAGCCCCCGGGCAAGCCAGCTGCGCACCTCCTCGGGGGAGCGCCGCCTTCCCTCGGCGACCTGCTCCACCCAGTGCTCCGAGCGGAGCTCTAAGATCCGGTTCAACTCCTCTCGCTGAGGCTCGCCCATCTCTTTATGGATCAGCTCCTCGCCGAAGGACTTATACTCCCCGATCGCCCACTTCTCGAAGCGGAGGCCCAAGCGCTCGAAGAGCTCGCCGAGAAAGACCACCTTGGTGCCGAAGCCCAACAGTTCGATCTCGGCGCTCTCGGGAGCTACGATCGTCCGGGCTGCACTGGCCAGGTAGAGTTCCCGAGTGCGGATCTGCTCGAGATAGGCTAGCGTCTGCTGACGCTGGGAGAGCCGCTTCAAGAGGCGGCGCAGGCTGAAGAGAGTTCCCCAGTCTGCCTCTAAGGATCCGAACTCAAGGAGGATGCCTTCAAGATCTGTGAGCTCTCCCAGCGCTTCGAGCCAGAGCTCCAGTTCCTCCAGGCTAGTCAAGGGGGAGAAGAGGCGGGGACTGCTGCGTGCCGGATAGCTTCCTGCAAGGCGGATGGAGATCCAGCGAGGCCGGGGGAACGGCAGCGCCACAAGCCCCCGTTGAATGAGGACTTTAAGGTTGTGGAAAAGATCTTGGCTAGGGCTTGGCATGGTGTTGTTCAGTCTACCGCCATCAAAGCGGCTCATTCAGCGTGCAAGAGGGGCTGATTCAGGCGAACAGCTGAGTTGGTGCACTCCGGAGCTCTGAGGTATGATCCCTGGCGAAATGGTTCCCGAGGGCACTCGCCCCCACTTTGCCTCTGAGGCCTGGGTTCGCCGGGAGCTCCGCGAGCGGCTCTTCCAGCTCTTTACCTTGTGGGGTTATGCCCCGGTCGAGCTTCCTGCCCTTGAGCGCTATGATCCCCTCCACCCCCTTGCTGCTCGGACGTTCAACCTCATCGACCGCAATGGGGAGATCCTTTCGCTGAGAGCAGAGTTCACTACCGCCCTCGCTCGCCTGATCGCTCCTGGGCTGGAGGGAACCCCGCTGCGCCTTCAATATGCAGGAGAGCTCTGGCTCAGGGAGGCAGATGCCGAGTTAGGGCGACTTCGGGAGTTCTCCCAGGTTGGCCTCGAACTCATTGGGGTGAGTAGTCCCCAAGTAGATGCCGAGCTTTTGGAGTTGGCCTGGGAGGCCCTTCAAGCTTTGGGTTTCGAGGAAGCTCGCCTTGAGGTAGGACTTCCCGCCTTAGTCGGTGACCTCCTCTCGGCTACCGGCCTTGCGGAGGCTGAGCGAGAGCGTCTGAGGCGAGCCTTGCATCGCAAGAATATCCCTGAGCTGGAGGAGCAACTCAAAGCCTATGGAGTTCGAGGTTCTCTAGCCGAGGCGCTTCTCCGCTTACCCGATCTCTATGGCGAGCGCGAGGTGCTCCGCGAAGCCCGCCAACTCTCGCTCTCGCCGAAGGCCCAAGCTGACCTCGACTGGCTGGCTGAGGTCCTTGAGGCCCTTCCCCATCTGCCGCTCCTTCTCGATCTCGGTCGGGCTCGCCGTCTGGACTTTTATACTGGGATCAACTTCCAGGCCTATACCCCCGACTTTGGCCTTCCTTTGCTGGGTGGAGGTCGCTATGACGGGACCCTTCTGCCCAAGGCTGCTGGTCTTTCGGTCGGTTTGGATCGGGCATTGGAAGCTTTGGGGTTTCCGGAGCGAGAGCAGCCTCCTGAGGTCCTTGCTCTCGATCGAGAGCTCGCTCGAGCCCTGCGGCGGGAAGGGCGGAGGGTGGAGCTTGCCTGGACAGCGGACCGCGAGGCCTTGAGAGCCTATGCCCTCAAACGAGGGATTCGCTGGCTCGCTCTCGAGGGGCGTTTGGAAGAGCTATGATCCGCGGTCGCTATGCTTTGATCCTTGCCCTTCCTAAAGGGCGCAACTTTGAGCTTGGCTATCGAGCCCTCCAACGCGCTGGCCTGGAGCTTCCTGCTCTTCAAGGTGAGCGAACCCTGCTGCACGCCCAAGACGGGGGGATCGCCCTATTGGAGCTCAGAAACGGGGATGTGCCCATCTATGTCGACCTCGGCATCGCCGATGGGGGGATCGTGGGAAAAGATGTCCTCCTGGAAAGCGGGCGGGATCTTTATGAGCCGGTCGATCTCAAAGTGGGGGCCTGCCGCCTCTCCTTGATTCGCCATCCCGAGGCTCAAGGGCCAATTCGGCGGATTGCGAGCAAGTATCCTCGCTTCACCCAAAACTGGCTTCGGGCGCGGGGTTGGAGTGCGGACGTCATCGAGTTGAGTGGCAATGTGGAATTAGCGGCCTTGACCGGCTTGGCTGATGCGGTCGTCGATATCGTCCAGACAGGGGCTACCCTGAGAGCGGCAGGCCTGGTTGAGGTTGAGGTCCTCGCCCACTCGACCGCCCGGTTCGTGGTCAACCGCCAGGCGCTCAAGCTCAAACGGGCCCTGCTTCGACCTCTGATTGAGGCCTTGCGTGCCCAGGCCTCAGGCCAAGACCCACTCTCTTAAGATTCGGTCCAACTCTTCGAGGGTCAGCTGCCCCTGATCGGCGAGGGCCTTGATGTGTTGGGTGATCCGACGAAGCTCCTCATCCCCGTAGTGGAGGCCAAGCTCTTGAGCGCGCTGGGCGATGGCGTGGCGGCCAGTCAGGCGAGAGCCTAAGATGAGCTTGCGCTGGACCCCGAAGACCTCCGGGTTGTAGGCTTCGTAGGACTCTGGATTGAGGTAGATGGCCTTGAGGTGCATCCCAGCTTTGTGGCTAAAGGCGGTCTCTCCGGTGATGTAGTTGTTGAACGGGATCTCCGTGCGCGTCATCTGCGCGATCATGCGGTCAAGCTCTGGGAGCATCTCGAGGCGGTACTTGCTTCGGACATACTCGGGCTGCAAGGTATACATGCGGGCGAGAAAGCCCCCCAGAGGGGTGATCCCGTTCCGCTCCCCGATGCCCAGAATGGTGGTGTCGACGTGGGTGGCGCTTCCTTCAATGGCCTCATAAGCGTTGGCGATCGCGCAGCCAGTATCGTTATGGCCATGGAACTCGATATCGACCTCCGGACCGATGACCCGCCGCACTTCGCGGACCAGCGAGTAGACCTGGCGAGGGGTAGCGACCCCTACGGTGTCGGCGAGGCCAACTCGATCCACGTAAGGGGCGACGGCTCGATAGACCTCGAGGAGGTCGTGCTCCTCAGAGCGAAAGGCATCCTCGGCTGAGAAGCGTACCTCAATTCCTGGAGCGGCGCTGCGGATATAGGCGATGACCTCGAGGGCTTCCTCGATGATCCGGGGGATCTCTCGACCGTGGGCCGCTCTGAGCTGCTTGGAGGTGCCAAACAGGAGGTCGATGCCTTGGACCCCAGTCTCTACTGCGATCCGGGCCGTCTCCAGATGGGTCTGGATGTGGGTGATCACCTTGGCTTTGAGCCCGAGGCCCGCTAAGGTTTCTGCATCCTTGCGAGATTGGGGAGACGCGACGGGGGTAGTCACCTCAAGGTACTCGATGCCAAAGGCATCTAGGGCTTGAGCAATCGTAATTTTTTCTTCGGTGGTGAAATTGGCCCGCTCGAACTGCTCGCCCTCGCGCAGGGTGCTGTCAATGATCGCCCAAGTTTGATCCGCTTCCATATGCCTCCTCGAGCTTCAGCTCGCCTCAGGCTAGCATCCTTGAGCGCTTGGGCCAAGCTCTTCGAGGCGAGGAGCGAGGTAGCGGTGCACCCAGCGATCGATCGCCTCGATGACTTCTTGAAGGGCCTGCCCAGATTCGGTAAGGGCGTAGCTGGTCCTGGGAGGCATCATGGAGTGGACAGTTTTTTGGACGATGCCCAGAGCTTCCAGGTGCTCGAGGCGCTGTGTCAACGTAGCAGGATTGCAACCCCCCACAGCCCGCGAGAGCTCGTTAAACCCCCGGGGTCCCTCGAGGAGGGCGCGGATGATGTGGAGCGTCCACTTCTCCTGGAGCACGTCGATGAAGGCGTGCACTGGACAAGTGGTCGCTTCAGAAGAACCCATCTTGCCCTTCAGTATAGCCCTGATACATGGTTTCTTCAAGTGCTTGACCTTTTATAGTACTATGGTCTATGATGTAGAAGACGGGTTGGTCTCGTCAGGAGGTTCGGCAATGCAGTGGAAGCTTGATACCAGCCATACCAGCTTGGACTTTCGAGTCCGCCATATGGGGATCGCAACCGTTCGGGGAAGCCTCAAGGTCCGGGAAGGCAGCGTAGAGACCGATGCGGAAGGGCACCCTGTGCGCGTTGAGGCGATCATCGACGCGGCGAGCATCACCACGCATGAGCCTCAGCGGGATGCCCACCTGCGTTCGCCAGATTTCCTTCATGCAGAGGCATATCCTGAGATTCGCTTCGTGAGTACCAAGATCGAGCCCTTGGGTGAGCGGCGCTACCGAGTTACAGGGGACCTCACACTGCGCGGGGTGACGAAACCCGTTCAGTTCGAAGTAGAGACCACTATCCCGGTCAAGGATCCCTGGGGCAATACTCGGGTGGCCGCCTCTGCGAGCGGAGTCCTGAATCGGAAGGATTGGGGATTGGCCTGGAATCAGGTCCTCGAGATGGGAAGCCTCCTGGTGGGCGAGGAGGTTCGGTTTGCGGTCGATACTGAGGCGGTGGCCCAAGCCGCTCAGCCAGCATGATTCGGGTCTTCGGCATCAGCGGGAGCTTGAGGAAGGGCTCCTACAACACCGCTTTGCTGCGAGCGGCGAAGGAGCTGGCCCCAGAGGGGATGCAGATCGAGATCTATGAGGGGCTTGGGGCGATTCCCCCGTACAACGAAGACGTCCGCGAGCAGGGCTGGCCTGAGCCGGTGCGGGAGCTCCGGGAGCGGATTGCGGCTGCCGATGCCTTGCTCGTTGTGACTCCGGAGTACAACTACTCGATCCCCGGGGTGCTCAAGAATGCGATCGATTGGGCCAGCCGTCCCCCCAATCCACCTATGGCGGGCAAGCCTGCGGCGATCATGGGGGCTTCGGGGGGTAACTTCGGCACCGCGCGGGCCCAGCTCCACCTTCGCCAGATCTTCACCTTCCTCGACGTCCATCCGGTCAATAAGCCTGAAGTGCTCGTGATTCGGGCTCAAGAGAAGTTCGATGCGGAGGGGCGCCTTGTCGATGAGGTAACCCAGCAGTTCGTGGTCGACCTGCTCCACGCCCTCAAAGAATGGACTTTGAGGCTTAAGTCGGAGGTCGCCTTCTCTTGACCTTCGCTCTGCGCGGCCTCGAGCTCCGGGTGCGGGACCTGGAGCTCGAGGTGGATTTTTACCAACGGCTTTTAGGATGTGAGCTTCAAACTCGAGGCCCTCGAGAGGCGCTCCTCACGCCTCCTGGTGGCCTGTTTCAGCTGCGGCTGAGTGCAGATCCTCAAGCACCCCTTCGCCCGCAGCCCAGTTTGGGGCTCTACCACTTTGCCCTGCTGCTCCCTGATCGCGCCTCCTTGGCCGCTCTAGCTTGGCGCCTCCTCAGCTATCCTGCCTGGCAAGGAGCCTCGGATCACGGAGTCTCGCAGGCTCTCTATCTGGCTGATCCAGAAGGCAATGGGATCGAGCTCGCCTGGGATCGCCCGCCCGAGCTTTGGCCTCGGTGGAGAGGTGAGCTGGCCATGACCACCGAGCCTCTGGATCTCGCGCAGCTGCTCACCCAAGCCGATCGCGAAGCAGGCCTTCCTCCTGGCACGCGTCTGGGTCACCTCCACCTTCATGTCGCGGATCTCGATGAAGCGGAGCGGTTCTACACTTCCTTGGGGCTTCAAGTCACTCAGAGGAGCTACCCGGGGGCGCGCTTCTTGGCTGCTGACGGATATCACCACCACATTGGGATCAATCTCTGGGCGCATGGGCGCCGGGCTCCGGAGGGAGCGACCGGCCTGACGGCCTACTGGATCGCCCTCAGCCAGCCAAGAGGGGAGCTGCGCGATCCCTTGGGGCTTCGGGTGGTTACCGAGCCGCTGTGAGAGCTGTGGCCTCGCAGGCTAGGCCGATGAGGCCCATCGTGAGGTCAACCCTAGGATCTAAAGGCCTGATGGCTATGCTAGAAGCATGATCGCTCGCCCCTCGTTCCCTCCTGGTCCCAGGGGGCGCCCGTGGGTGGGGCAGCTTCCCGAATTGGCTCGCAATCCGCTGGCGTTCTTCGGAGCGCTCTTTGATGCCTACGGAGATATTGTCAGCTTTCAGGGATACCGAGGAGAGCGAGTCGTCCTCCTCCGCCATCCTCGGGAGGTCGAGGAAGTTCTCATTACTCAAAGCCGCCGATTCCTGAAGAGCCGGGATTACAAAGAGGGACTTGCGTTCTTAGGCAATGGCCTTTTGGTGAGCGACGGAGAGCTCTGGCTGCGCCAGCGCCGTTTGATGCAGCCAGCCTTTCATCGCGAGCGGATCTTCGGCTACGGGCAGATCATGGTCGACTATGCCCGAAGGCGGGCGGAAGAGTGGAGGATAGGGGAGCGGCGCGATCTTCACGAGGAGATGGTCTCGTTGACCCTAGAGATCGTGGTTCGCGCCCTCTTTTCCGCTGAAGCCCGTGAGGAAGCCCCCCGGGTGAGCCGAGCGCTGAGCGCTCTGTTCAAAGAGTTTGAACTGGAGCGGCGGAGTCCATGGTACCGCCTGCTGGCTCGCCTGCTTCCCCTGCCGGCTGAGCGCCGCTTCGAGCGAGCTCGCCAAGAGCTCGATCAGATCATCGCCCAGCTCATTGCCAAGCGAAGAGAAGCGCCCGGAGAAGATCTCCTCTCGATGCTCCTCGCTCTTCAGGACGAAGAGGGCGGTATGAGCGATCGCCAGCTTCGCGATGAGGTGGTGACCCTTTACCTTGCTGGCCACGAGACGACCGCGAATCTTTTGACCTGGACCTGGGTCCTCCTGGCTGAATACCCTGAGGTGGAAGCTCGCCTCCACGAGGAGCTTCAGGCCTTGGGGAAGCCGCCTGGACCAGAGGATCTTCCACGGCTTTCTTACACGCAGGCGGTGATCAAAGAGTCCTTGAGGTTGTTCCCCCCTGCTTGGGTTCTGAGCCGTGAAGCAGCGGAGGATGTCGAGCTGGGGGGCTACATCTTGCCTAAGGGAACCCGGGTCCTTCTTTTTCCCTATTTCACTCAAAGGGATCCCCGCTGGTTCGCTGAGCCCGAGCGGTTTGTACCGGAGCGCTGGTTGCGCGAGCCGACCTGGCCCAAGCTCGCCTATTTTCCTTTTGGGGCAGGAAACCGCCTGTGCATCGGTCAGTCCTTCGCCCTCATGGAAGCCCCTTTGCTCCTTGCCACTTTGGCTCAACGAGTGCGGTTGGTCCTCGAGGCTCCTGTGCGCCCTTATCCTCTGATCACCTTGCGGCCAGCCGGGGCGGTTTGGGTTCGCCTCGAGCCTTGGTAGGCTAGGGGGCATGGATGAAGCACAAGAGCGCCTTTCGGTAACAACCCACACTCTGGGCTCCCTTCGTTATACTGCGACCGCAGGTACCCTGCTCCTTAAGGAAGAAGTCGAGAAGGAGGGCCTCTTTGAGGGGCTCAAGCCTAAAGCCGAGATGTTCTTTGTGGCCTATACCTTGGAGGGAGGGACTCCTTCGAGGCCTTTGGTCTTCGCCTTTAATGGAGGTCCAGGCTCATCCTCGGTCTGGCTCCACCTGGGGCTTCTCGGACCCCGTCGGGTGGAGATGGGCGATGCAGGGGCCCTGCGTCCTTGGCAATTGGAGGAGAATCCTGAAAGCCTCCTGCCCCACGCAGACCTCGTCTTCATCGATCCGGTGGGGACTGGCTACAGCCGGATGCTGCAAGGGGAAAAGGTCAAAGAATATCACGGGGTCCAGCGCGACCTCGAGAGCGTGGCGGCGTTCATCTATCGCTATACGAGCCGCTATGGGCGTTGGGGAAGCCCGAAGTTCCTGCTCGGGGAGAGCTACGGTACAACCAGGGCGGCGGGCTTGGCCCGGTACCTGCAGGAGCGCTATGGGCTCTATCTGGAAGGGATCGCGCTGATTTCAATGGTGCTCAACTTCGCCACCTTGAGCTTCGATCCTGGCAACGATCTTCCTTATCCCTTGTACTTGCCTACCTATGCGGCGACAGCCTGGTACCACCACCGCCTCTCTCCTCGCCTGAATGAGCGCCCCCTAGAGGAGCTCCTCTCGGAGGTCGAGACCTTCGCCCTCGAAGCGTACGCTCCCGCTCTTTTATGGGGAGATCGCTTGGGAAAGCGCCGATATGCTCAGATCCTCAGCGAGCTTGTTCGCTATACGGGTCTGAGTCGAAGCTATCTGGAAGCAACCCATTTGCGTCCGGAGATCTTCCGCTTTACCAAGGAGCTCCTGCGGCGCGAAGAGCGGACGGTAGGTCGCCTTGACAGCCGTTTTACCGGAAGAGATCGCGATGCGGCAGGGGAGCGTTTCGAGTTTGATCCCAGCTACGCAGCCATTCAAGGACCCTATACAGCAGCCCTTCATGAGCAGCTGCGCACTTTGGATTACGCCAGCGATCTTTCGTATGAGATCTTGACCGATCGTGTCCAGCCCTGGAGCTATCGGGAATCCGAAAACCGCTACCTGAACGTGGGGGAGGATCTGCGCCAAGCCCTCAACCATCACCCTACCCTCAGGGTCTTGGTGGCCTGCGGTCTTTATGACCTTGCCACTCCCCACTTCGCTGCTGACTACACCTTGAGCCATCTGGAACTTCCCCCCGAGGCCCGCTCGCGGATCCAGGTCCATCGCTATCCGGCGGGACATATGATGTACCTCCATGCTCCTTCCCGCAGAGCGCTGGCCGAAGCTCTGAGAGTCTGGCTCAAGGAGAGCTGATGTGGAGTTTTCCCGAAGTTTGGGAGGGGCACTATCTCCGCCTGCGCCCCCTCTCGCTGGATGATCTCCCCGCCTTTATCCGGAACTTCGACCCTGAGGTCTACCGTTACCTCAGCTACCGCCTCACCTCGAACGCACCGGAAGCTGTCCGCCGCTATGTGCTGGCTCAGCTTGAAGAGCCTGGTCGGCTGAACTGGGCTATCGTGGTGGGTGAAGAGGTTGCGGGCCGGATCTCGGTCATCGATCCCCAGCCCGCTCACGCCAAGTTAGAGCTCGGCACCCTTCTCTTTCGCCCTTATTGGGGAACGCAGGCCAACAAGGAGGCCAAGTATCTCCTCCTCCGCTATGCGTTTGAGACTCTTGCCGTGGAGCGGGTCCAGTTTAAAGTCAACCCAGAGAATCTAAGGAGTCAAAGATCCCTGGACTCCATAGGCGCTCAGCGCGAGGGAATCTTACGGCGGAATCGGCGCCTGGATGATGGAAGTTTTCGGGATGATCTCATCTATAGCATCCTTCGAGAGGAGTGGCCTGGTGTTCGGGCTCGCCTGGAGCGAAAACTCTATGGACCGCTTTGAGTGCCTCGGCGCTCTGGGCAAATCAGCGATTACGACTCGATCGCACCTTGCGGAGTCGGTGGACGACTGCCTCCTTAAAGGGAATGACCGAGATGGTGCCATCGAGCTCGAGGACCGCGCTGCTCACCTCTTCGGGTCGGCTGCAGCCGTGCTCGCGTAGAGCGGTGAGGAGCTCTTCAAGGTTGACGTTCTCTCGGCGGAGGTTGGCCTCAAGGACCTTCCCTTCGTGAATGAGGAGGATGGGGTGCCCTTCGAGGATCCGTCGGAGCGAGCTCTGGCTGACCCAGCGGTTCAGGCCGAGGAGCACAGCGGCAGCTGTGATGCCACCGACAAGGCTGTTATCGGGCCCGATCATCGCGTTTTGCACCGCGTTGGAGATCAAAAGGAGGGTCACGAGGTCAAAAGGGGTGAGCTGGCCGAGGATCCTTTTGCCGGAGAGGTGGAGGAACAGGAGGAGCAACAGGTAGATCACCGCCACACGCAGAGCGGTGAACAGGATGGTCAGAGGGTCACCTAAAGCGGCTTGGAGGTGAGGAAACAGGAGCTCCACTCCTTTAGCATGCGAGTTCTTCCTTGGTTAGGTCCAGACTTGGATCTCGAGGGCTCGCCGAAACCACGCGGGGACCTCTTGGCCAAAGCGCCGCTCGGCAAAGGCTTTGGCAAAGTCCTGGTAGCGCCTCTCTTGGATGGCTTGTCGCGCCGCTTCGGTGAGCCGGTGGAGGTAGCGGAGATTGTGCAGGCTCAGCATTCTCAGACCGAGTATCTCGCCAGCTCGCACCAGATGGGCGAGATAGGCTCGGCTAAACTCGCGGCAAGCTGTGCAGTCGCACTCAGGATCGATGGGGCGGGGATCGTCGAGGTAGCGGCTGAGCCTGAGGTTGAGCCGACCCTCAGGGATCAGGGCATAACCGAACCGCCCGGTGCGGGTCGGGTAGACGCAGTCAAAGAGATCGACGCCAAGGCCGATGGCTGCGACGAGATCTTCGGGATGTCCCACCCCCATGAGGTAGCGAGGGCGCTCGTAAGGCAAGAGGCGGGTGCTTTGCTCGAGGACCGCAATCATCTCCTCTTTGGGCTCTCCTACGGCTAGGCCCCCGATCGCGTAGCCGGGAAGGTCGAAGCGAAGGGTCTCCCGCAGGCTTATCTCGCGAAGAGCCAGGGAGGCCCCTCCTTGCAGGATGCCGAACAGGAGTTGATCGTTGCGGCGCTTTGCTCTAAGGGTCCGCTCCAGCCAGCGCAGCGTCCGCTCGAGCGAGGTTTTGAGGTACTCCGGCGTGCTGGGATAGGGCGGGCACTCATCGAGGGGCATGATCAGATCGGCCCCTAGCGCTTCCTGGACCTCGAGGCTTCGCTCGGGAGTGAGGAAGACAAGATCGCCGTTGAGGTGGCTCTGGAATAAAGCTCCTTCCTCGCTGAGACGCCGGAGGTGGCCGAGGCTCATGACCTGGAAGCCTCCGGAGTCGGTGAGCCAAGGCTGGCGCCATCCGGTGAAGCTATGAAGCCCCCCGAGTTTCTGGACCCGCTCGGGACCGGGTCTGAGCAGAAGGTGGTAGGTATTGGCAAGCAGGACCTGACTCTTGATCTCGGCAAGCTCTCTCGGGGAGAGCCCTTTGACGCTGCCCAACGTGCCTACGGGCATGAAGAGGGGTGTTTGAACCTCCCCATGGGGGGTCGTCAGCCTCCCAGCGCGGGCTCGGCCATCTTGGGCCTCGATGTGGAAGGGGGAGAGCATCACTCTGGATAGTCTGACACAGACCGACCTTCTATAATGACCGCATGTCTTCCTTACCGCGCCGCAACGAACTTCCCAAGGAGCAGACCTGGGATCTCGAGAGCCTGTTCAAGGACGAAACAGCCTGGCGCCAGGCCCTCGCAGAAGCTCGCCAAGCCGTCGAAGAGCTCCGCCCCTTTGCTGGGCGCTTGAACGAGAGTCCCAAGACCCTTCTTCAAGCCCTGAAGACTCGGGATCGGGTCATGCTCCAGGCCCAAAAAGTTTATCTCTACGCCAACCTGCAGCAAGCCACCGACGGGACCAATCCGGTCTTCCAAGCGATGAACGCGGAAGCCCGCGGCTTGTTGAGCTTCGTGGGCAGCGCGGCGGCTTACCTTGAGCCGGAGCTTTTGGAGCTACCCGAGGAGCTGTTGGAGCGCTGGATGGCGGAAGAGCCTGAGCTAGCGATCTACCGCCACTACTTCGATCAACTGCAAAGCCGTCGGGGGCATATCCGTTCCCAGGAGGTTGAGGCTTTGCTTGCTCAGATGGGAGATCCTCTAGGAGCTCTCCAGGCCTCTGCGCAGGCAGCGACGAACGCCGATATGCGCTTTGCCCCGGTCGGCGAGCTTCCGGTCTCGCACAGCACCATCGGTGAGCTCCTGACTCATCCCCAGCGAGAGGTGCGCCGGGCCGCTTGGGAGTCCTACGCTGATGGGCACTTAGCTCTCAAGAATACCCTGGCTTCCTGCTTGCAAGGACACATGAAAGCGACCATCGTGCAGGCCCGGGCTCGCGCTTATCCATCAGCCCTCGAGATGTCGTTGAGCCTTAACCACATCCCTCGCAGGGTCTATGACACCCTGCTCGCGGTCTTTCAAGAACACCTTCCGCTCTGGCAGCGCTACTTCTCGCTCAGGCGTCAGGCGCTTGGCAGCCTGGCGACCTTCGATGTCCCCACGTACGATGCGCCAGCTCCCCTTCGCCCAAGCCCCAAGATTCCCTTCGCTCAGGCGGCAGAGCTCATCTGTCGGGGGATGGAACCTTTGGGCCAAGAGTACGTCATACCTTTGCGCCGGGGGCTTTTTGAGGAGCGCTGGGTCGATTGGGGCCAGAACCAGGGCAAGCGGGCCGGGGCGTTCTCAAGCGGCCTTCAAGGGACCCATCCCTTTGTCTTCATGAGCTATAGCGAAGACATCTTCTCGCTGAGCACGCTGGCTCATGAGCTGGGCCATTCGATGCACTCCTACTTCAGCCGCAACCTCCAGCCATACGTCTACTCCCGCTACAGCCTCTTTGTCGCCGAAGTCGCCTCCAACTTCAATCAGGCCATGGTGCGGGCTTACCTCAAACACGCTCTGCCCCCCGAGCACCACCTGGTCCTCCTTGAGGAAGCTTTTGCCAACCTCCACCGATACCTCTTTGTGATGCCGACTCTAGCCCGCTTTGAGTTGGAATGCTATGAGCGTTTAGAGCAGGGATCCTCCCTCTCGGCGCCTTGGATGATCGATCGACTGGCTGAGCGCTTCCAGGAGGGCTACGGAGCGGCGGTTGAGGTGGATCGAGAGCGGCTCGGCGCGAGCTGGATGATGTTCTCCCATTTTTATCAACCATTTTACGTTTATCAGTATGCTACAGGCATCTCAGCAGCCAACGCCTTAGCCCAAAAAGTGCTTCGAGAGGGGGAGCCAGCCGCCCAGCGCTACCTGGAATTCCTCAAGTTAGGGGACTCAGTCTATCCCCTAGAGGCTCTTCGGGTTGCTGGAATCGATATGGAAACCCCCCAGCCCATCGAAGCAGCCTTCGGTGTGCTGGAGGGAATGGTGGATGAGTTCGAGACCCTTATTCGAGGATGAGCAAGAACGGATCCTCGAGGAGCTCGGCAAGGTGACGGGTAAAGCGGGCAGCATCGGCTCCGTCGATGAGCCGATGGTCATAGGTCAGGCTGAACGGAAGGATGGTCCGGGGGAGAAAGCTCTGCTGCTCGGGGTTCCAGACCGGAGCGACCTCAGCTCGCGAGACCCCTAGGATGGCGACTTCGGGCCAGTTCACGATCGGGGTGAAGCCGGTCCCCCCAATTCCGCCTAAATTAGAGACTGAGAAGCTAGCCCCTTCCATCTCCTCCGGCGTGAGCTTCCGTTCGCGAGCCCGAGCGGCGAGCTCCGCGAGCTCCTTGGCGAGCTCGATGGCCCCCTTTCGGTCGGCATGGCGCAGCACTGGAACGAGGAGCCCATGGGGAGTATCCACCGCGACGCCGAGGTGGATGTACTCCTTGTAGATGATCTCCTGCCGTTCGAGATCGAGTGAGGCGTTGAACTTTGGAAAGGCCTTGAGCGTGAGGGCGACCACTTTGAGCAGAAGGGCTGTGGTGGTGAGCTTGGCTCCCTGCGCTTCGGCCCGTCCTGCGTAGCGCCGCCGCAACTCCTCGAGTTGGGTGATATCGGCCTTGTCGAACTGGGTCACCATGGGCACGGTGCTCCAAGCCTGGGCCATGGAGCGAACCGTAGCCTTGCGGACCCCGCTCATCGCCTCGCGGCGGATCTCTCCAAAGCGGCTGAAGTCGGGGAGTCGGGGAGAGGTGGGGGCTGGGGCTGGGGTAGCTGGAGCCTCGACTGCCTGCCGGACATCCTTCTCGCTGATGCGATACGCTGGCCCGCTGCCAAGGACCTGGGTCAGGTCGACGCCAAGTTCGCGGGCGAGGCGTCGGACCGAGGGAGCCGCGGGGATGAGGCGTCGGGGACCCCCTGAAGGTTCGGGCTCGGGAGCAGGCTTGGGGGCGGTGGGAGGCTGGCTGGCAGGAGCTGCGGGTGAGGGAGGATTGAGTTCAGCTTGAGCAGGCGGCTCTGGGGAAGCTTGCTTGGGAGGCTCGGAAGCCGACTGGCGTTCTTCGAGGATCGCGATCACTTGGCCGCTCTTCACCTCGTCGCCAGCTTTGACGAGTACTTTGGAGACTGTACCCCCTTGGGGAGCGGGGACTTCCATGACCGCCTTGTCGGTCTCGAGCTCCAAGATAGGCTGGCCCTCCTCCAGAGACTGCCCCTCCTGAATGAGCACCCCGACGACGGTTGCCGAGTTGACATTATCCCCTAAGGCGGGAAGTTTGAGTTCGCTCATAAGACCTCCTTAGCGCAGGTGAGGTGCTTCGCGGTCGGTATCCACCCCAAGCTTCCGTATGGCTGCCTGCAGGTTCTTGAGCTCCAGCTTCCCCTCTTGGTGAAGGGCGGCGAGGGCAGCTTGAGCGATGTGCTTGGCATCGACCTCGAAGAAGTCGCGAAGCGCCTCGCGGGTCTCGCTCCGGCCGAAGCCGTCGGTGCCGAGGCTGTGGACGGGGCGGTCGAGATGGCCAGCGATGAGCTCGGGAAGAGCTTTGAGGTAGTCGGTCGCTGCGATGATTGGGCCTTCGGTCTCTTCCAGAACTTGGCGAACGTAGGGCTTGCGAGGGGCTTCGGGATGGAGCCGGTTGTGGCGAGCGGTCTCAATAGCATCCAGGTAGAGGCGCTTGTAGCTCGGTGCACTCCAGACATCGGCCGCTACCCCGAACTCAGCCAGAAGCTGAGCGGCTTTGAGCGCCTCGTTGAGGATGGCCCCACTGCCGAGAAGCTGGACGCGGAGTTTGGGGCGCTTGAGATCGGAGCGCTGGAAGAGGTAGAGCCCCTTGAGGATGCCCTCACGGACCTGCTCCCGCGGCTCGGGCATGGGGGGTTGGGGGTAGTTTTCGTTCATCAAGGTGATGTAGTAGAAGATGTCCTCCCCCTTGGCGAACATTCGCTTGAGCCCATCCTCGACGATGACCGCCAGCTCGTAGGCGTAGGCAGGATCATAGGCCTCTAGGTTGGGGACCGTCAGAGCTAAAACGTGGCTGTTTCCATCGTTGTGCTGTAGGCCTTCGCCTTGGAGCGTAGTCCGCCCGGCGGTGGCCCCGAGGAGAAAGCCTCGGGTCCGCTGATCTCCTGCGGCCCAGAAGAGATCGCCTACCCGCTGCTGGCCGAACATCGAGTAGAAGATGTAGAAGGGGATCGTGGGGATCCCCCAATGGGCATAGGCGGTTCCTGCAGCGATGAAGCTGCTCATGGCCCCAGCCTCAGTAATCCCCTCTTCGAGAAGCTGGCCGCTCTTGGACTCCTTGTAGGCGGTGAGGGTTCCTGCGTCGACCGGCTCGTAGAGTTGGCCCTGGGGGCTGTAGATGCCCACGCTGCTGATCAAGGCCTCCATCCCGAAGGTGCGGGCTTCGTCGGGGACGATGGGAACGATGTACTTGCCCACCTTGGGATCCCTCAACAACTTGGTCAGCATGCGGACAAAGGCCATCGTCGTCGAGATCTCTCGCCCTTCTGAGCCTTTATAGAACTCTTCGAAGAGCTCAGACCCCGGGGTTTCGAGGGCTTGGGCGCGGACCTTCCGTTGGGGAATAGAACCCCCTAAAGCGGCTCGGCGCTCTTTGAGATAGCGCACCTCGGGGCTTTCTGGCCCTGGATGATAATAGGAGAGCGCCCTGACCTGCTCATCGCTGAGCGGAATTTGGAGGAAGCTCCTCGACTCCAGAAGGTCTTCTTCGCCAAGTTTCTTGATCTGATGGGCGACGTTCTTGGCCTGAGTGGTGGGGCCGAGGCCATAACCCTTGATGCTGCGGGCCAGGATCACGGTGGGAGAGCCCACGTGCTCGCTGGCGGCTTTGAATGCAGCGTAGAGCTTTTTGAGGTCGTGTCCTCCTCGGTCGAGGGTGAGCTCGGTGAGCTCTTCGTCGCTGAGGTCTTCGACCAACTTCTTCAGGGCGGGGGTATCGAAGAAGCGCTTCCGCAGTTCCGCTCCCCCGTACGCCGCATAGCGCTGGCTCTCCCCGTCGGTGAGGCGCTCGAAGCGCTCGATGAGAGCTCCTTCTTGGTCGCGGGCCAGCAGGTCGTCCCAGCGGGAGCCCCAGACCACCTTGATCACGTTCCAGCCTGCTCCCCGGAAGAAGCGTTCCAATTCCTGGATGATCTTGGAGTTGCCCCGTACCGGGCCGTCGAGGCGTTGTAGGTTAGCATTGACGATAAAGACAAGGTTGTCGAGCTCCTCGCGGGCGGCGAGGCGAAGGGCTCCGACAGTTTCGGGTTCGTCGGTCTCACCATCACCCAGAATGGCCCAGACCTTTGAGCTGCTCTTGGGTTTGAGACCTCGATTCTCGAGGTAGCGGATGAAGCGGGCCTGATAGATGGCCTGGATTGGCCCAAGGCCCATCGACACCGTGGGGAACTCCCAGAAGTGGGGCATGAGCCAGGGGTGGGGATAACTTGAGAGTCCTCCCCCAGGAGCGAGTTCCCTGCGGAAACGTTCGAGATCGTCCTCGCTGAGCCGACCTTCCAGGAAAGCACGCGCATAGATCCCCGGTGCTCCATGACCCTGGAAAAAGACCATGTCTCGGTCCAACCCTGCTTCGGGGCCTCGGAAGAAGTGGTTGAACCCCACCTCCATGATCTCAGCGGTGGAGGCGTAGGTGGCGATGTGCCCTCCGATCCCGTCCGCATGCTTGTTGGCCCGGGTGACCATCACGGCGAGGTTCCAGCGGACGAGCTGAGCGATCCTCCGCTCCAGCTCGAGGTTGCCCGGATACGCCCCTTCCTGCTCGCGGGGAATCGTGTTGATGTAGGGAGTTTGGAGCCGGTGGGGCAGCCGGACTCCTTGGCGGAGGGCATAGCGTTCGAGGAGTTCGAGGAGCCCTCCTACCCGGTCCTTGCCTGCGCTCCGCAGAACGTACTCTAAAGATTCCAACCACTCCTGGTTTTCGAGGTCTTCTAAGGCAACCTGCTCAGGGGCTGAGAGCTGGTTCCGAGCCTGGATAAGATCTAGATCGCTGATCATCGTGCGCTCCTCCTTGCTATTGTAGATCAATGGGTCAAGGCATAGGCCCCGGACCTCCGTTGTGGGGTCCTGATGCCCAAGCTTCACGTGACAGATTCTTGAAGTTCCGTATACTTGAGCCATGTCCACCCCGGAGAGCCTACCGGCTCTTCGCTCTTCGGTGCTGACCGATCCTGGGCAGCGTCGTGAGCTCAATGAGGATGCGGTCTTCCAGAGCATCACCTCTTATGGGGGTCTTTTCATCGTGGCTGATGGTATGGGGGGGCACCGCACCGGAGAGGTGGCGAGCCGGATGGCGGTTGAGCGCATTGCCTTCTATCTCCTCGAAAGCTTGGCTCCTTCTCCCCATAAGCTCTTAGAGGCTTTCGAGCGGGCCAACGAGGCGATTTTTGAGGCCGCTCAAAATCCGGAGTCCCGGGGTATGGGCACGACCGCGACCGCGCTGTGGCTCGATCTACCTTATGCTCTGATCGGCCATGTGGGAGACTCGCGGGCTTATCTGCTCCGCGGAGGAGAGCTGAGCCAGCTGACGGAGGATCACTCGTGGGTCGCCGAGCGGCTCCGCCAGGGTCTTCTTACTGAAGCTGAGGCCCGCAGCCATCGCTGGCGCAATGTCATCACCAATGCGCTGGGCTCTTTTCCCCGAGCTCGGATCGATCTGATCGGCCTAAAAGTCCATCCTGGCGATCGATTCTTGCTATGCACCGATGGCCTCAGTTCCGTTGTGGATGACCGAACCCTTCAGAGCGTCCTGCAGAGCTTTTCTCCGGAAGAAGCTGCTGCCCAACTCGTCCAGCTCGCCAATCAGTGGGGAGGGCCCGACAACGTGAGCGTCGCGGTGATCGGCGTGGAGGCCCTCCCTCCTTCAACGCGTCCTAGCTATGGGGCTTTGCTCGAGGCGGCCCCGAGTCCGATCCGCTTCCAGTTGGGCGACCCTGAACCTCTTCCAACCCAGGTCATGGAGCCCGCTCGGAACTTATGGCAACGTTGGGGAAGCTGGGGACTTTTGGCCCTTTGGCTTCTCCTCGTCCTCTACCTTCTGTTTGTCCACTCCCGGTAAGCTGAGGGACATGGAAATCGTTCGTTCAGATCAAGCTCCCCCTCCTGTTGGCCCTTACTCTCAGGCTCTGCGGTTTGGTGGCCTCCTCTTTGTCTCAGGCCAGATTCCTCTCACCCCAGAAGGTGCTCTGGTCTCTGGCGGCATCGAGGAGCAGACCCACCAAGTGCTTCGGAACCTCAAGGCGATTTTAGAAGCAGGGGGAGCGTCGCTCAGAGATGTCTTGCAAACGACGTGTTACCTTACGGATCTCTCAGAATTTCAGCGCTTCAACGACGTGTATGCTCAATACTTCCAAGAACCCTATCCCGCTCGTGTCACTGTGGGGGTAGCAGCTCTTCCCCGGGGGGCTCGAGTAGAGATCGCCTGCATCGCTCAGGCCGGCTGAAATGAGCGTCGAAGAGCTGTTGGGACATCTGCGCGAGGGGGATCTGCGGGCTCTCGCTCGCGCTCTCACTTGGATTGAAAGCGGGGATCCGCGTGGACAGGAGTTGCTTCGCAGGATCCCGGGGACCCATCGCTCGAAGGTGGTAGGGATTACGGGAAGCCCTGGAGCCGGCAAGAGCACCTTGACCGATCAGCTCATCGGTGAGGCGCGAAGTCGAGGAGAGCGAGTAGGAGTCCTAGCGATTGACCCCAGCAGTCCCTTCAGTGGAGGGGCGATCCTTGGAGACCGGATTCGCATGATGCGCCACCACCGAGATCCGGGGGTGTTCATCCGCTCTTTGGCCAGCCGGGGAGCCTTAGGAGGTCTAGCAGGGGCTGCAGTCGGTGCTTTGGCTCTCCTCGAGGCATTTGGATTTGATGTCGTCTTTATCGAAACTGTGGGGGTAGGTCAAAGCGAGGTAGATATCGCTCGGGTGGCGGATACGACCGTTTTGGTGCTCACGCCAGCAGCGGGCGACGCCGTGCAAGCCTTTAAAGCGGGGATCATGGAGATCGCTGACCTCTTTGTGATCAATAAGTTTGACTTACCCGGGGGTGAGACCTTGATCCGAGAGATCAAAAGCTCTCTCGAACTTGCCCCGCCCAGGGCGTGGAAACCTCCCATTTTAAGGGTTGTCGCCACACAGGCGCAGGGAATCAGCGAGGTATACGATGCTCTTCAAGAGCACAGAGAGTACTTAGAGAAGCTCGGAACCCTCGACGAGCGAAGATTAGAGCGGGCTCGCTTTGAGCTGGAGAGCCTGATCCAGGAATGGGGTCGACGTAAGAGTGAGGAAGCCACCGAGCTTGTCGCCCAGGTGGCTGCGGGTCAACTCAGCCCTGAGCAGGCCGCTCGCCAGCTCCTCAGGGAACTCTCCAAACAGCTCGACTAGCGAGCGGTCGTTGAGCCGAGCTCCTCAAGAGCCTCCCTGAGTCGTCGAGCTCGGTCCTTCAAAGGAAGCGTTTGTGGGTGCTGGGCCTCAAAGGCGATGATCTCAGCAGGATGGATGTGGGGAGTGTCGGGATTGCCAAACAAAGAGTTGAGGAGCTCAAACTCTTCGCGGGACCGCAGGGAGGCATCTTCGCGGAAAAGGTTGAGGTAACTCCACTGAAACTCGGAGTCGCTCAACTGACCGGCGAGATAGGCATCGAGAAGACGCTTGTAGGGTTCTAGCTCAGAGTACGCGGGGGAGTGATTGGCGTTTTGAGCGGGTAAATAACGGTCGAAGAGGGGCTTGAGGTTTTGGGGAGTGATGTCCCAGTTGTCTAGATCGAAGAGAGGGCGACCCTGGTGGAAGAGGATGACTTGAGGTGATTGGTGGACGACTCCGCTTCGCTCGGCAACCCAATTCGAGGCTGGGCGATGCTCGACGACCCGCAAGATACCTACCCAAAGTTCATCTCGATCGCGTAGAAAGGGTTCCAGATACCCCCATCCTTGCATCGTCTTGTGACAGGTCCCTGCTTTGAAGATCACTGCCCAAGGATGCTCATCTAAAAAGCGATCCACCTCCTCGGGAGTTCGAAGCTCGACCATCCGTTCGCGCAGATTCATAGATCTTAGGGTAATGCTTCTTCTCCTGGGGAAGGTGAGGTGGCTTTCAAGTGAGCAAAGATCTCCAGAGCCTTGTGAAGCATTTCCCGCTCGTTCTTATACGAGAGCCGCTCTAGAGCTTCTTGAGCGGGAAGCCAGCCTACCGCTTCCACCTCGGTGAGCTGAGGTTTGGGGTGTCCCGAGCGATAACGCATCAAGAAGTAATGGACCTCCTTGGTCACAGGGCTTGGGCCTTCCGGCTCATGGACTGTGAAGTAATAGCGGATCTTACCGAGTGGAGCGAGAACTTCGGCTTCAATACCCGTTTCTTCTCGAACCTCGCGCAGAGCAGTTTCCGCATAGCGCTCCTTGGCCTCAACCCGACCTTTGGGAAGGCTGCGCACCCTGCCTTGCTTCAAGGTGATGCAGAGGACCTCAAGGCCCTTGGAGCTCTCGCGCAGGACAACGCCACCAGCAGAGATGACTCTTCGGGAGCGAGGGAGATGAGTCGGTATAGGCATAATCGATCATGGCAGCCATGCTGCCTTAGCCTTAGTTTATGCGCTCTTGCCTTAGGGCGGTCCCCGTAAGATCGCTCACGCCCTTAGCTCCACACTCACGCTCCGCCTCACTCGTCCGCAGTTGCCACTTTCGAAAGCGGTAAGGAAAAAGCAAACCGGTAAAGCTCCAACTCAGCCGATGGGTAGTTGGAGGTAACATGGTGCGAGGTTTCGGGAAGGAGAGGACGCTGAGCCCACCTCGCTCAGGCGATGTGAGAAGGCCCTTGCTTTGTGGTGTGCTCGCTCAACGGCTGGCCATCTGTTGAGTCTTTTTAAATGCAAACAAGGATGCCGAAGCATCCTTGCAGAGAGAGGGTCAGCGAGGCCCTTAAGCTCCTTAGAAAGGAGGTGATCCAGCCGCACCTTCCGGTACAGCTACCTTGTTACGACTTAGCCCCAGTCATGAG
>OGCG01000122.1_pt1 | contig 51475 bp, 45 predicted proteins | sample 1570061 | NCBI WGS metagenome assembly OGCG01 (sample SAMN06268698, study PRJEB24515) | hot springs metagenome | isolation source: Joseph's Coat, Yellowstone National Park, Washington, USA | place: USA:Joseph's Coat, Yellowstone National Park, Washington, USA
CGGCGCTGCTGGCGCATCAGCTCTTGCAAAGCCCGCTCGATGGCCTCTCGCTTGGTGCGCACCCCTAGCACCCGACAAGCCTCTTCTAGCAAGGCTTCGTCAATTTCGATGGTCATGCGGGGCATGGTGTCCCAAGTATACACGCTCTTGGGTGCATTTAAGTGCGCTTCTAAGTCAGATGTAAAAGTCAAGATCCCAACCAGCCCGTGATCCGCTTACAGGTGGGAATCTACGGCGGGCTAGATGGCAGAGTGATGGCAGGGGTCATCAAAAGCGCTTCAAACGTGTTTGCAAAAGAACTCGCCGCGGATCCTCTGGGTGTAGTTGGTCTAAGAGACTGTTCTAAAAGTCTCCCATCAGGCCTCAGACGGCCCTGGCCAGCCGCTTCACCAACAGGCGTAGCATGCCCAACCCAGGGTTGGCTTCCTGGTCCTTGGCAAGGCGCCGGCTCCACCCCAGCCAGGTAAAGGTCCACTCCGCCACCCACCGCTTGGGCAGGGGCTAGAACCCAAGCTCCAGTCCACGAAGACCTTCCATGCCCTCAGCCAATCGTCGAGGTCCATCCCCCCAGACTGGACAAAGGCCTTTAAGAGACGGCCCCCGTCTCCATCGGGATCTGGCGTTTCCTCCCCTTGAGCTTCTTCGCGTTCCCATGGTCTTGACGAACTGACTGTCCATAACCAAGGCGCTGGGGGAAGCGTCCCTCCCTTCTCGCTCCCCATCCCACTGGGCCAGGGCTTGGACCGCCTTCTCCCACCCCCTCCTTCTGCCACGTGTGGAAGTAGGGGTAGACCCGTGGGGCAGGTCAGGAACGTACGGGGGCATGGCCCGCCACCGGATGCCGCGATTCAGGACGTGGAGGATGGCGTTGACGATCTCCCTTCGGGGCACTTCTGCGGGTCGGCCTCCCGGCTTGGGAGCGGGGATGAGGGGCTTGAGGCGAGAGGTCGCTGGGGTAAAACCTACGTGTAGAGACCGCCCTTCAAGCATAGGAGACTTTGACGACAGCCTCTTAGCGCTTCTTGAGGCAGGCTCAGGAGGGTCACCTGCACTGAAGAGAGAGCAGCTTGAGCCGAAGCAAAGGGGAGGGCCAAAGCCAACACGGGGATGAACCAAAGTCGCTTCATAGCACTGGTAGGAGCCACCCTTGTGAGCTAAGAAATTGGCTCTAGGAGCTAAGCAAGGTGATAAAGGGGTGGAGCTTCGGTGAATTTGGGACCCGGCGCGGAATGTTAGCCTCGAAGGCGAGGCCTATGGTAGGATTTTTGGGATTCCTGTCAGCTATCTCGCGCTCAGGCCATCAGTTCATCGAGAGGTGAGACCCTATGATCGGCTTCCTGGATCCAGAGAGCGTTGGTCAACTTGGCTCGGCGAGCCCATCGCTTCTGGGTGATGGGCGATGATGCCGCTACGCTTCTTGACCTTGGGGCAGGTAGCGGTGCAGCGGGGGGAGCAGCTCCGCCCCTGGCCTCCTCAGCCTTCGCGCAGCCTCTTCCTCTATCTCCTCGGCCATCCTGAAGGGGCTTCGGTCCTGAGGATTTTGGCGGAGCTATGGGCCTTAGAGGATACTCCGGTCCACCGCAACCGCCTGCGCGTGGTGGTCTACCGGCTGCGTCGCCGGTTTGGGCGCGAGGCGGTGGAGCGCTGGTCGGGAGGTTATCGGCTGAGCGGCAAGCTAATCCAGGCCACGGACCTATGGGCTTTTTATCAGGCGATCGAGCGTGGGGAGCGGACCCAAGGGGAAGAGCGGATTGTGGCCTATGAAGAAGCCCGGACGCTCTATCGGGGTGTGTTTGCTCCAGGGGAAGAAGGGGAGTGGGTGGAAGAGCTGAGGAACAACATCCAAGAGGCGTGCGCACGAGCGAATCTGGGTCTCGCTCAGACAGCGCTTCAACTGGGCAAGCTTCGCCTTGCCTCGGAGGCCCTTGAAGCTGCCCTTGGGCTCGACCCTTATCTGAGCGAGGAGTACCAGCAAGAGTTGCTCGCTCTTCTCGCTCGGACGGAAGGTAAGTACGCTGCGCTTGAGCACTACCGCCGCTATGCGGAGTTTCTTCGCCGGGAGCTCAACGACGAGCCCCTACCCGAAACCCAAGCCATAGCCAGAAAGATTGCCCACGGGGAGCTTCCGCCTTGCCCTATCCTCCAACAAGAACCGCACAGCTACCACTGCCCTTTGAGTCCCGATGGGAGCTGTGCTTGGCTCCGGAGGTTTCAGAGCTCAGGAGCTTAGTCCCAAGAGCTCCCTATGCTATCTTGGCATGGGATGCTCTGTGGAAGGTCTGCTCATCCAGGCTGTCCTCCGTCAACTTCCCCCGCTTCCTTTGAAGACGCGTGGCTGGGCATTCCCCGATCCTGGGAGCGCCGCCCTGATGTTGGAAGGGGGGTTTCATCTGCTCATCGCCTATCGCCCTCCCGACCCCTTGCTCCTCCTTGGTGGGGGGGCCTTAGCTGGTGAGCCGCTGACTCCTCTTCAGCGCTTTCTCCAGGCGAGGGTACGGGGTAGGCTTCTCCGAATCGAGCAGTTGGCCCTCGATCGGGTGATCGTTCTGGCCTTTGAGGGAGAGCGGGGGTTCCTTGAGACCCCACCCCTTCGCCTGGTCGCCGAGCTGACCGGTCGCCACGCCAACCTCTTGGTCCTCAACGCTGAGGATCGGATCCTCATCTTGGATCGCGAGGTCCCTCAAGCCCGCAACCGCTTTCGGCAACTCTTGCCCGGCCTTCCGTACCAACCACCTCCTCCGTATCGCAAGCTCGATCCCCGTGAGGTGGGCCTCGAAGACTTGGGCACCCTCTTGGGGAAGCCGCTGGCTGAAGCTGCCCAGGCCCATCTCGACGGTCTGGGCAAAACCCTCACCCTAGAGCTTGCTCGAAGGGCCCAGCTACCCCCTGAGCACATTGTTCAAGAAGAAGATCTTCCGAGCCTCCTCCTGGCCCTTAGGGACCTCGTCCGGAACCCAGGTAACCCAGCCGAGCTCCGCCGGCGCTGGCAGGCCGGGGAGCTTCAACGGCGCCGCGAGGCTCGCAGGCGGGAACTGGAGCAGCAGCTGCGAGTGGTGGAAGCCCGCCGAGGGGAGGCGCTCAAGGCCCAGGAGCGCCTTGAGGAGGCCCGCAGCCTCCGAGAAGAGGCCGAGCTGTTGTTGGCCTACGCCCACCAGATCCCTCGCGCTTCTTTCGTGGAACTCATCGGCTTTGACGGCCTGCCTCGGCGGATCAGCTTGGATCCAGCTCGTTCAGTTCCCGAGCAGGCCGAGGCGTTGTTCGCTCGGGCGAAGCGCCTCGAGGCCAGCGCCCTTCGGGCTCAGGCGCAGCTTCAGGAGCTCGAAGCTCAGGCTCAGGCGCTTCGGGGCCAAATCGAGGCTTTAGAGCAGGCTTCTTGGGCAGAGCTCGATGAGCCGCCCAGGCCCTCAAAAGCTCCTAAAATCCCAGGTCTTCAGTTCAGAAGCCCCGGTGGCCACGCGATCTGGGTAGGTCGCAACGCCCGTGAGAACGACCAGCTCACCCGAATGGCGCGCTCGGACGATCTGTGGTTTCACGTCCAGGGCCTGCCGGGCTCTCACGTCATCCTTCGGCGAGAGGGGAGAAATCCCGATCTGCCTGACCTCCTTCACGCTGCCCGCCTGGCCGCTTACTACTCTCAGGCTCGGGGAGAACGCAACGTTCCTGTAGACTATGCCCTCAAGAAGAACCTCCGCCATCCCCACAAAGCCGCACCAGGAGAGGTGTTCTATACTGCGGCGAAGACGCTCTTTGTTGATGCCCTGCCTCCAGAGGAGGTCTAGGCCTGGTTCGTCAACGTGCTGATGATCTTGAAGTAGGGCAAGAACATCCCAGCCACGATGAGGCCCACGATCACGCCCAGGAAGATGATCATCATGGGCTCGATGGCTGCGGTCAGGGTAGCAACTGCGTCTTCGACCTCCCGGTCGTAGAAGTCAGCGATCTTTTGGAGCATCGTATCTAAAGCCCCAGTCTCTTCGCCGATGGCGATCATGGAGCTCACCATGGGGGGAAAGATGGCCGGTTGGGCTTGCAGGGTCACGTGGACCGGTTCCCCAGATTGAATGCTGACTTTAGTCTGCTCGAGGATATCCTCGACGATGGCATTCCCGGCGGTCCCCTTGGTGATGTCGAGAGCCTCGATGATGTTGACCCCGCTGCTCATCAAGAGCCCGAAGGTTCGGGAGAAGCGGGCTAGCGCACTCTTTTTGGCGAGGTTGCCGAAGACGGGGACTCTCAACTTGAGGCGGTCGATGACCCTTCGTCCCTGGTGGGTTCGGTAATAGAGGCGATAGCTCACAATAAGAGCGACGATGATCAGAAGAATGAGCAAGACCTCATTTCTGAGGAAGTTGGAGACGGCGATGAGGATGCGGGTGAGAAGAGGGAGGGAGGTGCCCAACTGGATGAGGATGTGGGCAAAGGTCGGCACCACGCCGGTGAGGAGAAAGTAGGTGATGCCGATTGCGAAGACAAAGACGATGGTCGGGTAGGTGAGGGCTGAGCGGATCTTTCCCCGGAGGGCGAGCTCTTTTTCCAAAAAGGTGGCCAGTCGATCGAGAATCGAGTCCAGCGAGCCGGAAGTCTCGCCGGCCCGCACCAGGTTGATGTAGAGACGGTTGAACAGCTTGTGCTTAGAGAGCGCTCCGCTAAAGGGGGCACCCCCCTCCACATCGGTGCGGACTTCTTTAAGGATTTCTCGGAACTTTTTGTTCTGAGTCTGGCGCTCCAAGATGGCCAGCGCTTGGACGATCGGTAAGCCGGCACCGATCATGGTGGCGAGCTGGCGGCTGAAGATCGCGAGATCCTTGAGGGTGGGTCCGCTCTCTAAAGCTCCAAGCCGGAGCTCCCGATTGAGCCCGCGGCCCGGCTCTTTGATCTCGGCAACGTAGAAGCCTTTCTCCCTTAGAGTTCGAGCCGCACTGCGCAGGTCGTCTGCCTCGATGACAGCTTGAACCAACCGACCTTGACGGTCGCGAGCTTTGTACTGGAAGGTGGCCATACTCTTGCTAGTATAGAAAAGCCTGGCCGATTCAGGCATGCATTATGCACAGGCAACCCTCTCGCTTAGCTTCTCAAATCCTCGCTGTCCTCTTTGCAGCGGGACGCCCAGTCAGCCTCCAGGAGCTTGCTCCGCTCGCACCCTCGGAGGCTCTGAAGCAGGCTCTTGATGAGCTCAAAAGCCTTTTGTGTGAAGGAAGCTGGGGGATTGACCTCGAAGAGGTGGCGGGGGGCTGGCGCCTCGTCGTCCATCTCCAGCAGGTCCCGGTAGTGGAGCAGATCCTCCGCGCGACTCCCCCACGCCTCTCGCGAGCTGCGTTGGAGGTTTTGGCTATCTTGGCCCATGCCCAGCCGCTCACCCGAGCGGAGATCGAAGCGCGCCGCGGCAAGAGCGTGGAGGGAACCCTAGAGAGCTTGGTGGAGCGCGGGCTGGTCGAGGTGGTAGGACATAAGGAGACCCTGGGCCGACCTCGCCTCTACGGCGTGGGTGCCCGCTTCTTCGAAGTCTTCGGCCTGCGCTCGCTCGACGAGCTGCCCCGTTGGGAGGGGGTGGAGGTTTGAGGATCGAGCTCTTAGGGCTTCCTTTAGATCTCGTGGAGTTTGCGGAGGCTTTAGATCTGGTGGAAAGGTTGTTGCAAGGCACGCGGACTGCTCAGGTCGTGACCCTGAATCCGGAGATAACGGTTCGCGCGCAGACGGACCCCTTCTTGCGAGAAGCCATCCGCAAAGCGGAGCTGGTAACCGCTGATGGAGAGGGGATCCTGTGGGCGCTTCGCACCCTGACGCCTTGCCGATTAAGCCAAAGGGTCACGGGGGCCGATCTAGTGCCCGAGCTCCTGGCCCGCCAGGGACCCCGTATCAGCGTCTATTTCTTGGGGGGGGTGCCCGGAGTTGCCGAGGAGGCGGCGGTGGAAGCCAAACACCGCTGGAACATCAAGGTGGCTGGGGCCCGGGATGGCTATTTCCGTGACGAAGAGCCGGTTGTAGAGGCTGTGCGGGCCTCAGGTGCCGATCTCTTGCTCGCCGGCTTGGGGGAGCGCCAGGAGACGTTCATCTATCGCCATAAAGAGGGGCTGGGCGTACGGGTGGCCATCGGCGTGGGTGGAGTGCTCGACGTCCTCGCCGGGAGGGTCAAGCGAGCTCCTCGTTGGGCACAGCGAGCCCACCTTGAGTGGCTCGTACGGGTCGGCCTCGATCCTAAGCGCTGGCGTAGAGTACCTCGATTGGTTCGTTTTGTCCAGCTGGTCCGCCGGGCTAGGACCCAGCGAGGCTGATGGCGGTGCGTGAGGGGCCCGGGCCTGAGTGCTGAAGGCGATAGAAGTGCACCTCGAGGTCGAAGACGCCGCTCTCGGCCCAGCTGAGGAGGCTGACTTGAGTTTTCTTAGGGATGAGAAATGCAGCGTCGAGGGGTTCTTCAAGGGGAAGCACCAGCTGAGATGCGCTCATCCAGCCTGGAAGCGCACCTAAAGTCCACAGGACCTCTAAGGTTTGAGCCCCCTGGAGGCGAAGCAAGAGGGGAACGGCCTGCCCCGAGATGCCGATACCAAGCGGATTTTCTAAGTAGGTCTGGCCCTGGAGGTGGAGCACGGTCGGTTCGTCTTGGGCTGACCACTCCACCCCGCTGGGTAGAGTCTCTGTGGGATCTCGGTAGAAGACCAGGCGACCCTCTTCTAGAAACACCTCTCCGAGTTGGTTGGATTCGAAGAGGAGTTCCCGCCCCAGCCTGGCTTCCTGGGTTTGATAGGGAGGGAGGGAAGGGGGGGTGCCCAGCCAGGCGCGTAGCCCGAGCTGCTGCCAGCCGGAGAGCTTGTCGAGGATGCGGCCCCAGTCGAGCGTACCGCCGGCGAGGGTCCGATGATAGGCCTCCGCGACTGGCTGCTCCTCGAGGGCACACTGAAGGGCGGCCTGCTGGTGATAGCTCTGTCGCCGGCCGGGCTGGAGGCTCTGGTAGAGGACCCGCCGGACCGCCTCCTCGGCGAAACACCATTGCCCTCTGTAGATGAGCCAACCCCGCCGCTCATACTCATCGAGGAAGCTCGCGGCATCGAGATGTTCGATCAATCCCTGGCTCATAGGCCCCGGGTGGACCGCGAGGCGTTCCAGGGCCAGGCGAGCTTCCATGGAGAGGAGGCGAGCTTCGAGCTGGACCTGAGCTCGAATGCGCTGGGGGGTTTGAGGAGGAGTCGCTTCCTTGAGGGAGAGAAGTTCTTGAAGGTGACCGGGGTTGCCTCCCGAGGCCAAATAGAACTGGGCGGCCTGACGAAACTCAAGGGAAGCCAGGAGGCCCTGGCGGGCCTCCTCGAAGCTTAGGGGAGGCAGCCGGAAGAAGCAGACCTGCTCAGCGGGGTATCGGCTTCTTAGCTCGAGCAGGAGCTTGGGATCTTCGCCATAGGACGACCGCTCCAGAACCCAGAGCCCTTCGCGATCTGAGAGGATGCGCTCGAGGATCCCCTCAGGGTAAGGCTGGCGCAGGTAGTTCAGGGTGCGCTTGCCGCTGAACCCCCCTTCAAGTAGAGGCAGCCGCAGAGCCTGGGCGAGCTCTTGGGCGAAGGTTGCGTGACCTGAGCCAGCCCTCCCGACCAAGATGAGGACCCCGGGGATGCGCACCCGCTTTAGGGCCTCTTGGAGGAGCCTTTTGCGCTCAGAGGGAAAAGGGTGTGCAGGAGCAAGTCGGCTACGTATTCCTTGGAGCCACCCAGCAAAGGCCTCGCTGACTTGCTCGAGTCCCTCAAGAATCCCCTCCTCTCCGGGGGTCGTATCGAGGACGATCTCGGGAGGGAGCTCGAGAGGATCCTGGCGTTCTGGGAAGAGTGGTCCCAGTGCCTCTTGGATGCGGTAGAGCTCGACCCTGAGGTTTTGTAAAGCGGCGGGATGGCCCCAGAGGAGATCGGCGAGGATCTCCCTGCGGCTCGGGCCTTCGAGGGCGAGGTAGTAGAGGAGAGCGAGCCCCTTGCGCTGGAGCCGTATGGCCTGGGGCCCTTCGAGGCGGGCTGGACCATAGAGGGGAAGCTTCCATATGCCGTGAAGCCCTCCGTGAACTCCCCGTTTCCAAGCCCCGGTTCCCATCCTTCTAGTTGTAACGTATTCCCGCAAATCCGCATAGGATCTTTGCACGCTCCCGTTATGAGGATGTCACGGACCTTTCCTTAAACTCCTCCTCGAACCGGTAGGAAAGCCGGGATCGAGGTGAACTATGAGGTTCGGGATTTTAGCAGGTGCAGCAGTCGTGGGATTCCTTGGTTTGGCGTTTGCGTGCCCAACCCCTTCGGGTAGCTGCCCGAAGACCAGCTCATCGGTGACCCAGCAGATCACGGTCAACGTCCCCACCGTGGCGGCCCTGGTCTTGGATGGGGGGGCCCTTCAGCCTTGGAACATCAACCTGAACAATGGTCCTTCATTCATGGCTCAGGGTTGTTACGTGGTTCCCAACCCCATTGCGGCGAGCGATACCCAAGGGGCCTACAGCTGGCTGAGCGCCGTGGCTGGCCTCGGTGAGCTTAACAACATTCAGGCGGTGAACTATCCTGGGGTCTTCTACTCCAACGGGCCCAACAGTGCCCCTAAGCTCTGGAGCGCGGTGCTTCCTCACCTTCCTGAGGGTTACGGGTACTTGGCCAATCTCCCAGCCAAGGGGAACCTCTTCTGCGTCAATGAGTTCAAGGTTGAGAAGTACACCAACTGCCCTACCGGCGCGACCTTTAGCGTGAGCTTGACGGGAAGCCCGGCGAGCGGCTTTGGGACCTACGGGGTCATCGACTATCTGCTTCCCTACGCGGCGGGGATGAATGGGAGCGACGTTCAGTTCTCTCAGATTTCCGCAGGCGCTCTCTCGGTCAGCGGAGCCACGTCCTACACGGCGAGCTTCACCCAAGCGGGGGGGCCGGCTCAGACCCTGGCCACAGTCCCGCCCTATCAGTTCATTGACGACTACATCGTGCAGTGGCTGGATCTGGGAACCGCTCAGCCTGGAACCTATAACCTGACGGCGACCTACACGCTGATGGCTCCAGCGGCAATGTCGAAGATGTAATAATCCACTCGCAGGGGTGGGCGGACCTCATGGGATCCGCCCACCTAACCACTGAGGAGAGATGTGAAGCGCTTGTTCCCCTATCTGATCCTGCTGAGCGGCGCGCTCGCTCAAAGCAACCTGGGAGCGGGTGCTGTTCAGATCGCTCCCGCCAACGCCTTGGTGCAGACAGCTCCTGGAGCTCACCTGGTTGGCCAGATCCAGCTTACGAACCCGACTCGGAGCCCTGTAGCAGTCCAAGTCTTTGTGGCAGATTTTGTCTTGCTGCCCAATGGCCGTCCAGAGATTCTGCCCCCTGCTAGCCTATCCACTTCTTTAGGCCACTGGATCCGCTTAGGCCAACCAGCTTTTCAGTTAGGCCCTTTGGGCCAGGCTGTTCTTCACTACAGCGTGGAGCTCCCTCGGGATCTTAAGCCGGGCACCTACTGGTCTGCGATCGTCTTTCGCTCGGGGACTCCTCAGGTTTTGGGCAACGGGGTGCGGATTGTCGCCCAGGTTGCTTTTCCTCTCTACCTCGACGTGGGGCAGGTGGAGCATCAAGGAACGATCTCCGGTATCTTCCTCCAGGGAAGCCCACCCCAGATCTTCCTGAGCTTTCAGAACACCGGCAACGGTTACTACCTTCTTTCGGGTCGCTTAGAACTTCGCAATGCTCAGGGTGCTTTGGTCAAGACCTTTTCTATTGCTCCTACGGCTTCCTTGCCTGGGGAGCTTCGGGTCTTCACCTTTGACCCCAAGGGCCTGCCTGCTGGGACCTATTTAGCGACAGCGATCATGAACGATGGCACTCCCGACCTCATCGCGGGGGAAGCCACGCTCCAGATTCCTTAGGAGTACGGGATGCGTGCCCTGGCTTTCCTGCTCTTGATGCTGGCTCCAGCCCTTGCTCAGATGAGCTTGGAGAATACCGGCGCGGCCAATGCGGGAGGGGCACTGGCGTTTGAGGAGGGGGCCCAAAACCTTATCTTCCGCCTCATCCCCTACCCTCCCAAACAATTTCCTGCTTACTACACTCCGAATCTCTACCCCTTCCTCCTGACCGTGGCAATCCCTAGCCCTGGCAGTTGGCGGCTCAGCGTCAGCCTCATCGGCCCTCTCTTTGCCCAGGGCGACTTAAGTGCGATCCCCCCCAGTCAGCTGGAAGTTGCGGTGGCCCCTGAAGGGCAGCCTCAAGGCCCCTGGCTCGGCCTTCAGGCTGCCCCTCTGGTTGCTGTGATCCGCCAACCGGGAATCTACCGTTACTGGGTCTGGCTCCGTTTAAAGATGACCGGACGAGAGGCGCCCGGCCTTTATCAGGGCACCCTGTTCTGGTCGCTTGCTCCGGGGCTATGAGGCTGATTGCCGCCCTCCTCCTATGTGGGGTTGCTTTCGCTGGGGCCCTTCAGGCTCCCGAGCAAGTGGGGGCGGCGGATGGTCAAGTTTTGGTCTTCCCGGTTCACCTTTTGGCAGAAGGTACCCTTCAGGTCCAGGTTCCTTCGGGCCTCGAGCTTTTAGGTGTCGTCACCCCTGAGCCCGGGCTGGCCTTGGTGAGCCTCCTTGTTCAGCAAGAAACTCTGGCGGGCACGTACGTCCTTCATCTTCGGCTCGTCCAGGGAGGCGCTCTCCTTGCGGCTCAGACCGTAGGGGTGATGGTTCGTTTTCATCCAGGGATTCGCTTACAGGGCCCTGGGACCCTGACGGCGGTCGCTGGCGAGCCGCTCACAATTCCTTTGAGCCTGCAAAATACTGGAAACGGAGCTGATACCTTTGCCCTCAGCGCGCTCAGCAGTGCGGCTTCCACCCTGAGCCCCTCGCGGCTATCGCTGAGCCCGGGAGCCAGCGCCCAGGTGATGCTCCAATTGACGCCCCAGGGGAGCGGAGCTCAGACCGTCGTCGTTCAGGCTGCTTCGGCCCGGGACCCTCACTATGCTCGCCTCATCGGGATCAACCTCGAGGTACTGCCCTTTGCCGGGGCCAATCTGAACCGGAGCTTCCTCGCCTACCAAATTCCCCTGAGCCTGACGGTGGGCTCTGTACCCCTGGCCTACTCTCTAGGTCTGGGCCTAAGCGGAAGCCTCTCAGCTTTGGTCAGCACCTCGGATACCCTGAGCTTTTCTCGTCAACAGAATCTTGCCCAGGAAGCGGCTTCGCTGAGTTTCCTGTCCCCCAGCTTCGGTCTGACCTATAGCGCTTCCAGCCAAAGCGGAGAGCTCTTGCAGCTCGCCCTAGGGGCTCTGACCCTGGTGGGTAGCGAGCAGCAGGGCATTTACGGAGCAGGAGTGAGCTATACGGATGGCCCCTGGTACCTTGCCTATCTTCATCGCTTTTCGGCTCCGCCACAAGATGAGCTCAGCGCGAGCTATACGTTGAGTCTCGGTCCCGTTCAGATCGTCCCTCAGCTCGGCGTCACGGGGACTTTGGAGGGTGCACACTATCCGGTTGTGCCGACCTTTGGTCTGGGGCTCGGCTATCAAAATACCTTGCTTTTAGCGAACCTTGAAGCCAGCGATACATCGGCAGGTGCCTGGCAGGCCCATCTTAACCTCGACAGCGTGGAGACCCGACCTCTGTCCTGGGCCTTGGCCCTGCAAGCTCAGCCAGGGAGCGCTGAGGCTCAGGTCCAGCTTCAGGAGACTCCTTCTCAGGAATGGTCGTTCCTGCAAGAGCTCACCTTGGCTCCCCAGAGCCAGCTCTTGCTTGGGCTTCAGTACCTGCCTTTGAGTCTTCCCTTCAACCTCTCCGCAACGCTCCAAGCTTCCGAACAGCTGGGGGCGCCGACGACGTTTGGGCTTCAAGGCACTCTGCAAAGCCTTTATCTCTTCAACCCATGGTATGTAGGGGCTGGCCTTGTGGGAGGAATCCTGGCCGATCAGGTGCCTCCCCAGCTTCAGCTCCAAGGGGGTTACGCAGCCGCTTCAGTATCTTTAGGCTTGGCCGCCTCGGTTCCTTTAAGTCCAGCCAGCGCGCTCCAGCTGGGTATCTCAGGTCAATATGCTCCGGGTAACTTGCTCCTGGGTGCGAGCTACAGCTACGACTTTGGCTTGAGAGCTTCGAGCTACAGCGCCTCCTTGGGCTATACGTTGGCCAACCTGCCCGGAGCTCCTGGGATCTTAGCCAGCGCGGGCTATCTTCCTCAGCAAGGTTATACCTGGCAGCTCCAAGGAACCTTGACCCTGCAGGGTGGGCTGATGGTTCCAACCCCGATTGCGAACTTGTTTGGAGGGGAGAATCTCGGCTATCTGGAAGGAACTCTGGAGGCCGTTGGGTCGCGAGGAACCCGGCCCGTTGCAGGGATCCAGGTTCTCGCCTCGGGAACGGTAGGAGGAGAAGCAAAAACAGATGCTCAAGGGTGGTTTCGCCTGACCTTACCTCCAGGCACCTACAGTCTGAGCTTCCCCAACCTGCCCCTCTCGTTGGCTCCCCTTGATGTTCCGGTCGTTCGGATCGAGCGGGGCCAGGTGGCGAGCTTGGTGGTTCGTTTAAAGCCTAGCTATGCTCTTCTGGGAGAGGTCTTTTTAGATCCTCATCGCCTGGGGCGCCCTCAGCCGGGCGATCAGCCCCTTCCTTACGTTCAGGTGCACCTTCAGGGCGAGGGGTTTGACGAAGTAGCTCAGACCGATGGCAACGGGAATTTTTTGTTCCGCGATCTCAAGGCCGGGACCTACAGCCTGAGCCTTGTGGCGAGCTCCCTTCCTCAAGGAGAGACTCCGACCACCCCTCCGCAAGAAGTCGATCTGAAAGCGGGCCAGGCGCCCTTGATTCTTCTAGGGGCTGGCCCGGTTCCAAGCAAGACCATTCAGACGCTCAGCCAAAATTCGCTTTCACTGTTGGCTCATCTGGGTGCAGCTTCAGCTCCCCCAGGAGCTTTGGTCCGCGTTGAGGCGCAGGTAGGAGGGCCTGTTCAGCAGGTGGAGGCTCGTATAGGAGAAGGGGCCCCAGTCGCCCTTCAGGCGCTGGGTAAGGGAGCCTATCGGGGGTGGATTCAGGTTCCTCAGGCAGCAGGCCCGGTGCTTGTGGTGACTGTGGAGGCTTTGGGTCAGGGTGCTTCGGCCCAGCAGACGCTGCTCCTCTTGGTTCAGCCAGGACCTCTGGCTAGCATCACGCTCAGCCCTGCGGTTACCTTCCCAGGAAGCCTGGTCCAGGTTCAGGTCCACCTCCTCTTCCAACCGAAGGGTCCGCCTCTCCTTCATCTGGGCAGCCAGCTGATTCCTCTGCAAGAAGTGGGAGACCGGCGCTATACAGGGGTCTTCAGCACACCTGAGGCTGCGGGAACCTATACCCTGCACCTTACGGTAGGAAGCGCTGAAGTCGCCAAGGCCTCCCTCGAGGTCAGCCTGCACTAGGGGATCTGGAGGACCTCTCCTGTGTAGAGCTCGGGGGAGCACAGGTGATTGAGGCTCATCAGGGCGGAGATGGTGGTGTGGAAGCGAAGGGCAAGGCGATAGAGCGTATCACCCGGTTGAACGGTATACGTGCCGAGAGAAGCGGTCGAGGCCTGGCTGGGAAGGGGAGTGGGCGGAGTTGCTTGGCTGGGGGGGCGCAAGAAGCTCAGAATCCCCATGGCGATCCCTTGGGCGATGCGCTCCTGCCAAGTAGGTTCTCCCAGCAAGACCCCTTCGGTGGGATCGGTCATGAATCCTACCTCGATGAGCGCGGCGGGGATGCTTGCGTAGCGCAGCACGTAGAGCGGCGCCGGGGTCGTCCCAGAGTTGGGCCATCCGGTTGCTGCCACAGCTCCCGCCTCGATGTCCTGGGCGAGGACCGCGCTGAGCTGTCGGTTCACCTGGCTCACCAAGGCGGCCACGCCTCCGCTGCCTGCCCCTAATGGGCCGCTGACCGCAAGACCGCTGCTCAGAAGCTGATTCTCGACCCCTGGATCGACGGCCTGACCATAGTAGTAGGTTTCCGGGCCGGCGCGCCCAGGGCAGTCGTAGTTGGGGCAGGAATTGACATAGATGCCCACGAAGAGGGTATCGCTGGGCTTGGCGATGACCACTTGCCGCTGCAGGTTGAGGAGGACATCGCCTGGAGGCGCTCCTGCGGTGTCGGTAGCTCGGAACATCTTGACTCGAAAGCCATAGCGGAGGAGGATCCGCTCTAAGTCAAGAGAAATCGCCAACGTGACGTCTTTTTCCTCGAGGCCAGTTCGCTGGTTCACCGTCCCCGGATCCCAGCCTCCATGCCCGGGATCGATCACGATGGTGTAGCGAGAAGGAGGTTGGGGGGTGAGGGAGTTTGCTAGAGCGAGGCCGAGGAGCAAGGTGAGGCCCAAGGACCTTACTGCCATCGGAAGAGCCCTCCTTCAAAGAGCTCAGCATAGAGCTTTCCCGACCAGAATGCTAGGTCGGTGACATCGTAGTTGTTGCGGCTAGGGTTGATCGAGATGTAGCTCGCCCCGCTGTTCGTAGAGAGGTAGACTCCGTCTACGTAAGTCCCTAAGGCGACTTCATTGGGGATTTGGGGGTTGACCCGGATCCGCGCGATTCCGGCCCCGAGTCCAGCTCCTTGCCAAGTGGCTCCTCCGTTGAGGGAGCGATAGACATCGCCGGTGCAGCCGGAGTTATCGCAAGCCGAGCTACCGGCATATTCGAGGCTGCCCGGTCCGAAAGCAACCGCTGGGATGTAGCCGTTGCCTAGCTGAATCTGGCTCCAAGAGGCTCCCCCATCGTGGCTTTGGAAGATTCCTTGAGTGAAGGTGCCGACCAGGACCCATCGAGGGTTCCAGGGGTCAACGGCAACTGAGAGGGCAGGAACGGCCAGGACGAGGAGGAAGTGCGATGCCCCATCGCGGCTCACATAGACACCCCGTCGGGTGGCAGCCCAGAGGGTTTTTGGATCGCTGGCTGTAGCGGCGAGGTCATCGATGTACTGGCCGGAAAGCCCTCCCTGGTGCCAGGTAAGCCCTTGATTTGAGGAGGCGTAGATGCCGAGATCTTGGCAATATCCGGCAAGATTGCAGCGCTGAAGCCCGGCGTAGACCCAAGATCCCGCCGCGCTCAGCGCGCTGACGAAGTCGTCGGCAGGAAGAACGCGTTGCCAGGGGTGGCCGGGAAGCTTCCTGTAGATCCCGCTGGTATAGCTTCCAGCATAGAGCACTCCCTGGCTCGCCGCCAAGCGATAGACATCGCCTACGGGAGCAGGGACACGAAGCCAAGCAGCCCAGGCAAGACCGAAGAGCAGCGAGAGTCCGGCGAGAATCCGCCGCATTCCTCTAGGGGGCTCGGTAGCTCGCTGGCTCGACCTGCTCGTGTGGATTGACCGAGAGCCCCAGACCAGCGATAGGATCCACGGCTGTTAGATAGTGGGAAGCCCAGTAAGGATCCGAAAGAGAGGAGATCTGCACCCCGTGCTCAAAGTTGGCATCGTGAATGATGTATCCGTCCCCGATGTACAAAGCAGCATGAGAGAGACCAGCCCAGACGGTATCCTGGAAGAAGACAATGTCTCCCGGCTTGAGCTGATTGCGAGGCACCTGGGGGAACGCGGAGAGCTGTCCTTGGAGATAGCCTGGGATGTGGAAGCCGAGGCCATCGTAGACCCAGGCGGTGAAGGCGACGCAAGAGAACCCTACTGCAGGGTTCCCGCCGACCAGATGGTAGGGATAGCCGAGATAGCGCTTGGCGAAAGCGACCACCGCGAGGCGCGGGTTACCGTCGCCCAAAGCCCGGATGACCGCCCAGTGGCTGTCGGGGAGGAGGACCACCGTTCCAGCAGGAAGGATCTCGCCATAGCGGAGTCGAGGATTGACCGCCAGAACTTCCCCTACCGTGAGCCCATGGCTATGGGCGATAGAGTCGAGGCTATCGCCCGGTTCGGCAACCACAGCGTGCAGGCCCATAGGGATGCGGAGCAAGGTGCCTGCCGGAACAACTCCTCCAAGCTGAAGGTTGGGATTGAAGAGTTTGAGCGTGTAGAGATCGGTATGAAATGCATCGGCGACTTCTGTCAGGTTTTGGCCCGGCTTGAGTCGATAGGTCGCGATATCCCCTTGGACTGCCAGGGGTTGCCAGACCCTAGCGGCTTGCTGGGCAGGGTGGATCGAGGCGACCTTGCGCCGTGTCTGGACCACTTTGCGCTGTACCTGGACGACTTTTGTTGTTGCTTTCTTTGAGGCGAGAGCAGGCTTTTCGGGGGCTCGAGGGGCAGAGGCTTTACGGTACCGCTTGCGGTCTACGACGGGATAGCGAAGGATCTGCCCAATTTGTAGGTCATTGGGGTTGACCCCGGGATTCGCCGCTTCTAGGCTCGCTAGGCTCAAACCTAAGGCCAAGGCGATGCTCTCCATGGTATCGCCTGGGCGTACCGTGTACGTTGCTGTAGGACCCTGAATGGAAGGGAGGGGTGCTCTCAGCTTGAGGACTTCGCCCACTTGGAGATCGGTGGGATTTCGGATCCCGTTGAGCGCTTCGAGCTCAGCCACGCTCACTCCGGTCAGGGCTGCAATCGAGGAGAGGGTATCTCCCGGCTGGACGGTGTAGGTGCTTGAGGGGACCTGGAGGACCTCTCCAATCTGGAGGTTAGCATTTGGTGAGAGATGGTTAAGGGAGGCGAGGCTTTGAACTGAGACGTTGAATGCCTGAGCGAGTGTCCAAAGGGTATCCCCCGGTTGGACGTGTACCGGGGTCGCCAAGGCAACCGCGCTCAGAGCCACAACTGCGATGGTCCAGTGAGCTTTGGGCGCTTGGGGCATGCCCCCAATTTCTTGAAGCTCAATGAGAGAAAGCTCATGTTTACATGAATCATCTGAGAGGGGATTGTCTCAAGAGGAGCGCTTAATTGCTTTGAGAATGCGATTTTTGGCGGTAAACGCCCGGCTTAATGGAGCGCCTGGCGGAAGACCTCCCCGAAGATCTCGAGGGCCGTCTCGGCTTCCTCAAAGCTGAGGATCAAGGGGGGGGCCAGGCGGAGGCTGCTGGGACCGGCGGATAAGGTCAAGAGGCCCTGTTCGAAGGCCTTGAGCATCACGCGGTCGCGCAGCTCAGGATGCTCACGCCCATCTGGATGGATGAACTCTAGGCCGATCATCAGACCCCGTCCCCGCACATCCCCGAGCTGAGGGTAGAGCTTCTGGTACTCTCGGAGTCCGTGAAGCAGACGAGCTCCTACCTGGACAGCTTGCTCCATGAGCCCTTCTTCCAGGAGATCCAGAGTGGCATGGGCAGCAGCGATCGAGACGGCGTTGCCCCCGAAGGTGGTGCCTTGCGAGCCTGGTCCCCAGGTCATGAGCTCCTCCCGGGCGAGTAGGGCAGAAATGGGATATCCGGAAGCCAAGCCCTTGGCGAGAACCACCATATCCGGTCGGATCCCTTCAGGTTCAGAGGCCAGAAAGGTTCCAGTGCGCCCGACGCCAGACTGGACCTCATCGAGGATGAGCAAGATCCCATGAGGCTGGACGGCTTGCTGCAAAGCTTGCAAGAAGCCGGATGGGGGAACGATATAGCCCCCTTCTCCCTGGATGGGTTCGACGATCACCGCAGCGACTTCCTGCGGGGAGACCAGATGGCGGAAGAGGCTTTCGAGATGGCTGAGCACCTGATCGAGGGGGTCCTTCATTCGGTAGGGGTTGGGGTAAGGAAGGTGGTAGACAGGCAGCAGGGGGCCAAACCCTTCTCGGTAGCGGCTGCTCGAGGCAGTCAGCGAAAGCGAGCCTAAAGTCCGTCCGTGAAAGCTACCGCTGAAGGCAAGAAAGTAAGGGCGACGGGTGTGATAGCGAGCAAGTTTGATCGCTGCTTCGATCCCCTCGGTGCCGGAGTTGCCAAAGTAGACCCGATAGCCGCCTCCAAGCTTTTGCACAAGCCGCTCGGCGAGGCGGACGGCGGATTCATGGGCAAAGTCGGAAAAGCAGACATGGGCGAAGCGGGCAGCCTGTTCCTGCACAGCTTGGACGATGCGGGGATGAGCATAGCCAGTTGTGTTGACAGCGATGCCGGCCATGAGGTCGAGGAAGAGGTTGCCGTCGACGTCCCAGACCCAGGCTCCCTCCCCTCGATCAGGTACCCATCCATAAGGGCGGTGATAGGTCGGGGACATGACGCCGTGATCGCGCGCCAAAATTGCGCGGGCTTTGGGGCCAGGAAGGGGAAGCTGAACTTTAGGGCGTGTACGGCTGAGCATATCATCCAGTATACAAAATGCTATTCAATTTTGATTGGGGCACACCCCTCAGGGATGCGCGGCCTTGATCCCTTGTACCTCTAAAGTTTGACTTGGTATAAAATTGCCTCTATGAGGATCCGCAAACTTGGTGTCATCGGTGCGGGAACCATGGGTGGGGGGATCGCTGCTCTCGCCGCTTCGGCTGGGATTCCCGTCGTGCTGCTCGACGTTCCAGGAGAGAACGATCCCCTGGAGGTGGTGCGCAAGGGCTTGGAGCACCAGCGGAAGCTCAAGCCCCCCGCATTCATGGAAGAGGAGGCTTTGAAGCGCATCGAGCTCGGTAGTTTGAACGAGCTCGAGCGCCTCGAGGGATGCGACTGGATCCTTGAAGTGGTCGTGGAGAAGCTCGAGGTGAAGCGGGCCCTGTACGCCCGATTGGAGCCCTTTCAGGCAATTGTGAGCTCTAACACCTCCTCCATCCCCATGAAGCAACTTCTTGAAGGTCGCTCAGAGGAGTTCCGCCGTCGCTTCTTGGGTACTCACTTCTTCAATCCGCCCCGCTATCTTCATCTCTTGGAGTTGATTCCGACACCGGAGACAGATCCAGAAGTTCTGGCCTCCATTCGTCAATTCGGTGAGCGGATTTTGGGCAAAGGTGTCGTGCTCGCTAAGGATGCTCCCGGTTTTGTAGCCAACCGTTTAGGGGTCTACGGGATGATCCTCGCGATTCGCCTCATGGAGCGCTTTGGCTTGGAGATCGATGAGGTCGATGCGCTCACTGGGCCTCTTTTGGGGCGGCCAAACTCCGCGACATTCCGTACTGCTGATCTGACGGGCCTTGACGTTCTTCGCTTGGTCGCGGGGGAGCTTGCTCGGGGGACCGGAGAGGACTTCAGCCTTCCCGCTTGGGTCGAAGCCTTGGTGGATGAAGGAGCTTTAGGCGAGAAGAGCGGGCGAGGGTTTTACCGCAGGGTCAATGGAGAGATTCAGACCTTTGATCCCGCGAGCAAGACCTATCGGCCGCGTAAGAAGCTGGCCCTCCCTGAGCTTGAACTCCTTCAAAATGCTCCTCTTCACGAGCGTTTGCGAGGAGCGCTCAGGCTTCCAGGAAAGTACGGGGCTTTCTTGCGGGCTCTTTTCGCTCAGAGCTGTCACTATACCCTGCTCAAGGCTCCCGAGATTGCCTACGATCTCCCTTCCGTCGATCGAGCGATGGAGTGGGGCTTTGGTTGGAGCGAGGGTCCTTTTCGGAACATGGATGCTCTGGGTCGCTCGACGCTGGAGGGGCTGTTCCAGGAGGAACACCTGGCGGTTCCCCCGCTCCTCGCTCAAGCGGAGGGAGGCTTTTATCGAGAAGGCCAGGTTCTTGGTTTTGATGGGGCTTATCATCGCCTTCCCGAGCAACCCGGGGTCATTTCGCTCAAGGCTCTTCGGGCGGCCGGTAAGGTGCTCGCAGAATATGAAGAATCAGCCCTCCTCGACCTCGGTGAAGGGGTCGCTCTCTTCGAGAATCGAGCCAAGATGGGCACTCTCGGCGAAGGGGTGATTCAGGGCCTTCACCGAGCTTTGGACTGGCTGGAGGCCCATCCGGAGTATGCCGGTTTGGTCCTTTCCCACGAAGACCCCCGTACCTACTCGGCGGGGGCGAATTTGGTCCTTCTGTTGCAAGCAGCTCAAGAGGAGGAATGGGATGAACTGGCTCGGGCGGTCCGGCGCTTCCAGCAGACCTCGTTGCGCCTTAGGGGGACCCCCTTCCCAGTGGTCTCCGCTCCTTTCGGTCTCACCCTCGGGGGAGGGGCCGAGTGGACGCTCCACTCCGATCGGGTCCAGGCCCATGCCGAGCTCTACATGGGCTTGGTCGAAGTCGGGGTAGGCCTCATCCCTGCGGGAGGGGGGACAAAGGAGTTGCTCTACCGCTTTACTCGGGAGCTTCTCCCTTACGGTGAAGAGGCAGATCTCTTCGCCGCTGTTCGCCGCGCCTTTGAGCTCATCGCCTTGGCCAAGACTTCAGGGAGCGCGATGGAAGCTCGGGCGATGGGATTTTTACGCCATGGGGACGGCATCACGATGAACCGTGAGCGTCTGATTGGGGACGCTCAGCGCCAAGTCCTTTTACTCGCTCCTGACTATCGCCCCACGCTTCCTCCGAAGATTCCGGTGTTGGGGGACCAGGCTTTGGGCAACCTTCGCTACGCCCTCTGGCAGTTTCAGGAAGCTGGACAGGCCACCCCCCACGATGTCCGGATCGGCGAGGAGCTCGCTCAAGTGTTGAGTGGGGGAGGGGGGCCGGCTCGAGAGCTCTCCGAAGAGGAGCTTTTGGGACTGGAGCGAGAGGCCTTCTTGAAACTCCTGGGAACCCGTCCTACCCAGGAACGGATCGCCCATATGCTCAAGACGGGAAAACCTCTGCGGAACTAGTGAGGAATCCATGGAAGCTGTCATCGTGAGTGCAGTGCGCAGTGCGGTCGCCCGCGGTAAGCCGGGAGGAAGCCTCCACACCGTTCACCCTATCGACCTCTCAGCTCGCCTCATGCAGGCTGCTGTTGATCGGGTAGGTCTGGATCCTGCTCAAGTGGAGGATGTGCTCTGGGGTTGCGCCATGCCAGAAGCCTCTCAGGGCCTCAACATCGCTCGCCTGGCCCTGCTTCGTGCAGGGTTTCCGGTCGACGTCACTGGGGCGACGATCAACCGGTTTTGCGCCTCTGGCCTTCAGAGCATCGCTATGGCTGCCCAGGCGATTCTTACCGGGATGAATGAGGTTGTTCTGGCGGGGGGCGTGGAGATGATGAGCCAGGTCCCCATGTCAGGCTTTCATACTCGCCTCCACCCGGAGATGACCGAGACCTACATCGGCATGGGCTATACGGCTGAGCGGGTCGCCGAGCGATGGGGAGTCAGCCGTGAAGATCAAGATCGCTGGGCTTATGAGAGCCATCAAAAAGCGCTCAAGGCGCAAGCGGCAGGCCGCTTTGAGGCTGAGATCGTACCCATCGAGGTTCGTCCAGGAGTTGTCTTTGCTCGTGATGAGCTGCCCAGAGCGGATACCAGTTTAGAGCGGCTTGCCCAGCTTCCTCCTGCCTTTAAGAAAGGGGGCACGGTCACGGCAGGCAACGCCTCTCCTTATTCTGATGGAGCAGCAGCCCTTTTGCTCATGAGCGATGAACGGGCGCGCGCTTTGGGCCTACGCCCGTTGGCTCGCTTTGTAAGCTTTGCAACCGGGGGGGTGGAGCCAGATGTCATGGGTATTGGTCCGGTCAAGGCGGTGCCCAAAGCGTTGAAGCGAGCAGGGCTTCACCTCTCCGAGATCCAGCTCATCGAGTTCAACGAAGCTTTTGCCTCTCAGGTGCTGGCTGTGATCCGGACATTGGAGATGGACCCTAATCGGGTCAACGTCAATGGAGGGGCGATCGCTTTAGGCCATCCCTTAGGGGCTACTGGAGCGAAGCTCACCACGCAGCTCGTTCATGAACTCGGCCGTCGGGGCGGCGGCTTAGGCATGGTGACCATGTGCATTGGGGGAGGCATGGGGGCAGCGGGCATCTTTGAAGTCTATGGAGGTCAGGCATGATCGAGGAGCGCTGGAGCAAGAAGGGTGGGGGATGGCTGCTGGAAAGTCCAAGCCAGGTCTTTACCCCAGAGGATTTCGATGAGACCACCCGAATGATTCGGGAGACGACCCGAACCTTCGTGGAGCGGGAGTACCGCCCTTTGGCGGAGCGCTTGGAGCACGGCGAGTTGGAGCTCAACCGCCCGCTCATCCGCAAGGCTGGGGAACTGGGGCTTTTGGGGATTGAGATTCCTGAAGAGTACGGAGGTCTCAACCTCTCGAAGACGGTTTCAGCGGTCGTCGCTGAAGAGCTTGCTCCGACAGGAGGTTTTTCGGTGACCTATGGGGCCCATACTTCGATTGGCACCTTGCCCCTCGTCTATTTCGGGACACCTGAGCAGAAGAAGCGCTACCTTCCTCGCCTCGCTTCGGGAGAATGGATCGCCGCATACTGCTTGACCGAGCCAGAAAGCGGTTCGGATGCCCTGGGAGCGAGGGCCCGCGCTGTGCTCTCCCCCGATGGAAGCCATTACCTGCTGAGCGGAACCAAGATGTGGATCAGCAACGCGGGCTTTGCCCAGCTCTTCACGGTCTTCGCCAAGATCGATGGGGAGCATTTCACCGCGTTCTTGGTCGAGCGCGATACTCCTGGGCTTCGCTTTGGTGAGGAAGAGCGGAAGATGGGGATTAAGTCCTCGAGTACGCGCCAGGTCTTTTTTGAGGACGTTCCGGTTCCGCGGGAGAACCTGCTAGGAGAAATTGGCAAGGGGCATAAAATCGCCTTCAACGTCCTCAACGTGGGGCGCTATAAGCTGGGAGCCGGTGCGATTGGGGGCGCCAAAGAGGCGCTTCGTCTTTCAGCTCGTTACGCGGCGAACCGGATCGCTTTTGGTCAGCCTATCGCTCGCTTTGGCCTTATTCAGCTCAAACTGGCGGAGATGGCGAGCCGGATCTTTGCTGGAGAGAGTGCGGTCTACCGGACGATGGGCCTCATCGACGAGGTGCTCCACGATCTTCCCCCCCTCGAGGGGATCGAGGAATTCGCTGTTGAGGCGAGCATCATCAAGGTCTTGGGCTCCGAGATCCTCGATTACTGCGTGGATGAGGGGGTTCAGATCCACGGGGGCTATGGTTACAGCGCGGATTATCCCATCGAGCGTGCTTATCGGGATAGCCGTATCAATCGGATCTTTGAGGGCACCAACGAGATCAACCGCCTCCTCATCCCCTCGATGCTCTTGCGTAGGGCCCTTAAGGGTCAACTCCCCTTGGTCGAAGCAGCCCTAAAGCTGCAGAAAGAGTTGAGTGCTCCCTCCCTCGAGGAGCCTAAGGATGTCCCCTTGGTCCAGCTTGAGGGGCTTAAGAAGATCGTCCTCATGCTGTCTGGGCTGGCGGCTCAGAAGTATGGCACCCGTTTGGAGGAAGAGCAAGAGCTGCTCGCGGTGGCAGCTGATCTTCTTATCGAGACGTATGCTGCGGAAAGCGCCTTGCTGAGGGCCCGTCGCCTTGGGGGCATCTGGCTCGACCTTGCTGATCTCTACCGCTACGAAGCGCTCGATCGAGCTCAGATGGCGGTTCAACAGGTGCTTCCGCGCTTGGCCGACGGGGAGACCCTCCGAGTACTCAGCGGGGCGGTACGCCGGTTGACCCGGAGGGATCCGGTTGATTTTGTAGCGCTTCGCCGTCGGGTTGCTGAATGGGTCTTGGAGCGAGGGGGGATTTAGCCCCTCGCTCCATTTAGAGGGCCATGTAGTCTATGCTTGCGATTCTGGCTCATCCCAGACCAAAGGACGGATGGCTTGGCAGCGCCCTCCCTCTAGGATGAGCTCAGTGGCATGGAAGCGGGCTGGGCCTTGAGCGGAACGAAAAGGAGCTGGCCTCCCGGTGAGGAAGCGGCTAAGGAAGCTCTCGACTTCGCCTCCGATGATGGAGTCCAGGGGCCCTGTCATCCCCACATCGGTTTGGAACGCAGTCCCTTGAGGTAAAAACCGGCAATCGGCTGTGGCGACGTGGGTATGGGTGCCGAGCACGGCGCTGACTCGGCCGTCGAAATAGTATCCAAGAGCCATCTTTTCGCTGGTCGCCTCAGCGTGGACCTCGAGGAGCACGTAGTCAGCGGACTCCTCGGTGAGGAGGGAGTCTACGCTTCGAAAGGGATCATCAAGGGGATCCATAAAGAGTCGCCCTAAAACCTGGACGACGAGGAGGGTTTCACCTCGAGCTTCCAGGCGCCACCATCCCTTTCCCGGGGTTCCCGGAGGATAGTTATGGGCTCGGATGATGGGTTCACCCGCCTCAAGGAGGTCGTAGACCTCGCGTTGATCCCAGGCGTGATTTCCGAGCGTGATCAGATCAGCTCCTGCCGTGCGAAGGGCTTGATAGGTGGAGCGGGAGAGGCCTTTGCCTCCCGCGCTATTCTCGCCATTGATAATGATGAGGTCGTAGTCCGGACGGAGGTCGGGAAGATGAAGACCGACCGCCCTGAGTCCTGGAGGTCCAAAGACATCTCCTACGAAGAGGACGCGCATGATCAAGATTGTACAGATCGCTTGATCGGCCCTTAGGTACGAAGAACACCAAGTCCAACGCCCCTCGGTTCACACCCGGCTTTGCTGAAAGACCAAAGTTCAACTCTATGGGTGCATCTTGAAGTTGGGGGCAATCCCTCCCCAACCCTCTTGTATAGATCGCGAAGGTTGCAGCATTAGAACACAACCGCTTGCTGCTGGAGGATCAGGGTTTGTGTTTGATCGGGGGTGCTGAGCACGAGGGCGAAGGAACGGGGCTGTTGCGTGTTGTTTGGGGGAATCACAAGTTGGGCGGCACTCCCTTTAAGGTGGAGCGGCTCGAAGTAGGGAGTTTCGTTGACCAGCACGCCTGCGGCCCCTTCGATTGTAAGGAGGGGGTTGGAGCTGCCCGACCACCTGAGCTCAACGCTCCCGCCAGTCGGTGGGAGGAGTGAGGGGGTGGCCTGGGCCTGAAAAGAAGTCAGATCGCTTGCCGAGCAGGCGGTTAGGAGGAGGATGAAGAGCAGAGCGGGGCGTGCGGGCATCTCATGCCTACTCTGGCTGCATCTGAAGGGGATCTGCGGTTATCGGAGAAAGGAGATCATTATGTAAAAGTTGACTTTACATTTAATAATATATAAGCTTATACTTAGTGAGGGAGGAAGGACAATGTTTCCGATACCCGAATACCCTTGGCGGATCGCTTGCGAACGGCTGGCGCAGTACCGTAAAGAGTCAGAGGAGTTGCGTTTTCCTCGGCATGGTTCCTGGCGCCATCGTCTTGCTCAAGTGCTCTATGCCTGGGCTCAGCGCCTCGATGCCCCTCCTGTTTTGGGGGGAGCCTGATGGAGCTGGCGCTTCAAGCAGAGAACCTAGGGAAGACCTTCGTTGCTCGAGGAAGATCGGTGGAGGCGGTTCGGTGCGTGGATCTCCAGGTCATGCCGGGGGAGATCCACGGCCTTTTGGGCCCCAACGGAGCGGGGAAGACGACAACGCTTCGTATGCTCACCACCTTGCTTCCCATCGGTCGGGGCCAGGCCTGGGTAGCTGGATACAGCGTGCGTCGGGAGCCAGCGCGGGTTCGAGAGCACATCGGTTATGTCAGTCAACTTGGGGGGGCGGATAGCCTGTCCACCGGCCTCGAGAGCCTTTGGCTTCAGGGGCAGCTCTATCGGGTGCCCTATGATCGCCTTCGCAAGAGGGTTAACGAGCTCTTAGAGCTTCTCGAACTAGGGGAATTTGCGCACCGCCTTGTCTCCACCTATTCAGGGGGGCAACGGCGACGTTTGGATATCGCTCTTGGCTTGATCCATCAACCTCAGGTACTCTTCCTTGATGAGCCCAGCGTGGGGCTGGATCCCCAAAACCGGGCCCATCTTTGGGAACAGATCCGCAGGCTTCGCGAGCAGGGGATGACGGTGATCCTCACGACGCATTATCTGGAAGAAGCCGATATGCTCTGCGATCGAATCACCATTGTCGATCATGGCGAGGTTGTCGCTTCTGGAACCCCCGAGGAGCTCAAACGGAGCCTGGAAGGGGAGAGCGTCGTCTTGATCTTGGAGCCCCAGATGGCTCCTCAAGCCCTAAGCCTGCTCTCTGAAAGCCTTGGAGTACGTCGAGTGAGGGTCGAAGGGGGAGAAGCCTTGAGGGTATGGCTTGAGGATACGGGTCAAGTTCTTCCAGAGCTACTCAAACGGCTTGTGCAGATCGGTTGTGTGCCTCAAGCGCTTCGGGTGGAGCGACCAAGCTTGGATGAGGTCTTTCTCCACCACACAGGCCGTTCTCTACGAGATGGTTCAGAGGTGAGTCCATGAGGGCCTTTAGGGATGCCTGGCTCATGACCCTTAGGGAGATTCGGCACTTGCTGCGTCAACCGGTCTGGATCGTGGTCAACCTTTCTACCCCTTTGCTCCTATTGGGCCTTTTTAGCCCTCTCCTAGGGCCTTTGTCGAGCTCCTTGGGTTTTCAAGGAAACGTCCTCCAGGGATTTTTACCAGGAATTCTGCTCCTGATTGCCTTCGCTGGTGGGCTTAATTTGGGCTGGGGAGTGGTCTCCGATTTGGAAAGAGGGGTCATCGAGCGCTTCCGGGTCACTCCGATCAGCCGGGTCGCGATGCTCTTAGGGCCTATTCTCGCCAATATACTGAGCAATTGGGTTTTTGGCGCGCTGTTGGTTGTTGCGGGCACTGTCTTTGGATTTCAGATCTACTGGGGAGGCATGCTCCTGCTCTTTCTCCTCCTTGGTCTGACCGCACTCCTCTTTGGGGCTTTTTCGATTGCGGTAGCTTTGCTGACGCGGATCACGGATAGCTTCGCAGCGGTGGTGAATGGAGTCAACCTCCCCATCTTATTGCTTGGGGGTATTCTCCTTCCCATCTCCTTGGGGCCACACTGGATGACGGCCTTGGCCCACCTTGATCCTTTGTACTATAGCGTTCAGGCCTCGCGCATCTTGGCGCTCGGAGAGGTCAACGGGGTGGTGGGGGAAGCGTTTGCGATCACCAGCGGGCTTGGAGCGATCGCTTTGGGTTGGGCGACTTGGGTTCTCCGAAGGCAGGTTTCCTAAAAATATAGCCCTAGCCTAAAGGCTAGGGCTATAGAAACCGGCAGGGCTACAAGCCGAAGGCTTGCGCGTTCCGATAGAGCATGTAGATGGCTACGAGGACGATGAAGCTTGCAAAGAGATAGTTGAGGGCCATTCGGTTACGTCCTAGCCGACTTGCCAGACGGGCCCCTAAAATGCCGCCCAGGATGCCCCCCACAAGATACTCGAGGGCAACCCTCCAATCGACTAGACCGCTCATCGCATAGTTGATTGCTGTTGCCAGGCCGAAGGTACCCACTGAAAACAAGGAGGTTCCGATCGCGAAGAGAATGGGCATTCCGGTTGCGAGGATCAGGCCAGGGACGATGAGGAAGCCTCCCCCAATGCCAAAGAATCCCGAGAGCAGCCCGGCGCCGAGCCCGATGGCTCCAAGTCGTAAGGCAATTGCCGGGCTCAAGCGTTCCTGGCTTCCCTCGTGGGAGCCAGCACCTCGGGGGCGAAGCATGAATCCCGCAACGACGATCATGAGCAGGGCGAAGAGGAAGAGCAGGCGATGCCCATTGATCTCCTTGCTCAAAGTAGAGCCGAGGAAAGCTCCTAAGGCCCCAAAGACTGCAAAGAGAACGGCACTCTTCCAGCGCACGTGCCCAGCTAGGGCGTGGGGGATCAGGTTGAGGTAGGCGTTGAGGGCAACAGCAAGCGCGGTGGTTCCAATGACCACGTGGGGTTCTCGATAGCCGACCAGATAGAGGAGCAGGGGGACGGCCAGGATGGACCCTCCCCCTCCGATCAGGCCAAGCATGAACCCAACGAGGCCCCCGGAGAAGACAGCGAGGAGTTGCTGGGTTGCGCTGAGGGATTCCATAGCTAGCGCTTGATTGGCAGGCCAGCTTGCATCCAGCCGTGGGTGCCACCTAAAAGATTAGCAACCTGGGTAAATCCTTGAGCGACCAGGAACGCAGCAGCGCGCGCTGAACGAGCTCCTGAGGCGCAAACGACGAGCAAGGGGCGGTCCTTGGGGAGATGATGGAGGCGCTCTGGAAGCTGGCCCAAGGGAAGGTTGACGGCGCCAGGGACGTGCCCTTGTTGATACTCCCAAGGCTCCCGAACGTCGATGATGTGGGCGCCCTTTTGGATCCACTCCTGGGCTTCGTGAGGTCTAAGGTTGTGGTGCGAAGGGTTGCTCTTGAAGGGGTTTCGAAACATTGTCAGCTCCTTTACTCCTCGAGGGGCAACCCAGCTTGACGCCAGGCCTCAATGCCGCCTTTGAGGTCGAACAGATTGCGGAAGCCAGCCGCCTTGAGTGCGCTGATCGCGATGGAGGAGCGATCTCCGCCAAGGCAGTGGACGAGTAGAGGACGGTCTTTGGGGATCCTGTGCAATTGGTTCATGACCCTCCCGGCGTGCAGGTGCTGGGCACCAGGGATGTGGCCCGAACGGTACTCATCGGCCGCCCGCACGTCGAGGATCACAACCTCCCCTTGCTCCCACAAAGCTTTAGCTTCGTGGGGGCTCAGAGACTCGACCCGTTCAAGCTGGCCTTCGGGTAACCGAGGGAGGTACCCCTGGATGCGATCGAGCCCCACCCGGATGAGACGGCGCGTCAGCTCGGGAACTTGCTCGCGGGAGGCCAGAAGGATCAGCGGTCGATCATAGGGGAGCAGCCAGCCAGCCCAGGTCGAGAAATTCTTACTGAACGGAATGTTGATCGAGCCCGGCCAGTGTCCGGCAGCAAAGGTCAGCTTATCGCGGGTATCCACCAAGATGGCTCCTGCCTCAAGCGCAGCCTGGAGTTCCTCAGGCTTGAGCTCGGGAACTTCAGGAAGCTGGGTGAGGAGCGGGTGACCATCCCGATTCCACTGCTTCATCTTGCCGAAGTAGGTAGGTGCCTCGGGCTGGCCTTCGAGAAGAGCTCGCACGAATCCATCCTCATCGCCTTGCTCTAGGTAAGGTGCCCACCATGCGAAGCGCCGCTCAAACCCGACCGTCGTGCTCGGTACTGCTCCGAGTGCACGCCCACAGGCCGAACCGGCCCCATGGCCAGGCCAGACCTGGATGTAGTCGGGCAGCTTGAGGAAGTGCTTCTTGAGGCTTTGGTACATCTGTCGGGCGCCTGGCTCCGCGGTACCCTTGATGCCGGCTGCTTCTTCGAGGAGGTCGGGGCGGCCGAGGTCGCCCACAAAGACAAAGTCCCCGCTGAGCAGCAGGCTTGGCTCCTGAGAGGTGGCTCGATCGGTGATGAGGAAGGAGAGGTGTTCAGGGGTGTGGCCAGGGGTATGGAGGGCGGTCACTTGGACTTGGCCAAGTTGGACGACCTCCCCATCGCCTAAAAAGCGAACCTTGAGACCTTCGAGGCCCCGATACTGCCAGCCCTCTCCCCCTTCTCGGGAGAGCAGAAGTTCGGCTCCTGTGACCTGAGCGAGCTCACGGGCACCGGATAGGAAGTCAGCGTGGATGTGTGTCTCGGTGACCGCGACGATGCGGAGATGGGCTTTTTGAGCTTCTTGTAGATAAACATCGATGTCACGCCGCGGGTCGACGACTAGCGCTTCACCGCTGGCTGGGCAGCCGACGATGTAGCTGGCTTGGGCGAGTCCTTCCTCGTAGATTTGGCGAAACCACATGTCCTCCTCCTTGGGTCAGCTTAATATCCCCCAGGGATATAGTCAAGTATCCCCGGGGGGTAGAGTGCAGCTTAGGCCCTCCCCTTGAGCATGAGGTTCCAGTACATCCAGGGGAGTCCGTACTTCTTCAAGAACCACATGTCGTAGCGCTCTTTCTGCGTATTGATGAGGGGAATGGTAGGGTGCCAGACGTTGTCGTAGACGAACTCGGCTAAGAGCATCCGGCCGTAAGCAGTGAGGAGCGGACAAGAAGCATAGCCGTCATAGCGAGCTTGAGGTTCTTGTCCCTTCATCACGCGAACGAGATTCTCGACCAAGACAGGAGCTTGCTTACGAATGGCAGCTCCTGTCCTGGTGGTGGGGGCGCTGCAGGAATCTCCCAGACTGAAGACGTTGGGATAGCGAACGTGCTGGAGGGTGTACTTATCCACCTGAACCCAACCAAGAGGTGTGCTGGGGTCAGCGAGAGGGCTTTGTTTGAGGAAGTCGGGTGCGCTCTGAGGAGGGACCACGTGGAGGATGTCATACGGGATGGTCACCCGCCGAGGGGCTTGAGGATCAGCCTTGACTTGCGGGTGATTGGGGGTGAGCTCGAACGTGGCCTCCTTCTTGATCGGGTCGACCGCGACGAGTTCATGGTGGAAGCGGACATCGATCTGATAGCGTTCGACAACCTTTTCGAGGACGACCCGAACCTCGGGGACGCCGAAGATCGTGGTCCCTGCAGAGCCGAAGATGACGTGCGAATTGGAGGCGATTCCATGCTTGCGGAAGTAGTCGGCGGCGAGATACATGATTTTTTGCGGTGCTCCGCCGCACTTGATGGGGGTGCCAGGGGCTGTGAAAAGGGCCACCCCACCGCGGAAGTTCTTGATAAACTCCCAGGTGAGAGGAGCCGTCTCGTAGGTGTAGTTGCTGCTCACCCCATTCTTGCCGAGCGTTTCGCTCAACCCTTCGACCTTGTGCCAATCGAGCTGGATCCCTGCGGCGACCACTAGGAAGTCGTAGCCAACCTTCATCCCACCCCGAGTGCTGACGGTTTGGTGCTCGGGATCGATTTCGGTTGCCCAATCGCGGATCCAGCGAACACCTCTCGGAATTAGCGGCTCTTCAGGGCGTACCGTTGTTGCTGCCGAGACCGCACCAGCCCCTACGAGCGTCCATAGAGGTTGATAGTAGTGCTTATCGGAGGGTTCGATGATCGCGATATCGCTCACACCAGCTCGGTTGAGCCGTGCAGCGACGGTGATCCCAGCGGTGCCTCCGCCGATGATGAGCACTCGGTGATGGGCGCGGCCTTTTTCTCCACTTACAGTAGGCTTTTGAACCATTTGTGGCTCTGGCATAGCTCCTCCTTGTAATGCCTTTAGGTGTCAGCTTAGTTGTCGCTGAAGTGAAAGACAAATAGCAAATCCCTATAGGCCTCATAACGTAAACTGGGCCTGTGCGGGTTAACCCTCGCTACCTGCAGATCTTCTGCACGGTTGCCGAGCAGCGAAGTTTGACTCGGGCGGCGGAGCGGCTCAACCTCTCGCAGCCCGCGGTGACTCGTTGCCTCAAGGCCCTGGAGAGTCAAGTGGGCCAACCTTTGTACGAGCGCACACCCCAGGGCATCATTCTGACCGAGCTGGGTCGAGAGCTCTTGCCTTATGCCTGTGCGGTGAGCCAGAGTCTAGCCTCAGCGGCTCGTTTTGTTGAGCGCCGCCGGCGCAAACAGATAGAGGAGATCCACCTGGGGATCAGCTGGGGCCTCGTCTCGGCTTGGACGCCTAAGGTCCTGCGGCGCGGCGAGTCGTGGCGGCTTCGGATCTTCAACGACAGCAGCCAGGCCCTGATCGAGGCAGTGCGCCGGCACGAGTTGGTGGCAGCTCTAACCCTGGGAGCGACAGACGAGCTTCCTCCTCCCTTGGTGGCTCGACGGGTGGGGAGTGAGGAGGCGGTCTTTGCTGCTCTTCCCGATCATCCGCTTGCGAGCCGAGAGGGAATTTGGGTTGAAGAATTAGCCAAAGTTCCCTTGATCTTGCCGGGGCAGGGCTCCCGCTTGAGGGCTCGCTTGGAGGCCTATCTCGAGCAGCGAGGCATTGTTTTGGAGGAAGTTCTCGAAGCGGGCAGCCTAGAGGGTGTTCGGGTCTCAGTGCGCGCAGGCCTAGGCCTTGGTCTGGTCAGCCGGGGAGCTGCGGCCCAGGATGTGGCTGAGGGGTGTTTGGTCCTCCTGCCGATTTTGGATCGTGGATTCACCTTTGGGGTCCACTGGGTGAGCGAGCCGCACAACCTTGAACTCCTTTCCCTGCTCGGCCTCTAGAATGATGATATGGAGAGCCTGGTCCCGCTTGCGAACTGGCAGGACCCCGCTTCCCGCCGTAGAGAAGCTCTAAGAGCCCTTCAGGAGCGGGATGAAGGAGCTCTTCAGGCGCTGCTACAGGTCTATCTTCAGACCAAAAGCCGCAAGCGAACGGCGCTGAGCCCGCGCACCTTAGAGACCTATCAGCTTGCTTTACGGGATTACCTTAGTTGGATTTGGCCGAAAGAGGCTCCAGCACCTCGCTTTCCTCTTCAAAAAGCGACTTCAGACGATCTAGACCGCTATTTGGCCGAGCTACAAGCTCGAGGGGGGCACCTCACTGCTTCCCCCAAACCTTTCCGCCCTGCTGCGGCAGCCACCTATCTGGCTGGGATCCGGGCATTCTATCGGGCCTTAGAGTGGGCTGGGGTAGCTCACCCGCCGCACGTGAGTGCCCCTCACGACCCCACCCCTGCTTATGAACGCCGCCCTGCTCTTCCTCCTTCGCTTTACCAAACGTTGCTCCAACGGCTGACTCCCCAAGATCCTCGGAGCTTGAGGGATCGGGTGGCGGTCCGCTTGATGGGAGAAGGGGGTCTTCGGATCTCCGAAGTCGTCGCGCTCAACCTCGAAGATCTTCTCCTTCCTGAGCGCCTCCTCTTGGTTCGCAAGGGGAAAGGAGGCAAGGCCAGGTCCCTCCCTCTTTCCCGTAGCCTGATCGAAGATCTTCAGCACTGGCTCAAGGTGCGCGCTTCACATGCTTGGCCCCATGAGACTGCGCTGCTTGTCCATCTTCGAGGGCGCAAAGCAGGGGGGCGTCGAATGGGCGCTCGAGGGCTTAGGGAGATCCTCAACCGTTACTATCGCGAGCTCGGATTTCCGGCTCGTTACTCCGGCGCCCATATCCTTCGCCACACTGCAGGGACCCGGTTTTACCGAGTCTCTCGCGACCTACAGGCGACCGCTCGTATCTTGGGCCATGCGGATGTCTCTACAGCAGCAATCTACGCCAAGATGGATGTGGAGGGCCTCTACGAGCTGGTGGATCGGGCCGAAGAAGAGCTCTGACGCCGGCTGCGCAGAAGCTGAAGGCCTTCCTCCAGGGTCTGGAGATCGCAGGCGCTGAGTCCCAAGTCGATCAAGAGGCGGTCGGCTGCTCGCTGAGCCTCTTGGACCTGGCCTTGTCTCAAAAGGAGATCGAGCCTTAGGGCGAGCTGCTGGAGGGCTCCTGGGGAGATGGGGGGGATGGCGAGGAGGACTGACTGGGCTTCTCGGGGCTCGAGTTTGAGCATTCCTCCTCCGAGCGGGTGACCTTCGAGCTCGCAGGAGAGCTGGGTGAGTTGAGTCTGCCAGAGTGCCGCGAGAGCCTCTGGGCTTAAAGGAGTGAGGGGGTATAGATCGACAGCGTGGAGGGTATTAGAGGCGACAAGACCGGCCTGGTTGGCTGCTAGGCGAGGCCCTCGGTGGCTCATGGAGGTGAGCAGTGCTTGAGGAGCCCGCACACCAGGGATACGCCACCAGGGCTCTCGTCGCCGGCACTTGAAGGTCCGATGGATACCCCGAGCTTCCCCAAAGGCCAGGTAGGCTTCAAGGCCTTCGGCGCTTTGGGGAGCGAGAAGGTAACCACAGCTTCCCGTCTGAAGCCCCTGCTGGACGTCTTCGGGGGTGATGAAAAGCCCCTTGATGCCGCGGGCTTTCAGCAGGGCAGGCCGAACGGCTTGAGGAGGAATATGCCAGCGCCGAAGGTCCTCGCTGTTGAGGTGAAAGAACGAGTTCTTGCCGCTTACGTAGCCGATGTGGACGGTTGCAAGCTCTCCGAGTTGCTGTGTCTGGGGATGCCGGTAGAGGTCGAGGTAGAGCTTTTGTGTCGCCGTTGGAAGGAGGGCGAAGGTGAGGGGACGGCTGACCTCTAACGAAAGGGGAAGGGCTTCCTCGAGGAGCTTTAGATCAAGGTCCTTGGGATCCGGCACCTCCTTCCAGAGCATTCTTCCTGGTCCTTCACCCCAACCCTCGGCTAAGAGGAGAAGGGTGTCCTGGGAGAGCTCGGGGAAAAGAGGCTTGCGAAACGTGAGCAGCCAGGTAGAGGCAAAAGAGGCTTGGAGCTTTGTGAGCAGCTGCCGGGCGTAGCGAGCGTGTCCGAGCTCGCTGGGCAATACCAGAGCGAGGCGACCTCCTGGTCGCACGAAATTAAGAGCATGAACGGTGAACAGGGCCCAGGAGCTGGCCGTTTTGGAAAGGTTGAGACCTGCTCGGCGAGCTTGTTCGAGCCCCTTGGCTTGCATTGTGGCCGTCAACCGATGGTGGCGGATGAAGGGAGGATTGCCCACGACGGCATCGACCTGGGTGAAAGGGCCGAGCTGGAGGAAGTCCCCTCGGATCAACTCGAGGTAGGGAAAGCGATGTGCGACTTGAGCGTGAGCTTCTGGGTCGATCTCGATGCCCAAGATGCGCCCCTTGCCTCCGAGCTCTTGGAACCTGCTCAGAGCAGCTTCGAGGAAGACGCCCTGGCCGAAGGCGGGATCGAGAAGGGCCTCATGAGCCGCTCTCAGGGCCCAGCGAACCAGAAACCAGGCGACTGGGGCCGGGGTGTAGAAGGCCCCTAGCGCTTTGCGTTGACCGTGATCCACGGCGCTCAGCTTTGGCTAAGCTGGGTTAAGAGGTCCTGGATCCTTTGATCAAAGGAAGCAGCTCTCTCCTTCTCCAGCCCATGGCGTTGGAGCGCATAGCTCAATGTGGAGAAGGCGACCTCAGTTCGTCCCTCCGTCTCTCGCAGTAGGAGACGGCTTGGAAGGTCAATGGCTAGGGTAGGAGCTACTTCCATCAGGGGAGTGCCGCCTTTCGGTTGGCCAAAGAACAGGACCCGGGTCGGCGGCAGGGTTAGACCCACCTCGGCCGCCGCCTGAGCGTGATCGATGACGCCGAAGAGGCGAAATCCGGCAGCTTGAAGGGCAGCCTCGATTCGCTCTTGTGCGACCTCAAGAGGGTCGTTGAGCACAAAGCGAAGAAGGCCTGGTGGGGTTTCCATCACAGCCTAGGCTAAGCAGGGATCAGCGCCCGGTCAAGCTTGACATTGGGATGATCCCGGTCCTCTACCTTCCAGCTATGGCAAGGATGACGCGGCGCCAATTGATCAAAGCGGGGACTGCCCTGACGGCGGCCTCGTTCTTTGGTGTGGGAGCTCAAAGCTTCAAGGACCTTCTTCGGAAGGCTCAGGCGGAAGGCAACCTCAACACGATCGCCCTTCCTCCCGATTGGGCCAATTACGGTACGATCATGAGGACATTTGAGCGCAAGTATGGCATCAAGATTCACAACGCTTCTCCGGATGCCAGCTCGGCGGAGGAGCTCCAGGCGGTTCGGACTCTGCGCAATCAGCCCCGAGAGCCTGATGCGGTGGATGTGGGACCCGCTTTCGCGATCCTTGGCACGCAGCAGGGGCTCTTCCAACCCTATAAAGTGCCGACCTGGGACTCGATTCCCGAAGATGCCAAGGATCCTCAAGGATACTGGTATGGCGACTACTTCGGTGTCGAGTCCTTCGGAGTGAATGCGGATCTGGTCCGCGAGGTGCCGAGAACTTGGGCTGATCTGAAAAAACCGATCTATAAAGGGCAGATCGCCATGGACGGTAGCCCTTTGAGCGCGGGGGATGCCTTTGCAGCGGTTTGGGCAGCTGCCTTGGCCAATGGTGGCTCGCTCGACGATATTACTCCTGGCATCCACTTCTTCGCCGAGCTCAAGAAAATGGGTAACCTCATCCCGGTCGGCGTCTCCCCGGCGAACATCGAGCGAGGGCAGACCCCGATCGCGATCAACTGGGATTACCTCAACCTGGGCTATGCGAGGCTCTTTGCCGGGAAGCTGAACTGGCGGGTGGTGGTTCCGGAAGATGGAGTCTTCGGGAACTATTACGCTCAGGCCATCCCGGTGAGCGCCCCTCATCCGGATGCTGCTCGTCTTTGGGAGGACTTTCTCTACTCTGACGAGGGCCAACTCCTCTTCTTGGAAGGTTTCGCTCATCCGATTCGCTTCAATGACATGATCAAGCGCGGCGTCATTCCTAAGCGCTTGTTGGCCCAGCTTCCTCCTGCGGCTCCTTACCAGAGGGTACGCTTCCCTACTCCTGAGCAGTCCAAGCGAGCTCAGAAGACGCTGAGCGATCTATGGCCGAGCCTCGTGGGTCAGTAGGCTTGAAACCCCTTCCGCTGCCGCGGAGGCCCTGGCCTGCTCCCCTTCTCCTGAGCTTTGCTCTAGGGCTTTACCTGCTCGCCTTCTTCTTGGCGCCCGCTGCGACCGTCTTGCTGCGGGCCCTGATCGGGCAGCACGGGATCGATCTTGAGTTTTTGGTCCAGCTCTTGAGCCCTGTCTATCTCAGAGCGTTTGCGAATACCTTGTGGGTGAGTGCCCTCTCTGGAATCCTGGCCGTTCTTCTCGGGTTTCTCATCGCGTACGCGGCCCTTCGCTCAGGGCCCTGGCGGACGGTGATCCTCAGCTTCAGCGGGGTGGCGGCGAACTTTGCTGGGGTTCCCCTCGCCTTCGCATTCATCGCTACCTTGGGCACTCGAGGGATCCTGACAGAGCTGCTCAACGGAGTAGGCATTCACCTCTACGAGATGGGTTTTAGCCTTTTCTCCCTTGCTGGTCTCGTCCTCGTCTACCTCTATTTTCAGACCCCCCTCATGGTTCTCCTCATCACTCCGGCGCTGGAAGGGCTTCGCCAGGAATGGTTTGAAGCGGCTGCCAGCCTGGGTGCCAGCCCCTGGCGGTTTTGGTGGAGGATTGGCCTGCCCATCCTCGCCCCATCCCTACTTTCGACGTTCGTCCTTTTGTTTGGCAATGCGTTTGCTGCCTATGCGACTCCCTATGCTCTTACCGGTGGGCAGATCAACCTTGTTCCGATTTTGCTAGGGGCTTTTCTGACCGGTAACGTCATGGCTGACCCTCAGCTTGGCTATGCTCTTTCCCTCGGCATGGTCCTCCTTTTAGCGATTTCGATGGTGCTCTATACCCTCCTCCAGCGCTGGGCAAAGAGGAGGTTGGCATGAGATCTTCTCGTTGGACCCTCGTGATCCTTGCGCTTGCCGCCTGTTTTTTCTTTATTCCCCTTGTGGCGACCTTTCTGTTTAGCCTCTGGCAAGGGGGAAATCGCTATGATCTGACCGCCTATGTTCGCGTGGCTTCAGATCCTCAACTTTGGCAGAGTCTGCGATTCTCTCTTGAGTTGGCCGTTGAAGTGGCCTTGCTCAGCCTCATCTTGATGATTCCGAGCCTTTATTGGGCTCATCTTGCTTCTCCTCGCCTCAAGGCCTGGCTCGATGCCCTCAGCTTTGCCCCCTTGGTCGTTCCCTCGATCGTCTTGCTTCAAGGCCTCACTGCCCTCTACCAAGGAGTCCCAGCTCTGATCGGTTCTCCTCAACTCTTGGTACTTTGCTACACCATCCTGAGTCTACCCTATGCCTACCGCACGCTCGATGTGGGAATGAGCGCCCTCGATGTCCGGACCCTGACTGAGGCGGCTCAGAGCCTGGGGGCTGGGTGGGGAAGGATCTTCTTCCGCATCCTTCTTCCCAATTTGCGCTCCAGTTTGTTAGGAGCCGTGATGCTCATCGTGACGCTGGTGTTGGGGGAGTTCGTCCTTGCTTCCATTCTGCTCTATCAGACTTTTGCTGTCTTCATCAACTATATCGGCGAGACGCACGGTACTGAGGCAGCCGCTTTGGCGCTTATGAGCTTTGCGCTCACTTGGTTGGCAATGGCTCTCCTCGGCTTTGCTGGAGGTCGGCGGCTGGTTCAGTTGGGGGGTACTCGATGAGTGGGGGAGCCCTGCGAATCGAACGCCTTCGAAAGCGCTATGGTTCTTTAGAGGCTTTGAGGATCCCAGAGCTCCAGGTCCACGAGGGCGAGCTAATGGCGATCCTGGGCCCTTCGGGATCGGGGAAGTCAACCTTGCTGCGGACAATTGCCGGCTTTGTGCATCCCGATGAGGGACAGATCTGGCTCTTCGGGGAAGAGATTACCTGGCGCCCGCCGAGCCAGCGCCGGATGGGTGTAGTGTTTCAGCAGTACAGCCTGTTCCCTCACTGGAGCGCAGAAGGGAATGTTCGTTTTGCCCTTGAGCTGCGGGGCCTGAGTCGCTTGGAGCAAGCGCGAGAGTTGAACGCCCTCTTTGATTTGATCGGCCTCCAAGAAGCCAGGAGCCGCTTTCCCCACCAACTCTCAGGAGGAGAGCAGCAGCGCGTTGCCCTCGCCCGCGCCTTGGCCGTGGCTCCTCGGGTCTTGTTGCTCGACGAGCCCCTCTCGGCACTTGATGCGGTTGTCCGCCTTCAGCTTCGGGAGGAGATTCGTCGGATTCAGCGAGCCACAGGGGTCACCACCCTCTTTGTCACTCACGATCAGCACGAGGCATTGAGTCTAGCCGATCGCGTGGCGGTGATGCGTGCTGGGCGCTTGGAGCAGCTCGGAACGCCGCAGGAAATCTACCATCGCCCAATCAATCCCTTTGTCGCGAGTTTCGTGGGGGCGAGTGCCTCCTTGCGTGGGGAGGTTGTGGATCCCGAGGAGGGGTGGGTTTTGCTTGGGGGGGCCCGCTTCCTGCTCCAAAGCGCGCGTGGATGGCGGGGGAGGTCCGAGGTCGTTGCCTATGTGCGGCCAGAGTTCATCCGCTTAGATCCCTCGGGTCCTCTGCAAGGAGTGGTCTTCGAGCGGATCTTTTTGGGAGGTCGGGAGCGCCTTAAAGTGCGCCTGGCGAGTGGAGAGCACGTGGAAGTCGAACTCGAGTCATCTCCAGTCGGGATTGGCGATCGGGTTGGGCTCAGCTTTAAGAACGAGCCCGTCCTGTTTGGGAGCGCATGATGGTCAAGCGAGTGATCCTCACTCTAGTGGATGGCCTACGTGCTGATGCGGCAGCCTCCTTGGTGGATGGCGGCTGGGAGTGGGCTCGCCGGGAGGGCAGCTCAACGCTGGAGGGTCGTTCGGTCTGGCCTTCCATCACCTTACCCTGCCATATGAGCCTCTTTCACAGCGTTCCCCCTGAGCGGCACAATACGCTCGTTAATACCTGGGTGCCGATGGCCCGGCCGGTCCCGGGCCTTCTCGAAGTCTTGGCGGGAGCTGGGATCGAAGGAGCGCTCTTCTATACCTGGGAGCCTCTGCGGGATATTGGTCGACCTATGAGCAGCTCGCTGAGCGTCTATATCTCGGGAGCCAAGGATCCGGTGAGAGCAGACCTCGAGATCTGGCGGGCGTTTCGTAATTTTCCACCCCATCCTTTTACCTTTTTGTACTTTGGTTCAGTTGATGAGATCGGACATCGAGAGGGCTGGATGAGCCCAGCCTATCTCGAAGCAGCTCGGCGGCTCGATACCCTTTTGGCAGAGCTCTTAGCGGGACGGACGCCAGAGGAGCTCATCATCTTGGTGAGTGACCATGGGGGAGAAGGGCGGAGCCATGGGACGATCAATCCTTCTGATATGACCATTCCGCTGGCCATCGTAGGTCCTGGATTTTCAGCCGGTGGCCAGCTGCCCCCAGCCAGCCTTCTCGATCTCGCACCGACGGTGCTAAGAGCTTTTGGGCTCAAGATCCCCGAGGTCTGGGAAGGACGCCCTCTGCAAGAAGCTCGCTGAGCGCCTGAATGAGCGCCCTGCGAGCAGTTTCAGGTTGGGCGGAGAGGCGGATCCATTCGGGAAGGTGGAAGGAGCTGCAGTCTCGTACCCGGATCTCTCGCGCGCGGAGTTGAAGGGTGAGCTGAGGAGCCTGGCCAACTTTGGCGAGCAGGAAGTTGGCTCGCCCCTTGCGCACTTCGAGGCCAAGCTGAGCGAGATCTGCTTCGAGGGCATCGAGCCAGTGCCAGAGGGTCTGGCGGGTTTGGGCCAGCCAGGCTTGAGAGTTAGGCTGAACGTGTTGGCGCAAAAAGGCCTCACCATGGACGGAGAGGATCCATGAAGGGGCGATGCTGCGAAAGGCGTGGAGGTTTTGGGGAGCGATCAGGTAGCCAGCCCGCTCTCCGGTGAGGCCATGAGCTTTATTGGGCCCAAAGAGCCACCAGGCTTCAGGGAGAGGAGGAGGATCGCGGGTGAGGCTCCAGTAGGCGAGATCCAAGACCAAGACGATGCCCTGCCGTTTAGCTTCCCAGGCAGCTTCTTCGAGAAACGCGTAGACCTCGCCGGTGGGGTTGTTGGGAACGCAGAGGAAGGCAAGGGTAGCCCCTTTGAGCTGGGAGAGAAACTCCTCCCCTGAGTGAGCGATGCGCAAGGGGAGTTCGGCTGGTTGGGCAGCTCGGCTATACTCGGCGAAGGTGGGTTCCATAAGGAGCATGGGTCCTTTGAGATAGGACCAATGGGTGAGGCGGGCGATCAGCTCGCTGCTGCCAGCTCCCACGGCGATTTGCTCGGGCTCGACATCGTGAAACTCAGCGAGCGCTCGATAGAGTTGCCGATAATGAGGGTCGGGATAATGTCTAGGATCTGCTTGGCGGATGGCTTTTAGGGCATAGGGATCCGGCCCCAAACTGTTGGCGTTGGAGGCAAAGTTGAAGCGGCAGGGGGCTTCGGGCTCTTCCCCCTCATCGAGGATATTCAGCACATCGCGCTCGAACACAGGGGTCGCTCCTTAGGGCTAGACCCGACCTCCCAAGCCTAGCTGAGGCAGACCAAAAAGACTGCGGGATATGCTTAGATCACCTCGCGGAACCCGATCGCCTCAGCCCGCGCCTGCAGTTCCCGCTTGAGCAGGGCGTGCTGAGGAGCCTCAAGCCGGGGGTCTTCTTCGAGGAGGCGCTGGGCAAGGCGGCGACACCGTTCGATCAGCTCGGTATCCGAGGCAAGATCGCCGAGCTTAAGGTCCGGTAGACCGGACTGCCGGATCCCCCTGAGCTCTCCAGGTCCCCGAAGCTCGAGATCTTTCTGAGCGATAGCAAATCCATCGTTGCTCTCTTCGACGACACGGAGTCGCTCCAAAGTTTTCCGGCTCGCTTCTCCAGCAATCAGGATGCAGTAACCTTCCAGCTCTCCTCGCCCTACCCGACCTCGCAGCTGGTGGAGCTGGGCAAGTCCAAAGCGCTCAGCATTTTCGACGATCATGAGGGTGGCTTTAGGGGTATCGACTCCGACCTCGATCACTGTGGTGCTCACCAAAAGGTCGAAAGCTCCCTGGCGGAACCCCTCCATGGCGGCTTCTTTATCTTCAGAGCTCATGCGCCCGTGGAGGAGGCCGATGCGGGCTTTGGGAAGCAATTGAGCAAGTTCATCGGCCAGTTGGCGGGCGGCGGCGAGCTCGCTGGCTTCGGTCTCCTCAATCTGGGGGGCCACGACGAAGACCTGATGCCCAGCAGCGATCTGCTGCTCCGCAAAACGATAGGCCTGGCGCCGGAGGGCCTTGGGTAGGACCTTGGTGCGCACCGGTTTGCGGCCCGGGGGAAGTTCGTCGAGAATGGAGACTTCCAGATCTCCGTAGAGGGTGAGGGCTAGTGAGCGTGGGATCGGGGTCGCTGACATGACGAGCACATCTGGCCGCCCTTTGAAGAGTGCCCTGCGCTGGAGGACTCCAAAGCGGTGCTCTTCGTCGATGATGGCGAGGCCAAGGTCCCGGAACTCCACCCCTTCTTGAATCAGGGCGTGGGTCCCTACTGCGACCTGGGTCTCTCCACTCGCCAGCCGTTCGAGGGCCCGCTTCCGTTCCCCAGGGCTGAGCGCTCCGGTGAGGAGGTCGATTCGGATCCCGAGGGGGAAAAGCCAGCGGAGCAGGTTCTCATAGTGTTGGCGGGCCAAGATCTCTGTGGGGGCCATGAGCGCGCCCTGCGCCCCGCTGCGGGCGGCAAAGTACAAGGCGGCGGCGGCGAGGACGGTCTTACCGGAGCCTACATCCCCCTGGAGCAAGCGACCCATTTGGCGAGCACTGCGCATGTCGGCGACGAGCTCTTGAAGAGCGCGTTCTTGGGCTTTGGTGAGCGGAAAGGGTAGATGGGCTAAGAACTCTTGGATCCAAGCTTCCTGGATGGGAAACGCGCGCCCTAAGAGCCCGCTCCCTCCCGATTGGAGGAGGACTTTGAGCTCCAGCAACAGGTATTCATCGAACTTGAGCCGCTCCAGGGCGCGGGTGAGGGCAGCTTCCGACTGGGGAAAGTGTGCCTGGCGCAGCGACCAGTCGAGTTCGGGAAGCCCCTCGGCTTCTCGATAGGCCTCCAGAGGATCCGGGATCTTGCCCTGCTCGAGGAGCTCCGCTACGGCTCTGCGGATGTAATGCTGAGAGAGCCCTTCCTTCGAGGGATAGACCGGAACGATCCGCCCGATCGAGAGCGATGCCCCTTCCGCTTCGGCTTCCTCGAAGTACTCGACGATCAGGTGAGGGCCCCGCCGTAGCTCGACCCTCCCCGAGAGGATGAGCTGGCTTCCTTCCTTGATCTGTTTAAGGATCCAAGGCTGATGGAACCAGACGGCATTGAACGGTGTTCCGTAGCGGTCGACAAGGCGGACTTGGACCAGGGGGATTCCTTTTTGAGGGGTGTGCACCAGGCTCTTGTGGAGGACGCGTCCTGCAAGCGTCGCCTTTTGTCCTTCGATCAAACCCCGAATCCCTGGAAGAGTGCGGCGGTCCTCATAGCGCCGCGGGTAGTAATGGAGTAGATCCCGCGTGCTCCTGAGCTGGAGCGCGCTCAGCCGCTTCCACTTCTGGGGCAAAGGATCATCGAGAACGAGGAGCTTCGATGGAGGATCAGACCCTTTGAGGAGTTCGAGAGCTCTGGAGAGCCGCGCACGGCGCTCTTGAGGATCGAGCTCGCGGTAGCCCCGCAAGAGCGTCCGGACTTCAGGAAAGGGCTGGCCTAGGCGCTCGACCAGGCGCTCCAACCCTCCTTGGACAACGCGATCTTGTGCTCCATCCTGCCACTCCCGCTCTAAGGGGCGAAGCAGTCGTTCGCGGGCCTCCTGCTCCATAGCTCCATCGTACGCTGGGGGTGGTCATCGGTCACAAGGCCTCCTCAGGGGTTGATCTATGCTGAGGTCCCAAAGTAGGTGGACTATGGCTAAGGTGCTTGCTGTGGATGACTCGCTCACCGATCTTCGTTTCATTCAGTCTGCTCTTGCTGACCACCAGGTCCTGCTCGTCTCAAAGACCGAAGGCTTAGAAGAGCTCATCGAGTCGACCAAGCCAGACTTGCTCCTTCTCGACATCGTGATGCCAGGTCGTAGCGGTTTTGAGCTTCTCCGCTCGCTCCGCCGACGGGAGACCACCCGAAACCTACCGGTCCTCGTGATCAGCTCTAAGGGGGCGCCTACCGATATCGAATGGGGTAAGCGCCAGGGAGCCAACGGGTATCTGGTGAAGCCCTTTACTGCTGAGGCCCTTCAGCGGGCCGTCAAGGAGCTTGTGTGAGGCGAGTCTGGGTGCTTCAAGCGCAGGGGATGCTGGCCGTCGAACCTCAGGCACTCCAGGGGGTTCTCGAGCTCTCCTCCTGGCTGAAGCTCCCTTTGGCTCCTCCATGGCTTGCCGGAGTGCTTGCGATCCGCGGGGGCATCGCTCCGCTCGTGGATCTGGCCTCTTGGTTGGGCTGGGGCCAGGTGAACCCCACCCGCGCGGCCCTCCTTAGAGCAGCGAACCAAAGCCTAGCTCTTGTGATTGAGGAAGTCGTGGGCCTTGAGCTGCTTCCCGAACTTCCCAACCAGGAGTCTTGGGCCGAGGCGAGCTTAGAGCGGCAGGGCCAAGCTCTACCTGTGTTGGGCTTAGACCGACTGTTAGCTCATCTAGAGCGAGACGCTCGAACATGGGCGCGCGAAGGGAGCTGGGTATGAGTGACATTGCCCTTCAGTACAACCCCTATGTGGTCCTCCTCTCCATGTTGACCGGTGTCTTTTGTACCTATGCAGCTTTGGCTGCCTTGACCCGTTCCCGGTTGGGGAGGGGATGGCTCTGGTTGAGCGCCCTCGCCTTTGGCCTTGGTGTGTGGGCGACTCACTTTACCGCCTTAAGCGGCATCGAGACGAGCATCTTGCCCGCTTATAACCTTCCGTTGAGCTTACTCTCCGGTCTCACCGCCGCTTTGGCCATGTTCCTCGCTCTCTCTTGGGCCCGGGAAGGAACCGTCTCCACGGTTGGGGGAGGACTCATCCTGGGTCTTGGGGTAGCAGCCTCCGACTACCTTGGGGTGCTCTCCTTGGTCCTCCCAGGAACTCCTGAGGTCCAGTGGCCGCTGTTGCTCGCTGCCTTGCTGGGGGCTGTCTTTCTCACGACCGTGGCGGTATGGTTCCTTGAGACCTCACTGTTTCGAGGGTTGAAGCGGAGGATCGCTGCGGTGGCCGTCTTTCTGGGTTTTACTGTTGCTTTTACCGGATACACCACCGTCCTGGCGATCCGCTTTGTGGCTCCTCCTGCCTTCCTTCCTCCCTTGATGCCGCTCTCGGGACTTTCACCTTTGATCCCGCCCATGATCGCTCTAGTAGGGCTCACCCTAGCCCCCTGGCTCCTCTTCTTCCAACCCGGTTTTGAGGAGGTACCAGGGGGAAGGGTCAACTTCCTCATCGCTTCCATCCTGCTTCCCATCTTCGTGGCTGGAGGCTTGCTCGTTCTCTATGCGCTCTACGCTCCTCAGTTTGCGGCCCCTGCTGTGAGTTCCGCTGCCTTGGCAAGCTGGTTGACCAGTTCTTCTGCTCCTCAAGCGATTCCCGCGACGGGGCTTCTTTCCCTCAACCTCCTCCTCTTGGTCGCGGTTGGCTTGGTGGGGCTTCCCATGTTCTTAGGATCGGTGGTGGATCCTCAAGAGGAGGCCTAGATGGTTGGTGCCCAGGTTCAGTCTCAGCCTAGAACTCGTCGGCAACCGAGGCCCGCTTACGGATGGATCGCCTCGCTGCGCATCTGGCAGAAGCTCCTCCTGATCGCGCTGGCTTTCTTGTTCCCCTTGGGAGTTGCGCTGGGCCTGTTGGTCCGCAGCCAGGTACAGAGCAGCCAGAGGGTGCTGCGGGAGCTCCAAGGAGAGGCCTATTTGCTCCCTTTGGTGGGCTTCATGCACGATATGCAGCTTCACCGAGCCTATACGGCTCAGGAGTTGGCTGGCGATCAGTCGATCACGCCTGAGCGCCTTTTGGTCCAACATCGTCTGGATGGCTATCTTGCCCAGATCGAAACGCTTGATGCTCGCTATGGGGCGACCTTAGGCACCCACCCTGCGGTCGAGCGTCTGGCGGCTTCCTGGAACAACCTCAAGGCCAACTTGCTCCACCTGAGCGTGGCTCAAAGCATTGATGAACATACTCAGATCATCCGTCAGGAGCTCATCCCTTTGATCGCATCGATTGGCCGGCGCTCCGGCTTGGTCTTGAGCGGCGATCCGACAACTTACTATCTTGCTGACCTCGCGACCAATTATTTTCCCGACTGGGTCAACAACATCGGCCTCATCAACTCGTTAGGAATTGCTGCGATCAGCACGCATAACAGCTCGCCAGCCGAGAAGACCCTTCTCACCTTGAGCCTGCAGAATGCAGAGCAGGAGTTCCAGAAGATTCAAAGTGAGCTCAACGTTGCTCTTGACGCTGCCCCCCTCAATCGTAAGCTGTTGTCACCTTTGCTCAGCGCTGCCCAGCAGGCCGTCCATCAGATTGCGACCAACTACCAGACCTATCTCATTCAGCCTCCGACGATCACGGTCAGCGCTCCCTATCTGACCAGCATCGACGTCCCTCCGTTCCAAAAACAGTACGATCTTTATAACGGGGTCCTTCATACCTTGGGTCTGGACTTGACTGCCCGTTGGCAAACCCTTCAGCACACCCAAATCCTCGAGCTCTTGCTCATCGGTCTGGTCGCGATCCTCACCTTGGGCCTGGTAGGAGTGGTGAGCCGCTCGATCACCGGTCCGCTCAACCAGCTCTATCAAGCCTCGCTGCGCATGGGGGCGGGAGATCTCTCGGTTCGCGTTCCGATCCGCTCTGCAGATGAGGTGGGAGCTCTCTCTGAGACTTTCAACCAAGCGACCAGCCAGCTTCAGGCAAAGGCAGAGGCCGATGCGGAGCGGGCTCGCCAGGCTGAGCTGCTTCAACAGCACATTGCGGAGTTCCTGGATGTGGCGATGGAGATTGCTCGTGGGGATCTCACGCGCCGAGGGCGGGTCACCGAGGACGTACTGGGCAGCGTGGTGGACGCGGTGAACTTCACCTTAGAAGAGCTCTCGGCCCTCCTTTTGGAGGTGCAGGGGCTGGCCTCTTCGGTGACCTCGGCAGCTCAACAGCTCTCCCAGGTCAACGTTTCGGTGCGCGAAGAGGCGGAGCGGCAGGCCGAGCAAGCTCAGGCGATGAGCCAGACTATGGTCCAGGTGGCCGAAGCGATTCGAGGTGTAACGAACAACGCGGAGGCTTCAGCGGAGGCTGCCCGTCAAACGCTTCTTGCTTCGAATAAGGGCCAAGAGGCGCTGGCCAACACCCTCTCTGGGATGCAGGGGATTCGCCGGGAAGTCCAGAGCATCGCGCGCAACACCAAGGGGCTCTCAGATCGAAGCCTGGAGATCTCCGAGGTGGTCGAGACCATCGGTTCGATCGCTCGTCAGACCAACCTTCTGGCCCTGAATGCGGCGATTGAGGCAGCAGGAGCGGGGGAAGCAGGAGCCCGCTTCGCGGTCGTCGCTGATCAGGTGCGCAAGCTGGCAGAGGAGGCTGGTCGGGCCGCTCAGCGGGTAGGCATGTTGGTCAAGGGAATCCAAAGCGAGATTCAGGGGGTGGTCATTGCGGTTGAAGGAGGAACTCGGCAGGTCGAGCAGGGCTATCAGATCGCCTTGGAAGCCAATGAGCGCCTGAAGGAAATCGCCTTGTTAGCCCAGCAGTCAGCCGAGCTGGCCGCCCTCATCTCCAGGTCCATCGAGCGTCAGTCTCGGGTTGTCGAGGAGGCTGGGGTGGCGGCACAGGGAATGGCAGCAGCCTCTCGCCGTACTCAAGAGCAGAGCCAGCTTGGGGAGCGCATCGCAGCCCAGCTCCGAGCCCTGGCTGAGGCCTTGGTGGGTAATCTGGCTCGCTTCCGGCTTCCTGCTTAGGGGGGATCATGCCTGGATTCATCTTGGACTTCGCAATGGGCTTGGCCTTGGTCTGGCTCTGGTCGAGGACCACTTTGTGGGCGCCTTTCGGTGGAGCGCTCTTGCGCTTCGGTGCTTCGGACGATCTAGGGGCCTATGCTTCGCGTTTAAAGGGGCTCGCGCAGGCTCAGCATCAGGCGCTCAAGGAGCTGGCGTTGACTTCTCACAAGAAGGAGGTCGTGCACTTAGAGCTCGTCGCTCAGGAGCTGCAGGCCTTGCTCCAGGGTCTGGCTCGCGAGCTCGACGTGCTCGCTCAGCTCCGCGGCATTCTTCAGCCGTTCAAGGACCTTGCCTCCCAGGCGAATCTCCTCTCGCTCAACGTTGCATTTGAGGCAGCGGGCGCTGCTTCGGGGCGCCTCGGTGCGATGGCCCAGGAGTTTGAGCGCTGGTCGGCAGAAGCCAATCGCCGAACCGCCGATCTCGAGCTGATCACCGAACGGCTCGAAGCGGAGTTTCTCGAACTGCGCGAGCAGGCGGGCAGAGTGGTGGGTCTGGCGAAGCAGCTTGAGGAGGAACTCAAGGCGTTTCTCCGTCAAGATGAGCCCTCCAAGGAGACCTACGAGCAGCTGGAGCGCCGAAGCAGCCTCCTGGTCCAGGGCCTCGGTGTCCTCCAGGGTCTGATCCAGGCCCTTCAAGAGCGAGAGTCCTTGCATCTGGCACCGGAGGGTGGGATTTCTGAGCGATGACTCCTGAACTCACCATGAGCTTCCTTGACGAGGCCTGGGAGACTGTGGAGGCCCTCTCCCGGGCGAGGGCCTTGCTCGAGCAGGGCAAAAGCGCCGAGCTGGCTCGTCTCGCCCACCGCCTGCGGGGGTCGGCAGGGCTCTGCGGTTTTCCTCAGATCCAGCTGTTGGGGGAGCTCCTCGAACGGGCGTTTGAGCAGTCCCAAGATCGAGAGGGGCTGGCTGAGTTCGCCCAAGGGGTTGCCGTGGCGCTGGGAAGCAGCCTCGAGCGGATCGCGCGGGAAGGGCGGGAGGGTCCTTTAGGCCTGGAGCTTGCCCAGCTCGGGGTGAGCCGCTGGATCCAGCGCTTGGCCCCCAAGCAGGCATCCCAGGCGCCTCGCTCTGGCAGTTCGAGCCAGGGAGTTCGCCGCTTCAGGGAAGAACACCCCGATCTTTGGGAGTTTTTTGCTCCTGAGAGCCGCGAGCTCCTAGAGCGTGCACAAGAAGCCCTTGAGACTTGGAGTAAGGGGAAAGCAGAGGCTTTGGCTGAGCTCTTCCGGGCGATCCATACCCTTAAAGGAGCTGCGTTGGCGGTAGGGTGCCTCCCAATCGGCGAGGAGGCCCACCGACTGGAAGATCTTTTGGTCGAGCTGAGGGAAGGGCGGCGAGCTTGGAGTCCTGAGCTCTTGGAGCACCTCAAGGAGGGAGTCCGCACGTTAGAGGAGCTCTTGGAGAGCGCGGAAGGAGGGGAGTCACGCCGTAGTCAAGAGACCGTTCGGGTCAGCCTAGAGCGTCTAGAGGGGCTGCTTGAGCTGAGCGTGGAAGCCCTTGCGCATCATGCTCGCCTGAGTGAGCTCCTAGAGCGCTTTGAGCAGCTCCAGGCCGCGCTGGGAGATGCCCGGGACCGCCTAGCTCGGGTCGCCGAGGAGTTCGAGGCCCGCCATCAAACTCCCTCTTTGGCGAGCACCATGTCGGGGACTCGCCTGGCTCGGACAATTCAGGAGCGCTTCAGCGAACTTGAATTCGACCGCTATACTGACCTCAACCTGATGGCTCGCTCGCTGATCGAGATGGCCGGGGACCTCGGTGAGCTCCGCGAAGGGCTCCGGCACGAGGTGGAGGAGCTCAAACAAGAGGCGGAAGGTTTGGGCCGACTGACCCTCGGGCTCCGCTCCGAGGTGGGCCAGGCTCGCTTGGTCCCCCTCGAGCAGCTTTTCTCCCGAATGAAGCGTCAGGTAGGCGATCAAGCCGAGGTGGTGCTCCAAGGGGAGACCGTAGGTATAGATGCAGCCCTTCTTGACCCTTTGGCTGAGGCGCTCACCCATCTCGTCAACAACGCGTTGGTCCACGCCTTAGAGCCACCTGAGGTGCGCCGTGCGCTAGGAAAACCCGAGCGGGGTCGGATTTGGCTCCGGGCTCAGCAGGAGAAGGGGCGTCTGGTGATCGAGGTGCGCGATGATGGGCGGGGAATTCCCCTCAACGAGCTGCGCCAGCGGGCGGTTGCCCGTGGGTTCTTAAGCCCCCAGACCGCTGAGCGCCTCCAGCCCCATGAGCTCGTTGAGCTGATCTTTTTACCTGGCCTTTCAACAGCGATCCAGGTCTCAGCTCAGGCGGGACGAGGGGTCGGGATGGACGCGGTTGCCCATGCGGTCCGGCGCATGGGGGGAGAGGTACAGGTGGAGACCTGGGAAGGTCAGGGGACTGCGGTGCGCCTGTACTTTCCTCAAAGCCTTGTGTTGGCGCACCTCCTTTTGGTCGAAGCTGGGGGCCAGCGCTTCGCGATTCCGCAAGCTTCTGTCCGAACTCTGACCTATCAGGACGCCCAGGGCCTCCCTGTAGCTTCGCTGGCTTCCCTCCTGGGCCTTCCAGCCGAAGGGGAGGCTCCATGGTTCATCCTCGTAGAAGGCAGGCTGCCCCGCGCTTTGGCGGTGGAGCGCTTCCTGCGTTTGGAGCAGGCCCTCCTTCGCCCGCCGGGGCCCCTGCTCAGCCAGCTGCCTTACCTTCTGGGGGTGGCTCTTCTTGGCGGGCGGGAGCCTGTCTTGGTCCTCAATCCCCAGGGCCTTCCAGCTTCCGGTTCAGGCGAGCGGAAAATGGCTGCTCCCCAGCCTCCTCAAATTCTTCTGGTCGACGATTCTCTCTCGGTACGCCGCATCGTCGGGCAGCAGCTTCGTCAGCTCGGCTACCAGGTGCTCACTGCGGCAGATGGCCAAGAAGCCCTGGAACTCCTCGAGCGGTTCTCCTGCGATGCGGTGATCACTGATCTCGAGATGCCCCGCCTTTCGGGCTATGAGCTTCTAGAGGAGCTGCGCCGTCGCCCACAGTTTGCTTCGTTGCCAGTGGCCGTGCTGACCACCCGAGCTTCGGAGAAGCACCGCGATCTCGCTCTCGAACTGGGGGCTACCGCATATCTGACCAAGCCAGCCAATCTGGGCGAGCTTGCGGAGTTTCTCAAGGAGCTTGCATGGAAGTCCTGATCCTTGCCACTCAGGCCTTAGGCCAAGCTCTCCAGGGCAGCTTTGCTGTTTCGGGATTTGAGGTCCAACTCGAGCAGAGCGCCTTGTTTGCTTTGACCTTAATCGAGCGCCACCGTCCTGATGCGCTCGTCATCACCGAGCAGCTGTCCGAGATGAAAGGGGAAGAGCTCTACGAGATCATCCGCGCCGACCCTCAGCTTGATTCGCTGCCCATCGTGCTCCTGAGTTCGCGATCGCTCAAGCTCAAAAAAGACTGCGATCAGCTGATCTCTTCGTTTGCTCTCCCCCCTGATGTTGTGCGAGCGACGTACTTGGCGATCTTGAGCCAAAGCCGCAAGACGATGAGCTTAAGCGGTGGGCTCCAAGGGCAGCTCTCTTCGATGGGTCTTTTGGAGCTCATCCAGTGGCTGGCCCGCATGGCCAAAACGGGGTTGTTGACAGTCCAACTGAATGGGGAGGGGACCTGTATCTTTCGAGCGGGACAGCTCGTGCACGCTGAATACGGCGGTCAGATGGGGGAGAAAGCCGTTCTTGCCCTTTTGTTTGACGCTGAGATCACGGAGGGAGGCGAATTTCGCTTCGTCCCTCTTTGGGAGCAGGATCTGGGGATGCCCCGGACGATCCACCAGACTACCGACCAGCTCCTGCTCAGCCTCGCGGTGGAGATCGACCATCGCCGGAGTAGGGGGTAATCATGGCTAAAGCAAAGATACTCGTTGTGGACGACAGCAACAGCGTGCGGCGGGTCCTTGAACGGCTGCTCGTCAGCCGAGGATTTGAGGTGATCGGCGTAGAGGGGGCGCAAGAAGCTTTAGAACGCCTTCAGGCAGAGCCTGACCTTCGACTGGTCCTTGCCGATGTCATCATGCCGGGGATTGATGGTTTTGAGTTTTGTCGCTCATTAGCTTCGAAGATTCATGATCCTCCTCCGGTGATCCTGATCTCTGGGATTGTGGATGAAGGCGTGATGCGCCGGGCCCACGAGGTAGGGGCGACTGCGGTCGTAGCCAAGCCCTTCACGCCGGAAGAGCTCTTTCCCAAGATCGAGCAGGCCCTGCAGGCCTCGCTGCTGGTCCCCTCAAAACCACAGGGACCAGACCTTAAAGGGGAACTGCAGCCCTTCCTTGAGCACCCCGAAGTGCGCTCGGTCGCCCTCTTCGATCGTGAGGGGCAGATCCTCGTCGAGATGGGCCGCCCCCTTTCTGAAGCTTCTATGCTGGGGGCCTACCTAAAGACGTTATTTTCAATCGCTGGGGTCCTTGGGGCGAAGTATCAGGTCACCCCCCTCGAGGCGATGAGTTTAGAGTATGGGAGCCAGACCTGGCTTCTCCAAGGAATTCAAGGACGTTGGATCCTTCTTTTGCTCCTTCAAGGCTCTGGAGGCGGGGTGGTCCGCCACCTCATCCGTCGCCAGCTTCCCTCGTTGTCGTCGGCCTTAGATCAGGCGTATATCGCGCAGTGATCGAATATTCCAGTGGCCTTACGTGTGTTGTTAGAGGGCACTGGCCTGCGCGTATCGAGATTGCCTGACTTTTGGATTGTGCGGGTACATCTTGGGAAGGCACCGAGACTGATCGTCGATGACCCATACGTAGGAATGCAGGTAAGACCTACCTACCGCGGGAATGGTGTCGGGCAAGGAGGCGCTCCTCTCGCCGCAATTGAGCCACCTGAGGG
>OGCG01000124.1_pt1 | contig 50942 bp, 43 predicted proteins | sample 1570061 | NCBI WGS metagenome assembly OGCG01 (sample SAMN06268698, study PRJEB24515) | hot springs metagenome | isolation source: Joseph's Coat, Yellowstone National Park, Washington, USA | place: USA:Joseph's Coat, Yellowstone National Park, Washington, USA
CCCACTGCTGCCTCCCGTAGGAGTCTGGGCCGTGTCTCAGTCCCAGTGTGGCTGACCATCCTCTCAGACCAGCTACCCGTCATTGCCTTGGTGGGCCTTTACCTCACCAACTAACTGATGGGTCATGAGTCATTCCCCAAGCGATGCTGTTGCACCTTTCCTCTCCCGAGCGTATGCGGTATTACCGTCCCTTTCGAAACGCTATCCCACTCTTGAGGGTATGTCCCCATGTACTACTCACCCGTTCGCCACTCAGCACGATTCCTCCTTGCGGATTCCTCGCCTGTCGTCCGACTTGCATGTGTTAGGCACGCCGCCAGCGTTTGTCCTGAGCCAGGATCGAACTCTCCGTCCAAACCTTACTCTTATAGCTGCCCGTTTTTCAATGAACTATGTCAATCAAAATTCAAAATAAGTTCTTCACTCACGCAGTCACCTAAAGGGTATTCTGCCTTTCGTAAAAATGCGAACCGAAGAATATGTTACCAAATGGAGATTAACAAACAATGTTTCAAATGTAAAATATGCGTTAAATCTATTTCTTTTCTTCGCCTTTTTTGTACGTTGGAGATTTTCTTATCTCCTTTTTTATGTAGAATTCTATCTCATCTTTTGGCATGAAATTTTCGAATCCTATAAGTCTAAGTCCACCTTCCTGCGGTGCTTCAAGACTTTCCACGTCATCTTTGAAATGTTTTAAAGCCTCTATCTGACCATCGAAGACAACGTTTTTGTTTCTCACGATCCGCGCCATGCAATGTTTTTCCACATGACCGTCGTAAAGTTGGAAGCCCGCTATATTTCCGATTTTCGATATGTTGAAAATCTGTAAAACTCTTGCATGTCCAACTATTTCCTCGATGATTTCGGGTTCCATCATGCCCGCAAGCGCAGCCTTTATGTCCTCGATGAGTTCAAAAATTATCTCGTAAGTTTTTATCTGTACTCCGAGTTGATCTGCCTTAAGTTCTGTCTTGGGTTCTACTCCAACTCTGAATCCAAGTATAACGGCTTGATCTGCCGATGCAAGCAAGACATCGTTTATGTTTATGTTTCCTATTCCGGCATGAACGATTTCTATCTTTATCTCTTCGGGTTCAGTCTTTTCGATCGCCGTTTTTAGCGCGCCTAAAGCCCCAAATGTATCGGCTTTGATTATAAGGTTAAGCACTTTTTGACCTTCGGACTGGGAAAGTTCAAAGATATTCTCAAGTCTGACCCTTTTTGACTGTACTTGATTTTGTTCGACTTTGTATTTTTCTATGTATTCACGTGCTTCCTTTTGAGAAGGCATGACGTAGAGTATAGATCCCGATTCGGGTAACTCCTCAAAGCCCATTATCACAACTGGATCCGCGGGATGGGCTTCCTTTAAACTTTTGCCGGTATCATCAAAGATAGATCTGACCTTTCCACAAGTTCTGCCAGCGACGAAATTATCTCCAAGTTTTAGGACGCCATCTTTTATTATAACCGTTGCAACAGGCCCTTTGAACTTATCAAGTTTAGATTCTATGATTATCGCCCTTGCCCTGCCAACGGAACACGCTTTTATCTCTTTCAATTCAGAGACCAGCAAGATCATTTCCAGCAGTTCATCCACTCCTTTGCCCGTTTTGGCAGATATGGGAACTACTGGAGTGTCTCCTCCCCAGTCGTCCGGTATGATGTTCAATTTGCTAACAAGATCCTGTTTTGTCAATTCAAGATTCGCATTTGGTTTATCAACCTTATTTATGGCCACTATCACAGGCACTCCGGCATTTTTAGCATGATCGTAAGCCTCTATCGTTTGAGGCATGACACCGTCATCTGCTGCAACCACAAGCACGACTATATCCGTTGCCTGAGCACCTCGTGCACGCATCTCCGTGAACGCTTCGTGACCTGGGGTATCTATAAAAGTTATGTTTTTCCCGTTTATCACAGCTTTGTAAGCACCTATCGATTGCGTTATGCCTCCCGCTTCTTTTTCAGCAAGATGAGTTTGTCTTATTCTGTCGAGCAAAGTGGTTTTACCGTGATCGACATGGCCCATGATCGTTACAACCGGAGGTCTCGAAGAAAATTTGTCCTTGTTTTCCTGATAAAACTTTTCAAACTCTATTTTAAGAGGATCTGCCACTTCAACAGGTTTTTGGGTCTTGAATTCAACATTTATCGAATATTTACTTGCTATTTCCTCAATAAGCGGATGATCGAGAATCGTGTTTATAGTCAGCGCTTTTCCTTCCATGAAAAGATCCCTTATGATTTTTGTCGGAGGGATTAAGGTAAGATCACAGAATTCTCTTAGAGTTATACTTTTATTTTCGTCAAGTTCCACCGTTCTTTCGACGTGTGAAACGGTTTTGTTTTCAACGTAAACGTCTTTTTTCTGGGCTTTATCTTCAAACTCGGCGTTATTCTCGATGTGATCTTTTGGCTTTGAAGGCTTTTTAGCTTTTAAAGAAAGGTCTTTTTCGTTTTCTTCAGACGCGTATATCTCTACAAGCATGTTGACGATAGAATCTTCAAGTGTCGACATGTGATTTTTTGCCTCAACTCCAAGATCTTCAAGTTCAGCAAGTAAATCCTTGCTGCTCATGTTCAGGCGTTTAGCCAGCTCATGAACTCTTATCTTTTTATCCATTAAATCCCTCCATTTGAACTTTCTTTAATTATCTTTTTAATTCCTTCTATAAAAGTTTCCTCGATTATTCCAACCGCCGATGCTTCGGATTTCCCTATTGCTTTTCCCAAATCTGCTTTGTTAACCTTCAATTCGACAAAGGGGACACCTTGAGTTTTACACTTCTGAATCAAAGCATTAACGCTTTCACCATGATCCGACGCAAAAACAAGAAATTTTTTAACTTGAAAACCCGAAATGTAAGTTTTAAGCGCCTTTTGTCCCAAAACAATTTTACCAGTTTTCGAAGCAATTCCAAGTATACTCAATATTCTTTCTTCGTAACGCACTTTCATCAATTTTTAAAACCTTCTCCCATAAATTGGCGTATTTCTATCTTCCACCCTGTTAACTTGGAGGCCAGTCTTACATTTTGACCATCTTTCCCTATGGCAAGAGATATTTGAGTCGGAGAAACCGTTATGTACATCCTATGATCGTTCTCACTCAAAGAAACATCCATAACCTTTGCCGGAGAAAGTGCATTTGATATAAATTGCGCAGGTTCGGAAGAAAATAAAACTATGTCTATTTTTTCTCCGTTCAATTCTTTTATAACCTGACTAACACGACTTCCGCCTTCTCCTATGCACGATCCGACCGGATCGACGTTTGGATCGGTTGAAATGACGGCCATCTTTGTCCTTGATCCGGGTTCTCTCGCAATAGCAACGATTTTAACAATTCCGCCTTCTATCTCGGGAACGTATTTTTCAAATAACTTCTGGACAAGTTCATTTGCAACTCTGCTTAAAATTACAACTGGCCCCTTGTTTTTCTTTTCAACGGCCATAACGTAAGATTTGACAAATTGTCCTGCATAAAATTTCTCGCCGGGTATTCTTTCTTTGGCAGGCAAAACTGCATCAACTTTATTCAACCTCAGATCCACGTCTCCATTTGATGGACGTATAACTTCTGCCGAAACCACTGTATGGTAAAGGTCCATGTATTCTTGAAAGAGATTTTCTCTTTCTATTTCTTTTAACTTCTGTATTAAAACCTGCTTGGCAGTTTGCGCGGCTATTCTTCCAAATTTTTTGGTGTTGAGAGTTTCTCTGACGACCTTTGTCTGTATGATCCCATCTTCGTTTTTCTCCTCGACGTTTTCGAAAACGTTTATTTCTCCAGTTACCGAATCTATCTTAACCATCAAATTTTCATCCTGAACGCTGAAATTTTTCTTGTAAGCCGTTGTGAGAGCCCTCTCGAGAATCTCGATCACTTCCTCCCGGCTCATGTTTTTTTCGCCTTGAAGTTGTTCCAATGCCTCTAAAAGGTTTAAATTTAACATACTTTCTGTCCTCCTTAAAATTCAACCACAAGATTAGCCGAAATTAATTTTGAAAATTCATAAGATTTTGTTTCGCCTTCAATCTCTATCGAAAAGGTATCCGTATCTATATCGCAACCGTTTATCCTGCCTGTGACCGAAACATTTTTACCGTTTTCATCCACAAATTTTATCTTTGCAAGTTTTCCATTGAATCTTTTAAAGTCCTCTATCCTTCTCAATGGCCTGTCAAGACCCGGAGAAGATATTTCTAAAATGTAATTTTCTATATCGCTTTCGGCATCCAGAATCGGATTTATCTCCTTTGAAAATTTCTCACATTGCTCAACACTGACGTAACCCATCGGATCATCTATCACGATGTTGAGTAAAGACCTACCTTTTTGCTTTCTAAAATTAACATCGAATATCTCGAGTTTCATCCGCTTGGCAACATCATCGGCGATCTTGCGTATGGTATCAACACTTTCCAAAATAAACACCTCTCAAATTGTGAAAACAAATTCGAGGGCTTCAGCCCTCGAATCAAATATATTGTACCATGAATCAAAACATCTGTCAAGGCATTTATATACTTGATCAAATTTAAATATGAAATATCGTTATCGTTGGCTCCGACATTCGCCCTATCGCCTGCGTCAATTGATGGTCATTCATCACTGTCGACCGTTCTTGTTGCCACAACATTTGATCCGGTATCAAGGATGTTTTCAACGATCACATCTCCCATTTTTACAGGAGCCTTAACTTTCCTTGATTTGATGATTGACATCGCATCTCTTATAAGTCTTTTGGGAATTGTTCTGTCCGTTTTAACCGAAACAAGAGACATTTTACCGCCCACAACTTTAACGCTTGAAGTCAGAACTCTTTTAGGATCTGTTACCTCATCACGCGCGTATAGTTCTCCCTTTGGACATCTGTTTCCCTTGACAGATACAAAATGTCCTTCATCGTCTAAGGTAACTTTAAGATCACATCCTATTGGGCAAACTATGCAGGTCATTTCAACCGTTTTCATCGTTTCACCCCTTTTGCAACCAATTCAACTTTACCTTTCAAATCATATTTTTTAGGATCAAGCGTTACCTCTATCATTTCACTTGGTCTTGCGTTAACGGCAGCCTTTATAGCCTTACCGTTAACATTCACGGTCGCTATTTCCATAGGCCTATCAACGCGTACGTAAATTTTGAAAGGTGCTGTCGCGGTTGTGTATCTTGCACTCACAACCCTTATGCCTGCTTTGGGAGACAAAAATCCGACCCTCGGTGGCAAACTTCCTCCTTTGGCAATCACCGCTGCATTCCGTCCTGCCATTTCTCCTTCTACCGTTGCAAAATCAACGAGATCGTGGATGCAAACGTTATTCCCGCATGCAAATACATTTTCGTAATTCGTCCTCATGAGATCATCGACGAATATACCTTCATCACTACCCATTTCTATTTTTTTCTTGACAAGATCGTTTTCCGGTATCAACCCGACAGAGGCTACGAGTGTATCACATTCAACGAATCTTTCTGATGCTTTTAAGGGAACACCGTTTTCAAATTTTGAAACTGTTACACCTTCAAGTCTGTTTTTACCGTGAATTTTTATGACACTCGTAGAAAGATGCAATGGTATGTTGAAATCTTCCAAACATTGCGCTATATTCCTTGTAAGACCTCCGGGATAAGGCATTATCTCGTAAACACCCTCGACCTCAATGCCTTCAAGGGTAAGCCTTCTCGCCATTATCATTCCTATGTCTCCCGATCCAACTATTATAGCCCTGTGACCCGGGAGATGATTCTCAAGATTCACGAATTTTTGGGCAAGACCTGCCGTAAAAATGCCTGCCGGTCTCGTACCGGGTATTCTCAAGGATTCAAAAGGCCTTTCACGTGCTCCCGTCGCAAGTACGAGTGCCCCGTATTCTATATCGTGAATGCCATTCGAATTCATCATTTTCATTCTGTTGTTATCGAAATCTATCGACAAAACCATGGTTTCGTAAAGAGCATCGAAATTACCCATTTTATCTTTGTAAATCTCATGATATTCCGGTCCTGTCAATTCTGTTTTGAATACTTGCAAGCCGAAGCCTGTATGTATGCATTGGTTAAGCACCCCGCCGGTGGAGGCTTCACGCTCTATCAAAAGTACAGATGCACCATTTTCTTTTGCACCGAAAACGGCTCCCATTCCGGCAGCTCCTCCTCCAAGTACAACGACATCGTATTTCATCTTCATCTTGAAACACCGTCCACAACTTGGGATCCAGGAAGATTTTTTTCTATCTCTTCGAATTCCTCTCCAAGTTCCTTTTTAAGTATTTTCATTATGTTAACCGTGCAAAAAGATCCCTGACATCTCCCAAACATGGCTGTCGTTCTTAACTTAACGCCGTCAAGGGTTCTTGCACCTCTTCTTATGGCTTCGACGACTTCACCTTCTGTTACTTTGTTACATCTGCATATAACCCTTCCAAAAGCAGGATCTTTATTTATAAGCGCATTCCTTTCATCGTCTTCCATCTCGTAAGGTCTCGGAATTGGCTTCCTGTAAGGATCAAAATCAGATCTCAATTTGAGTTTTTTGATATCAGCAACCCATAAGGCAACATCTTCTGCTATTGCGGGAGCAGATGTTAAACCGGGGGATCTCGTGGCAACGATGTTGACCATTTTATCGTCTTTAACTATGACGAAATCTTTCAATTCATTTTCAGGTCTTAAACCTGCAAATGTTCTTATGGATTTGGAAAGATTTATGGAAGGGACAAGCTTTCTGGCATTTTCAACAATTTTTGCAAGTCCTTCGGTGGTTGTTTCAGTTCTTTCTTTGTAATCGGGAGGAAGATCTTCAGATGTAGGTCCAAGCAATAGAGTATCGTGAATCGTTGGAAGTACAAGTATACCTTTTCCGGCTTTACTTGGTACCGGGAAAACAACGGTTTTAACAAGTTGTGGCTGATCCAAAAGTATATATTCGCCCTTTCTGGGATGTAAAGGCGTAACTTTTACCCCAGCAGATTCTGCAAGTTCATCAGCCCATAGACCTGATGCGTTGATGACGAAATCAAAAGGAAGTGCTTCAATAGATTTTATCTCGGTAGAAAGGTGTAACTTCGCCCCATTCTTAACGGCATTTTCTACCGCAGATTGTGCAACTTCCCATGGCCCGACTATGCCTGTCGACGGCGCCCATAATGATGCAACGACTTCTCTTGAAAGGTTCGGTTCTTTCTCAAGAGATTCGTATTTTGAAAGTATCTTCAAACCTTCAACACCGTTTTTCTTTCCATAATCGACCAACTCTTCGAGAATCTTAATGTCTTCCTGATTAAAAGCCACAACAAGTGATCCTATTCTTTTAAGAGGAAAGCCGAGTTCTTCAGAGAGTTTTGTGTAAAGTGCATTTCCATGGGCACAATACTTTGCCCTTACGGTTTCCGGCTCATCATCGTATCCAGCATGAATCACACCGGAATTGGCTTTTGTCACTCCCCAGCCAACATCCGGAAGTTTTTCGAATATCTCGACATCGACATCTTTATACCTTGTAAGGTTTCTTGCGATAAGAGAACCCACAACGCCAGCACCTATGACGGCTACTTTCAAGGTATCACCTCCAAAAATAAAAGCCACACACAAAAATGTGCGTGGCTTTCTCTTATTCTCTGCCATACGTACTTTTTAGATTATACCATTCATTGGCAAGATCACCAAAGAAAATTTTTGCTTGTCGAGACTGCCACTATGCCACGTGCCGTAAGGGCATTGACCTGATCCTTTGTCGTGACAAGCCCGCCTGCAATTAAAGGAAAGGAAAATCTTTTCAATTCATCTTCTTCAATGGCAATCAAGGCAAGTCCAGGTAAAATCTCAACAAAATCAGGACGCACCGATTGTACCAATTGCTGGCCACTGATTAGCGCTTCAGAGTCGATCATGAAAACCCTGTGTATCTGGATCAAACCATATTTTTTGGCAAGGTCAAGGATGGTTTTGTGGGTGCTTATTATGCCATCAGGTTTGTTTTCTTTTAAGATGAAATCCAATCCCGCAGGATCGCTTTTTAATCCCTTTATGAGATCCAAATGCACAAAAACGTTATGACCATACTGTTTAAGCATATCAATCTGATCGCGATATTCGTTAAGAGAGGTTTCAAGCAAAAAAACAACTCTGTCTTGTAAATGAGAGATTATTTTTATGTCTTCGCTTCTTCTTATCGCCGGAATAACCGGATTTACTTTAAGACGTTCTATTATTTCTTTGACAGACATAAATCCTCCATCTTTGCTTTTTACTCGTTACTCGTTTATACCACTAAAATGAAATGTAAATTTTGATTTTGGCACAAGGCATGATGCCTCAAGATAACTGGAGCCAACGATATTTCATATTTAAAGTTGATCAAGTATATTTTGCATTTAAGTATATTTTTTACCTTTAGCCAGTGCAATTGTGTACACGAAAACACTCTTTGCGCCTGCCAACTTCAGCACCTTTGAGCATGCGTTAACGGTAGAACCGGTCGTAAAAACATCGTCTATCAAAACGATGTTTCCAGATGTTTTGTAAAGCATTTCTCTTCTTACTCCATATTTCCCTTCAACAAGCGATTGACGTTCATGCTTTGCGGATCCAACCTGTTGCTTTCTTTGACTTATAACTTCCAACATGCTCAAAAATGGCAATCCTGTTTCTCTTGAGAGCTTTTTCCCCACAAGTTTCACATGATCAAATCCTTTAACTTTAAAAGAATCAAAAGTTATCGGCACAGAGGTTATGACGGAATGCGGTAGAGGCGGAAAGATTTGAAAAAGTTCTGAAAGCATTTCGGAAAAAAGAGCTGCCAAAGATGAATGCTGGGAATATTTGTAAGCACCTATAAGTTCGGAGATAATGCCTTCGTACTTTGATCTGTGAAAAAAAGCATCGAAATACCAGTTACCTTTAAGATTGTTTTCCATCTCAACGGGAGGAATTTCATTTTTACATCGAAAACAAATCACTTCATCGTATGAAATGACATTTCCGCAAACAGGACAGGTTTTAGGGAAAAATAAATCCAGCGTATCTTTTAACACACGCATGCGGACATGTAACCGACTTCCTGATCGAAATCTTCGGATATTTCTCCACTCGTGGAATGCTTTAAAATTTTAGGTGTTCCTATTTCTGTCGATAGTAAAGTTGTTACGCAACCAAAACCACACATGGTTACATTTTCCTTGTCTACCGCATCGTAAATTTCTTCGATGTTACCGGATTCAACGGCATTAATTATCAATTTATCTTTGTATATGGTCATTTCGTGATCTTCGTAGTGATTTAAATCCGTCGATGCGACTATCCAAAATCTTTTTCCGCTTAAAACTTTTCTCAACGCATTTCCAAGTTCACGTGCCACGTCTTTTCTCTGATCCATCATGCAAATTGGAAGTATCTTGAATCCAGTTCCAAGTGTGAACTGAAGAAATGGAATTTGCACTTCTATCGAGTGTTCAAAAACATGGGCTTCGTAATCGAGAGCACATGGGTGGAAGGTGTCAACAAGTGAATTCGCAACACTTTCATCGACGCTGACGCTTCCAAGTGGAGTCTTCCACAATCCCATTGGCCATACCGAAAGTTGTTTACCGTGACCGGTGTGATTCGGCCCTATTATGACGACCAGATCCGGTTTGCCAAATTCAGATGCTGCCAAATATGCGTAAGCGGCAGTAGTACCAGAGTAAACGTAACCGGCATGCGGCACTATAAGACCAACGTTTTTTTTAAATCCGTCTGGATCGGGTAATTCTCCAGGCCCTCTTTTAGATGTGAAAAGATCTCTTATGTAATCTCTTAAATCTTCAGGATCCGATGGATAAAAACTTCCCGCAGCGATAGGTTTTCTGTCCATTTATTTCACCACCGATGCAGTTATTAATATATCAAGGTTGTCCGTTGAATTCTGGAAAGTCGTCGATGTGAAGAATTGACCTATGAAAGGAAGGTCACCCAAGAAAGGTATTTTCGTGATATTTTGAGATCTGTTTTGCTGTGTAAGCCCGCCTATCATAAGTGTTTGGCCACTTGGTATGACGACTTTAACACTCGCGTTTCGTGTCACAACTGCAGGTACACCGTTAACCGCGTGCGCCCAATCGGCATCACTTACTTGTATGGTTATGGTTAAGGATATCTGACCGTTTGGAAGCACAATCGGCAATATGCTGAGTTGAATTCCGGTAGTCAAAAATTGGAGTTGCTGACTTGTTTGACCAGTTTGGCTGTTAACGACTGTTGTTACGAGGTAAGGATATTGCTCGCCAACGGTAATCTGGGCTGGTTCGCCACTTTGGGTCATCAAAGTTGGAGCAGAAAGTACCGATCCACTTCCGGTTGTTTGAGAAAGATTTGCCGTTATCGTTGCATTTGAAGACAAGACCTGATTTGCGAGATTTGAGATCAAATTCGAAGGATTTGCGACACTTAAAACGCTGAATGTAAGGGTAAGACCATTGTTGAATATGAGTTGTGGTGTTAAGATGCTTGTGTTAAAACTCTTGCTAACGTTGTTGTTGTCAGTTACATCCAAAATCTTGGCCTCTATTTGAACGTTCTTTCTTGGGCTGAGAAGATCCTGAACCTCGTTGTCGAGTTCCTTACCCGAATACGGGGTTAAACCATTCACGACGATAAGGCCTGTGTTTGGATCGGAGTAAACATTTGCACCCAAAAATTTAGCAAGCGCGATTATCTGATCCATATTTCCACTGGCGTTGTAAACTTTTGTTATACCAGAGGTGTTTTTGTCAACAAAGACAACGCTTGATCCGGAAAAAGATATACCGTAAGAATTTCCAACAGATTGATCAAATTGATCAAGCGTTACGTTAGATAAATTCATGGTCACATTTGGAAGATCCTGATCTATGAAGACAACATTTTTGGAAAGATCACCGTAAATTTTCTGAATCATGTTGTAAAGAGAGTAATCTTTCACATTTACGTTTATCAAACCATTTTTTACTTCAACGATTTGATCTTTTGATGATAAAGTTTGAGTGCTTTTTTGAATAAGTCCTGATGTCATAAGTAAAGCTGTAAGATCATTCACGTTCTTATCCGATCCGACTATCGCTATGGTGGTGACGGTAGAAGAGGTTGAAGGTTTAGATGGGCCTAACATCGTCAAACCTTTTGACTCGATAATTGATTTGACGGTTTGATAATCTGCATTTCTGATGGTGACAATTGAAGTTATCGAGGTGGACGTCGAAACGTAAGACTTTTGATTTATGAATTTTGCCGCGTCATCAACCATTTGAGAATTATTACCGTACAAAAGTGCTTCTCCAAGAGTCGGTAAATACGTTATTTGAACATCTGGGTACATGACGGAGATAACTTTCGAAATGTCTGAAAAAACATTCGAATTAGAGATGGCGACGAAGTTGAAATGCAAAACCTGAGGGGTTACTTTCACAAGTGTGCTTGCTATCGATTCAACGGATTTTGAAAAATCGTAAATCCTGTTCATGGGGCCAACTGCAAGATAAACAATTTCAGAAGATGCGGAAGTTGGAGATCCGTAAACCGTTATTCCAGAAAATTGTTTTGCAAATTGAGTAAAAGCTGGAATATTTTGGGTTGGCACGACAAAAGATGTTGTAATTCTTGGGCCACTGTTTTCAATGATCTTCTGATACTCTGAGATTATCTCCGAAACGTTGTTGATGTCACTTTTGCTTCCACTCAAAACGATCGTGGAAAAACTCTTCAGGTAAGTGAATTTCGTGTTGGGATACATCATACTTATCAAATTTTCAAGATCCTGGACTGACGCTTGATCGTCCCATGTTATCGTTTTGAAACTTTCACTCTCTTTCAAGAAATCCATAAGACTCTCTATAGTTTTCTGTTCTTCAGCATTCGCGTTAACTATTTGGTAAGATCCTATACTTCCTATGATCTTATTTTGACCAAAAAGGCCTTCGATGAGTGTTTTGAAATCCTGTGCGCTTATGTTTGTGGTCGAAAGATTGTAAAAACTAACGAAATTGTTGTAAGTTCCCGTTCCTAATTTTCCAAAGTTCTGAATTAACTGCGTAACAGGTGCTATGTAATAAGTACCATCCGGCAAAATTGCGTATCCTACTCCCGGCGTGGAGATCATGATATCGTAAAAAGCTTCTGCCGGTGTCACGTTGCTTAGCGTTATGTTAACTGGATTATTCGCTATCGAAGGATCTATTATCAGGTTTCTTTTTAGAATTCTTGAAAGATATTTTATGGCAAGGCTGAAGTTAGAACCTTGCTGACCTGAAAAATCTATCGATATGCTCGACGATGGACCGGTAAGAGGTAGATTTTGAGAAAGACCCAATGTAACGAACTTGATCGTTAAAACATTTCCACTCTGAGCAGTTGAAGCACTTACTATGAATGGAAAACTAAACGTTAAGACCGATGTATTGCCTGTTGCAGAGGGTGTCAACTTCATGGAATTCCAAGACATGCTTCCAGAAAATTTCTGCGAGATCTTTCCGGGAAAAGAAAGTGTTAAAGTATTTCCAAGCGTGCCTGAAAGATTCCACAAAGGCAAAGCATCAAAAGATAAAGCAGCGATTATCTCATTACCCGTGGATGAAAAGGAAATATTTATCAAAGTCGATCCAAAGGAAATTGAAATAAAACCTATCAACAAAATAAGACTTATAAGTTCTGTCTTTTTCATGAATTTATCCCCTCTCATCTTAAAATCAAACCTCTTGAATTGACAACGTAAAGATTTCCCGTTGACAGATCCATAATAACCACACTCCCAAAAGATGGTGCTATATAAGTTACAAGGTACGTTTTCCCCTGAAAATTAAAAATCGAATCATCGGTAAGATTCAAAGTTGTGATATTTCCACTTATGTAAAGCGTTACCATGTTAGTCATGCCCTTTGCCATTCCCACGACATATACGTTGTTGTTTACGTTTGTAGAAAGATCAGAATTTTTTATGAGTTCCTCAAAAGCAGTTTGATCTAATTTTATCACAAGCGGTGAGAATATGTTCAAATCAAGAGAAACTGGTTTCACTTTTTCTGTGTTGACTTTCTTTTGAAGCACAGAAGAAATCTCGGCTGTCAAATTAACGGTTGCAGGAGGTCTATAACTTTGATTTTTCGGGAAGAAAAGCACGTATCCAAGGTAAGCAAAAATCCCAATTATAAAGATTATAAGAATAACGACGATGATGTTCTTCATTCATCCTCCATAGACAGTTACCACAAAACTGTCAAGAACGTATTTCATACCGGAATTACCGTAATTTATCCCTTGATATTCGTAAAAAACCGGCGCATTTGAACTGAAATGTATTTTTACGACCGCAACGTTTGTGTAAGCACTTAGCAAATTCAAAAATTCATAAGGATCTATTTTAACCGGACTTTGAAGTGTCATGGTATCTCCCGAGATCTTAAAATTCGCATCCGGAGATATTTTTAACAGTGCATTTCTCAAACTTTGAATGGATATGTTTTTTGAATTTAAAAGGTTTCCGTATTCGGAAAGTTGTTTTTTCATTTCGGAATTTTGAGAATAAAGATTCTGAAATTTAGAAATGGAACTCACAGTTTTGCTTAAAGTGCCAGAAAAAGACAGTAGTTCTATTAAATCAACCACGCCTATCAAAACTATGACCGAAAAAATTACGACGATTGCCATACGTCTGTTCATTCATTTATAACCTCCTACTGAAATGATTTTTTCGTTAGCCTTATACCAATTTTGAGATTGCGGAGAGGAAATCGAAAAAGTATAGCCTGAGTTTTCAATTATTTGTTGTTCAAGATCGAGAATTGTCGAATCATCGGAGATCGATATCTGGTGAAAAGTTAAAAGAGTTGCCGAATTACCCGCGTAAGAAAGTTCCGAGACGGTAAAAGTTGGCTGTCTGCTTATCTTATCAAGTATATCAATTGATGAATGAAATTTGTTAGTTTCATTCAAATCATCCTTCATTTTGAGGAGTAACTGAGATTGAATGTTCAGATTATTTGAATAATTTTTTATAACTTCATCAAGTCTGCTTTGAATCTGTCCTTTTGACATTGAAAGAGATATACCGGCATTCTCAAGTAAATTTCTGTCAGCCGATATAGCATGAATGTAAAGATCGTTTATGAACACTCCTATAAATTCGTAAGATAAAAAGCCAATGCTGATTATTACCACCATTAGGATTATGAATTTAGATAATTTCATTTTTCTGTGTTTTTGGCGGTAAAAATTAACCCTTGGCATTTTGGATTACTCCTCTCATGGCCAAACTGTAAGCGCCTGCCGGAATATCTTTTTTCAAACCGACAAAATCACAGTAACTACTTACATTTCCAATGTCTGCTTCTTTCAAATTTTTAACCCATTCATCGACATACTCCATTTTTTCGGATACACATATAACGTTATTCACAGGTACCTGCAAAGATTTTCTCGAGATCAACATCCTTACAAGACGTTGAACTTCATCTGAAAGTTGAAGATAATGGATATTTTCAGCCGATGGATTATTTTCTTCGAATTCGTTAGTACCTATGGGTATGCTATCAATTGCGATGAACTTCCCATCTTTAAAAAGTTGTATGTAAGTGGAAGCGTTATCTTCAAACGCAAGAAAGGAAATTCCGGGTCCCAATTTATTTTCGACAAGATAATTGAATTTGAAATACCCTGCATCCAAAATATCTGGCATTGGAAGACCGGCTCTTAAGAAGAAACTCTTAAATTTTTCAATATCTTCATTTCTTACTATGAAAGCAGAAACGCTTAAATTATCAGTTTCTTCTAAAATATCGACATCTACGGTTATATTTGCAGAAGATATTGAAAGTTCCTTCACTATCTGAAACTTGGTCGCATCTATTATCTGATTTTTTTTGGTCATTTTTGGCATTTTCATCTGTCTAAAAAGTACTTTATCGTTGAAAATAGAAGTTACTATGAAATCCTCCACATCTACTTTCAGCGTTTTTCCAACCTTTTCAAGCGATAAGATGATCTCATTTTCATCGACTGTTTCATCACCATCAAAAACTTTTGTCGAATACGGTACCGACACTTGATTTATGAATTGTAAGTTTTTCCCGCTTTTTTTGATCTTAATGCCTTCAATTTTGTATCTTCCGATATCTATTCCAACGTAAAAAGTTGAAAAAATTCCAAAATTCATCTTCTTTACCATCTTTCCTCAACTTTGATAAGACCAGTAACAGGCATGACCGTGATCGTCGCAATTCTCGATCCTTTGAAATAAACTTTCATCGTACCGGATATGTATGGAACTCCTTTTGAAAAAGCAAAACTCTGACATCCATTCACATCAACAAAAGACAACTGACCCTTTTCCTTTGATCCATTTGAAGTTATGATTTTTATGCTTTTTGAAAAATCGATTGTAACCCCATCTTTTAAACCATAAGAAAGATATTTAGTGTATCTAACAAAGGAAACGATTTTTTGTATTTCCGAATGAACAATCATTCCATCAATCCACCTTTTTGAGATGGGAAAGATAATTGAAAAGAGAATTGACAGAAAAACCATCAAAACTAAAAGTTCAACAAAACTCCACCCATTTTTCATCAGAAGTGTTGACCGACACCTTGCTCAAGGTTAAACATGGTCTGGTAGAGACTGAAAACAAGAATACCAACAAAAAGTCCTATTACGGCTATCATTGCCGGTTCTATCATAGAAACAAGTTGTTTTAACTTTACAGAGGCTTCATCATCGTAGAATTCGGCAACTTTTGAAAGCATCTCATCCACTCTTCCAGATTCCTCGCCCGTTCCGACCATTTCAACCAACAATTGTGGGAAAAATTTAGTTTTTTCCATTGCCGATTTGAGAGTCCCACCATTTTTCAAAATGTCAGTCATTATAGGTACTTTTCTTATAAGTCTGCGACTTCCCGTTGATCGCGCTGCCATATCGACGGCTTCTATTATAGAAACACCGCTTGAAATGAGAGTTGCCAAAGTTTTGCTGAAATTAGATGAATCTTGAAGATGCTTCAAACTTTTTATAGGTGGAATTAAATTTCCAACAAATTCTTTTGTAGCCGCACCGTAAGAAGTCCTGAAAAAATAGACAAAGAAGATCAAAATTACAACGATAAAAATAACAGCGTAAAACCAATTGTTTGCAAGAAAATTGTTGGTGTTCATAAGTAATGCCACAACACCACCAACTTTGGCATTTCCAAAGGCTCTGAACAAACTGGGTAATATGAAAAGGCTTATGATCATGAGAATGACAACTGCAAAAAGAGAAACAAAAAGCGGATAAGCCATCGCGGATCTGACTTCGTCTCTGGTCTTTTTGACATGCTCGTAAAAATCCGAGACTTTGTTAAGCGTGTTATCGAGGACACCGCCACTTTCTCCAGCCCTAACAAGGTTAACAAAAATGGGATCAAACGCACCAGTTTCATCTATCGCCTCAGACAAAGACATTCCACCATCTATGGCGACTAATATACCGGTAAGAATTTTTCTAAACGATGGGGTAAAAGCATTTTGCTTTGACAGTAAGGTAATCGCGTCTTTTATTCTTACTCCAGCATCCATCATGGTGGCAAGTTGACGGGTAAAAAGCACAAGATCCGGAAGTTTGGCACGCAAAGAAATACGCTTTCTCTTTTCTTTTGTGGGTTTCACACCAAGCACAACGTATCCTTGCTGCAAAAGTTTGCTTACAAGTCCTATCTCACTTTCAGCCTCAAGATGCCCCATAACAGTTTTACCTGCTGGCGTTATAACCTTATAAACGTATAAAGCCAAAATGATCAACCCCTCTTGGGCCAATTATAACATATTATAAAGGGGACTCCACAAGAGTCCCCTGTTTTTTTGATCTGCCAAGACCTGGAGTCGAACCAGGGACACGAGGATTTTCAGTCCACTGCTCTACCACCTGAGCTATCTTGGCAATGGCGGGGACGACGAGGCTCGAACTCGCGACCACCGGTGTGACAGACCGGCATGCTAACCAGGCTGCACCACGTCCCCACGCTGTGGTGGGAATGGCAGGGATTGAACCTGCGACCTCTTGCTTGTAAGGCAAGCGCTCCCCCACTGAGCTACATTCCCAAAATACTTGGCGCCCTCATGGGGATTCGGACCCCAGCTGCCGGCGTGAAAGGCCGATGTCCTAGGCCTCTAGACGATGAGGGCAATTTCATATGTTCAACGGAAATATCTTACATTAACGCAAGGTGTTTTGTCAAGTGGTAAATTATACTTGATCAACTTTAAATATGAAATATCGTTGGTTCCGGCATTCGCCTTTCGTGGCAGCAAATAAGTATTTGCCATTTACCATTTACTTCTCACTATTCACTGTGTTTTCTACGCGCCACCTGCCATGAGCCACATGTTACATGCTGTTCATTCATTTCACTTTTAGAAAGAGATTTAGTATACATTCATGCACATCATGAGTCTACTTTGTATAAAAGAAAATCTTAACTTTTCAGTACTTATATTCATAACATATTTGGTTTTATCATTATTCGATATCTTCAAACGAAAGAGGTGGGGTGATATGGACATTTCAGAGCGTGTGCGAGATATCGCACGTTCCAATGAAAGTCCTTTTGTAGTGATGGATCTCGATATAGTCGAGGATAATTACGATCAGTTGATTAAAGACATAAGTGGCGTAAGGGTGTTTTATGCCGTTAAGGCCAATTCTCATCCGAAAATAATCAAAAGGCTTTACGATTTAGGTTCCTCTTTTGATGTTGCTTCCCGTGGAGAGATAGAAATGCTTCTTAACATGGGGATCCCGGGTTCACGGTTGAGTTTTGGGAACACGATAAAGAAGGAAGAAGACATTCGCTTTGCATTCAACAAGGGAATAAATTATTTTGCCGCCGACGCAGAGATGGAACTCGAAAAGATCGCAAGAAATGCACCTGGTGCTCAAGTTTATCTCAGACTTGCGATGAACGGATCAGACAGCGATTGGCCACTTTCGAGAAAATTTGGCACCAACATCGATCATGTCAAAAAACTCGTCGTTTACGCAAACGATCTTGGCCTTGCACCGATAGGCGTCTCTTTCCATGTTGGTTCACAGTGCTACGACAAATACAGTTGGAAAGATGCTTTGATGCAGGTTGCAGATATATTCTGGTTTGCAAAACTTGAAGGCATAAAGATGACGACTATAAATCTTGGCGGTGGCATTCCAGTGAAATACGTGAGAGATATTCCAACCGTTGCCGAAATAGCGAATGTCATAAATGAAAGCATAGATGAATATTTTAATTTCACGGAAAGGCCCACACTTTTCATAGAACCGGGCAGATCTATGGTTGGTAACGCTGGAATTTTGGTTTCAAGAGTACTTTTAAGATCTTCAAAAGAGAAAAAAGACTGGGTTTACATAGACGCCGGTGTTTACCATGGTTTGATGGAAACGATAGAAAATCTTAGATATACGGTTGTTATCGATGGAAAAGATGATCATCCGAAGAAAACTTTCACCCTTGCGGGACCTACGTGCGACAGCATAGACGTTGTTTACGATGAGGTTGAACTGCCAGAAGATGTAACACTTGGAGACATAGTTTATTTCGTCAACGCCGGTGCATACACACTTGATTACAAGACACACTTCAACGGAATCGAAGGACCTTATGCGCTTTTCCTGAACGAAGTTGCCGTTAGTTCAACTCATGAAACCAATATTGCTGACAGTTAAAAAAGATGGTATAATTTAGCAGACAAATTTTTGGAGGTGTGTTATGAAAGCAGTTGTTGATGAAGATGCGTGCATAGGTTGTGGAGTTTGCGAAAGTTTGTGTCCTGACGTGTTCAAACTGGGTGAAGATGGGAAAGCTCATGTCATAGCAAATGATTGCAGTTCGGGTTGCTGCGAAGATGCGAAGGATTCTTGCCCAACGGGAGCAATTTCGCTTAAGTGAATTTTTAAATACATGAGGCGGGATAAAACCCGCCTTTTAATTTTCACTTTTAAAAATTGTTTGGCATATGTTATACTTGATCAACTTTAAATGTGAAATATCGTTGGCTCCGGCATTCGCCTTTCGTGACAGCAAATAAGTATTTGCCATTTACCGCTTACTTTTCACTATTCACTGTGTTTTCTACGCGCCACCTGTCATGAGCCACGTGCTATGTGCTTTTCATTCATTTCACTTTTAAAAGAGATTTGGTATATAATCGATTTTAGATCGTTTACCAATAGAAAGGGGTACAAGAGATGTCAAGGAAGTGTGATATTTGCGGTAAAGGTATTGAAACAGGTCACAGAATAAGTCATTCTCACAGAAAAACCCTGAGAACATTTAAGCCTAATCTTCAACCTGTTAGCGTTAAGGACAAAGATGGAAAGGTGAAACGTTTAATGGTCTGCACGCGGTGTTTGAAAGCCGGAAAAGTTCAGCGTGTTTGACTCTTCATTTAATCTAAAACATGAAAAGCAGAGATACTTATGCGGAGGTAAATACGGGCATTTTCCTCCGCAATATTTTTGAGATATCGAAAAGAACCAACATACATGTTGCGCCTGTTTTAAAGGCCGATGCCTATGGTCATGGCGCAGTGAAACTTGCACAAGTTTGCGAACAAAATGGAATAGGTTTTCTGGTCGTTGCTTTTTTGGAAGAGGCCATAGAAATACGTGAAAGTGGCGTGCTGCTTCCTATACTTGTACTTAATTATTTCGATCCCAAATATGCAAAAACGGCGCTTTTCAACGATTTAAGCGTTACGATATTTTCTAAAGACCAGAAAGATGCTATCTCTGCTTATCTCGACGAAAATGACAAACTTAAGGTGCATCTGAAAGTAGATACGGGCATGGGAAGACTCGGCCCTACGGCAAATGAGGCCTTTGAACTTTACGATGATATACAAAAAGACAAAAGATTCATTTTTGAAGGAATTTACACACACTTTTCCGCCGCCGATGATCCTTCGGATGTGTTAAACGCGCATCAGGTTGATGAATTCAACGAATTCATCAAAAAGATTAAAAAGCCAAAATATGTTCACATATCAAACAGCGCAGCGGCAACGTGTCTTGATATAAAGGTTGGAAATTTTTCGAGAATTGGCATAGCGGCATACGGGCTTCAACCTTCCAGCAGGACAAAAATCGATTATCTTGAACCGGTTATGAGCGTTCATTCAACCGTGGCTTTCATAAAATCGATAGATCAAGGCAGAACGATAGGTTATGGCCATACTTTTACGGCTGATAAAAAGATGAAAGTTGCAACCGTACCTTTCGGATATGCGGATGGCCTTCCAAGATCTCTTTCTAACAGAGGACACGTACTTTTGAACGGCAAACGCGCAAAAATTCTTGGAAGAATAAGCATGGATCAGATCGTCATTGACGTTTCAAACATAGAAGATGTTAAAATCGGAGATGATGTTGTTATAATTGGAAAGAGTGGCAAAGATGAAATAACAGCTGAAGAGATTGCTGAACTCGCCGGAACAATAAATTACGAAATAGTTTGTGGAATTTCAAAAAGAGTGCCGAGAATTTACATTTGAAAAGTGGTGAATTTGTGAAATTAGGAGACCTGTTTAGCCAAGAATATCTTGAAAAACTTGGATTTTCAAACAAAAATTCGATGGGCCGTAAGATGGTCGCCGACGTTATCGAAAATGACAACGTTGAGATAGATCTCAAAGTTATAAGCAAGAGATTGCAGGAATCAAAAGATGGGAAAAAATTTCTCCTACTAACTCTTGCAGATAAAACGGGTGAATTAAGGGCTATAGATTGGTACAACGCCGGAGAAAATGATTCGAAGATAAAGATCAACTCCATTGTAAGAATAAAAGGACGTGCAAGTGTTTACTCGGATAAACTTCAAATAGCAATAGACAAAGACAGGGATGCAATAATGATCTTGAAAGAAGGAGAGTATGATCCGAATCTTTTCGTCTCGATTACCAAAAAAGATGTGTCAACCATGTATGGCGAATTTCACAACATGATTTCAAATGTATCTAACAAAGAGATCAGAGAACTTTTGAATTTTCCATTTCAAGATGAAAAATTTGTAGAATCTTTTCTCATTGCCCCGGCCGCAATTGTTGTTCATCATGCCTACAAAGGTGGCCTTCTTGAACACACGCTCGGCGTTATGAAATTGTGCGTCGAAATGGCAAAACTTTATCCAGATGTGAATATGGACATCCTTGTCGCAGGAGGAGCTTTTCACGATCTTGGCAAGATAAAAGAATACGAGATAAAACCATATGGTATAGAGAGAACGACCGATGGTGAATTGATAGGCCATATAGTGCTTGGCGTTGAAATGGTTCGTGATTGGTCAAGAAAAATTCCGGGACTTTCTTCAAATGCGCTTCAGCACATTGAACATCTTATCCTTTCTCATCACGGTGAGATTGAACTTGGTTCACCGACAATTCCGAAGACAACTGAAGCGATAATACTTCACAGCGCTGATGATCTTGACTCGAAGATGGGTCAAATAATGGCTTTAAAAGAAAAAAAATCTGAAAATGATTGGAGTGATTACGATAGGTATCTTGGAAGAAAGATTAAACTCAACTGGGAAAATGAAGAGTGAGAGAGAAAATTGTCCGTTGGAGACACAAAAATGACAAAAAAACTTGTGATTGTTGAATCTCCGGCAAAAGCCAAAACAATTCAAAAATACCTCGGAAAGGATTACGAGGTTTCTTCTTCTCAAGGTCATGTGAGAGATTTACCGGAATCAAAATTCGGTGTTAAGATAAACGGTAAAATAGAACCGGAATTTGAAATAATAGAGGGGAAAGAAAAAATAGTAAAGGAATTAAAAACCCTTTCGAAAGATAAAGAAGTACTGCTTGCAACGGATAACGACAGGGAAGGAGAATCAATAGCATGGCATCTTGCAGAGATCCTTGGGCTTTCCGTAAAAGATAAAAACAGAATAGTCTTCAACGAAATAACCGAGAAAGTCATAAAAGAATCCGTTAAAAGCCCAAGAAATGTCGATCTGAAGATGGTCGATTCTCAATTGACAAGAAGAATCCTCGACAGAATCGTCGGATACAAGGTAAGTCCCATCCTTTGGAGAGTTTTTAAAGGTAAGTTAAGTGCCGGAAGGGTACAATCGGCAGCCTTAAGAATGCTCGTCGATCAAGAAAAGAAAGTGCGCACATTCAAACCACAACAATATTATGAGATTAAAGCACAGATCTTTGGAGAGAAGACAAAACTAAAAAGTTTTGACGGAGAAGATCTCGATAAAAAGCCTTTCAAAAAAGCAGATGAAGCAAAAAAAGCCTTCGATTACATTTCAAAATCAAAATTTAAAGTTATCGATGTCTCAAATGTAGAGGTAAAGGTAAGAGCACCGTTTCCTTTTAAAACAAGCACACTTCAACAGACTGCTTCTTCAGTGCTGGGTTTTACGGTTTCAAAAACCATGAAACTTGCCCAGGAACTTTACGAAGGCGTTGATTTGGACGGAGAAATGACAGCTCTCATAACGTACATGAGGACAGACTCTTACAGAATATCCGATTTGGCCAAAGTAGAATCGAAAAAGTACATAGAAAAGCATTTCGGCAATGATTTCATTGGTTTAAACAGAGTCATCAAAAATGCCGAAAATGCTCAGGATGCGCACGAAGCCGTAAGGCCAACGTATCCGGATATGACTCCGGAAAAATTAAAGGGCAAACTTTCAAAAGATCTTTTGACACTTTACTCGTTGATATGGAAAAGATTTATGGCCTCTCAGATGTCTGATTCTGTTTATAAAAAAAGTACGATTACCGTATCTGACGAACAAAATCGTGCGATCTTCACAGTCGAATTCAGAAAAAGAATCTTCGATGGTTTTGAACGTGTGGATGACACAAAGGGAGAGACGAAAACTTTTCCTGAGGTAAAAAAAGCACAGAATGTTAACGTTGAAGACCTTTCCGTTGAGGAAGAGATGACTTCCCCTCCACCAAGATATACCGAAGCGACGCTTGTTAAAAAACTTGAAACGGCTGGAATAGGCAGGCCAAGTACTTATGCGACTATAATACAAACTTTGCTTGACAGAAAATACGTTGTCCGAGATAAAAAAACGCTTATCCCGACCTTTCTTGGCATAATCGTGAGTGAATTTTTATCCAAAGAGTTTACAAAGATAGTTGATCTTAAATTCACAGCGACTATGGAAGAGGAACTTGATCTCATAGAAAAAGGAAAAGAGAACTGGCAAAAAGTACTCAAAAATTTCAACACGGACTTTGAATTGAATCTCAATAACGTAAAGGCAAACCTGAAGGATTCGTTTATTTCAATAGAAACAAATGTAAAAGCACCGGACGGTACTTGGATGTATCTTAAATATGGAAGATATGGCCCTTACCTTGAGTCAAAAAGCGGCGATCATAAAATGAGTATACCATCTGGATCAAAAATAGATTATGATTGGCAAAAAGTCAATATAGAAATGGCGAAACCAGAAATTTTAGATGAAAAATGTCCCAAATGTGGTGCTCCTCTTGTTAAAAGGATAGGTAGATACGGAGAATTCATATCTTGCAGCAGATATCCAGAATGTGATTACACAAGGGCAATACCGAAATATGCCCGTGGAAAATGTCCAAAGTGCGGTGGAAATGTTGTAGAGAGAAAAAGCAAGAAAGGGAAAACTTTCTTCATTTGCGAAAACAATCCTGCTACCTGTGATTTTATAAGTTGGTATGAGCCTTCGAATTACAGATGTCCTGAAGATGGAGAAGTGCTTTATTACAAAAAGAAAAAAGGATCCGAGGTTCTCTTTTGTCAAACTTGCAAGAAAGAGTACGAAGAATCAGACTTAAAGAAAGACTAATTTTTGCTTCTTTAGCGTCTATCATAACGGCCATCTCCATGCCGGGGATGGTTTCTTCTGTTTTTGTATGGTTTGGTCTTGTTCCGCTGTTTTTTGCCTTAAGAGACGATCGTGATTTTAAATTGCACGTTTCATTTTTTCTGGGCTGGTATTTCGGCATACTTTATATGGGCTTGTCGATGTACTGGCTGCTGCCTACTCTTGTCAAAAATATAGCCCTCTTCAATAATTTTCCTGCCATATTTGGTGTATTGGCATTTGTGATGTTTGCCATCATAGAAGGATTATTTTTTGGCGCTTTTGCCTTTTTTTACGTTTTACTTCAAAAGAAATCGAAACATGTTCCATGGGTCATCCATATGCTTTCAATGGCGGGAATTTACAGCATATTCGAATTTTTAAGAGGATACGGTGCAACAGGTTTTACAGGATCTATGCTTTCGGAAGCACTTTACAAAGAAATAGGCACTTTACAGATAGTATCATTTGTGGGAAGTCTGGGACTTACATTTCTCATTTTTTTATCCAATTACTTAATTTACAGATTTTTATCAAAGAAGAATTTAAAAGGCCTTGTCATAGTTTTAATCGTTATAGCATCTTCATATGTTTTTTCGGCTTTTTATCCTTACATGATAAAACCAGATCAAGGTAGAAAAATCTCAATAGGAGTTGTCCAACTAAATCTTTCCGTTTCGCAAAGATATTCGATGAGTTCAGAACAGATCTTCAAAGAGGTCAAATGGGGCATAACTTCCCTTGCAACAAAGACGAAGATCATCTTTTTTCCGGAAGGTACTTTTGAATACGAGATATCTGGAACAGGCATTTATTCGGATTTAAAAGCACTTCTGAAAAACGAAAATGTACATGCCATTATAGGATATCCGTCATCTAAGAATGGCAAAATTTACAATTCCGCAGGTCTGTTTGATGAAAATGGACTTAACGATATTTATTCGAAGCACATTCTCGTGCCATTCACCGAAACCCTTCCATATCCTCAAATATTTGGCATCTTTGGCTTCTTAAAACTCAGCGAGTTTTTTACTCCGGGAAATAAATTCACCGTTTTTAATTTTGATGGTTTAAATTTTTCAACGGATATATGCTTTGAAAGTTATTTTGGATGGCTTTCAAGGAAATTCACGAATGAAGGGGCACAATTCATAGTCACGATAACCGATGACAGTTGGTTCGATCAAAAAACTGCCCTTATACAGCATTTTTCTCAGGACGTTTTACGAGCCGTGGAGAACAGAAAATGGATAGTACAAGTTGCCGACACCGGAATAACGGGATTGATCAATCCTTACGGTCAGATAGTCGATCAATTGCCGGTTCATCAAAAGGTAGCATCTACATTTGATATTTATCCAAACAACGTGAAGACATTTTACGATATGTTTGGAAATCTCATGATTTGGCTTTCACTTGGATTTGTAATCCTTGAATTGATAATCATAAAAATTAAAAAGTAAGGATACGATTTATCAAACTGTAAGGATCGCCTTTTTTCTTCAGGTTGGGAATGACAGAAAAGCCTCTCTTTCAATGAGAGGCTGTTTGTTTTTGTGTATTTGTATTTTCTGAACTGGCCTTGGTCATTATCTCCTTGACTTTCTCTCCAACTCCACCTTTTCTGCCCGGAACACAGAGATCGAAAGACGCATGCTGTTCAACTATCGCATGAGCATACGCCGCACAGCCTGCATATCCACACATACCACAATTAGCACCAGGTAATACGTTCAAAACTTCTTTTACTTTTGGATCTTCTTTAACTTCAAATTTTTTGGAAGCTATGGAAAGACCTAACCCTACACCAAAGCCCATTATTGCCATTAACAATATTGCATAAAGAAAAGTTATCATTCAGATCACGCCTTTATCATACCGGTGAATGCCATAAAACTCATTGAAAGTACGAAAGCCGTTATAAAAGCTGCCGGCATACCTTCAAATACTGGTGGTAATTCGTCAATGCTGAGCCTTTCTCTTATCGATGCAAAGAGAATTATCGCAAGTGCGTATCCTAAAGCTGACCCTACCGTGTTGAAGATCGTCTGCATGAGATCGTAATTCTGATTGAGATTCAAGAGCACAACTCCAAGTATCGCGCAATTTGTCGTTATCAAGGGAAGATATATTCCAAGCGCGTTGTAAAGGACTGGATTAGTCTTTTTAACAAAGATCTCTATGAATTGCACAAGGGCAGCTATTATTAGAACAAATACGAGTATTTGCAGGAATTCAAGATTCCAAGCGATTAAAAGTAAATTTATTATCCATGCGGATATTCCGGATACGACCATCACGAAGATGACAGCTATCGACATTCCAACTGCCGTGTCTATCTTTTGAGAAACTCCAAAGAATGAACACATGCCAAGGAATCTTGAAAGTAAGAAGTTGTAGACGAGCATCGCTGAAAACATCAACGCAAAAAGTTCACCAAAATTTGCATTCATTTGCTCTCACTTCCCTGAGGCTTCTTTTGACTTCTCATCTTTCCTATATATCTGAATAATCCCATGTAAAGGCCTATGACTAAAAATGCACCAGGAGGGAGTGCTATGACGAAAACATTGTAAGCACTTGGCCATATTCTGTAACCAAAAATAGTTCCGGCATCGAACAGTTCACGCGTTATTCCCAACAACATTATGGCTCCTAAGAACCCGATGCCCATTCCGACACCGTCGAGAAAAGATTTCCACGGTCCATTTTTGGATGCAAAGGCCTCGGCACGTCCAAGTGGTATACAGTTCACGACTATAAGAGGTATGTATATGCCAAGACTCACCCATAGGCTGTAAGTGTAACCATGCATCAAAAGGTTTATCATCGTGACAAAAGCAGCTATGATCGATATGTAAACAGGAATCCTTATTTCATTTGGTATTATATTTCTCACAAATGATATAAAAAGGTTTGAAATGGCAAGCACTCCAAGTGTAGCTAATCCCATACCAAGAGCGTTTTCAGCGCTTGTTGAAACTGCAAGGACAGGGCACATGCCAAGCACTTGAACGAATGTTGGATTTTGCTTTATCCATCCCGCAGTCAGTACAGACCAATTTGAAATTTTGTTTTCAGCCATCACTTTACCTCCTTTTCAAGGAATTCGTACATGGCATTCAATGTGTTTGCGACAGAACGAGGAGTTATCGTTGCTCCTGTCATCACATCGCTTGTAACAACGATTCCTTCTTTTTTGTAAGTGGGAATTTCAGATTTGTAATTCGATGGCAACGGGAATAATCCCGCATCTTTGTTAACTCTTATCAAATCTTTGAACCCTGAATTCGGTATATCAAAAAATCTGCTTCTGACATCCGGATCGTTTATCTTTGCGCCAAGTCCTGGTGTTTCATTTGAAAAGTCTATGACATCTATGGCGTTTTCAAGGAAACTTCCATCCGATTGCTGAATGAATGAAGCAACGGTAACAACTCTTCCTCCGAATCCTATACCATACCCCGTTAGAACATAGATATTTTTGCCATCCTTTTCCTTGAAAAGGTATGCAGGTGAAAGTACGTAGCCAGGTAATTTAGTATTAGAGTAGAGAACTCCGGATGGATCCGTTTTCCATATCTTTGCGTTTAGTTCGGCCATCGTTTCAGGAATCTGATCCTGAGTCACAAGCAATTGGCCCGTTGTCTGATCTGTGAGCACGAATTTTATCGCTTGAAATTTGGCGTTAAGATCTGCCTTTTGAATTGGAGTAAGAGTCATAAGGTAAACGCCGGCAAGTATTACTCCTATTACAACCATTACAACTGTCAGAATTAAAGCGATCTTGACGTGATTACCCATTTTCTTTCACCGCCCCAAAAACCTTTCTCTTCGTGAACTGGTTTATGAAAGGCACAAGAGCGTTCATGAGGAGTATGGCAAAGTTAACGCCTTCAGGATACGCACCAACGTATCTTATGAGTACCGTTATAACACCCGCGCCTATTCCAAAGATCCATTTTCCTCGCGGTGTAACAGGGCTTGTGACCGGATCTGTCGCCATGAAGAGGGCACCTAACATTAAACCACCAACCATTATAGAAGTTAAAGGATCGTAATATGCTGAAGGATTTGCCAGCCAGAAAATAGCCGATAACACGAATGTTGTTCCTATGTAGGCCACGGGTATTTCGTAAGAGACTATCTTTCTCCACCATAAATAAAGAAAACCTATTATCAAAAGCAAAGCACTTGTTTCCCCAGCAGATCCAGGAATTATTCCGAGAAAAGATGTCCAATTCAATCCGGGGAAGAGCTGCGAAGCTGCCGCGACCCCATGTAACTTTGCTTCACCGAGAGGTGTTGCCGTTGTAGCTATATCGTAAGCAGGCGTCCAAAAATGCAAAAACTTGACCTCAGGCCATGTTATCATTGCAACAGGGAATGATATGTACATGAAAAGTCTTCCAACGAGCGCAGGGTTGAACGGGTTATTACCTATTCCTCCGAATACCTCTTTACCTATTATTATCGCAACGAGAATACCTGTGGCCATTGTCCACCATGTTATTCCGGCCGGCACGTTGAAAACAAGTAAAAGCGCGGTAACCGAAGCCGAAAGATCTGGAACAAAATCTTTTTTCTTCCTGAAAACTCTCATCACAAAAAATTCCAAAAACTCGGCAAAAGCCATAGATCCTATTTCCAAAACCAGCATGTACCATCCCCACATCAAAACTGCCAAGATGGCTGCCGGGGTTAGAGCTATCAAAACATCTATCATTATCCTTCTTGTAGATATATTGTCGTGGATGTGAGGAGCCGGCCCTGTCAAAAGTTTCATCTCATCGCCTCCCCAATGTTCTGACGACGAGTTTTGCCGTCTTGAAAGCTTTGACATGATCTATGTTAGCAGGACAGACGTAGGCACATGATCCGCATTCTATGCAATCCATAAGATGTGTTTCCTTCATCTCGTTGAACATTTTTTTCTTGAACTGCTTGTAAAGTAGGTAAGGCTCAAGATTTGTCGGACATGCTTCTACACATCTGTAGCATCTTATGCAATTGGTTTCTGAGGCTTTTTTTACAAGCGCTTCTGGTAAAACGGTTATGCCAGAGGTACCTTTGGATATACCTATATCAAGCGAATCAACTGCTATACCTGTCATTGGCCCTCCCATTATGACGCGTAACTCTTCTTCAAGAGGTGAGGAAAGTGCAAGGAGATCGGAGATCGGCGTACCAATTCTGGCGATAACGTTTTTGGAAGTTTTAACCCCTTCACCGGTGATCGTTAATCCACGTTCAATAAGTGGTTCACCGTATTGAAGAGCCCTGTAAATCGCTCTCGCAGTTGAAACGTTATCAACAACTACACCAACATCCATTGGAAGTCCACCGGATGGCACTTCTTTTTTTGTTATCGCGTATATGAGGTGCTTTTCAGATCCTTGAGGATATTTGGTTGGAAGCACAACAATTTCTATTCCTAAAGGAGTACCGGCTTTTTTCATTGCCTCTATGGCATCGGGCTTGTTTTCTTCTATGCCTGCGAATATCTTCGTTGCTCCAATGGCCTTTGCTATTGCAACCCCACCCTTACAGATTTCGTCGGCATATTCGACCATCATGCGATGATCTATCGTAAGATAAGGCTCACATTCTGCTCCATTTAAAATAACAGTATCAACTTTTTTAGATGGAGCAAGTTTAACGTGGGTTGGGAAGGTCGCACCTCCAAGACCAACGATTCCTGCATCCAACACACGTTTCTTTATCTCATCGGCAGAATAATCGGTGTAAGGTTTGACAGGGTCGAGTTTTATCCATTCGTCTTCTCTTGTTTTTTCAATAACCATAAGATCTGCCGGACGTCCTGTTACAGGATGTTTCTCTTTTTTGATTTCGACTATCTTACCAGTTACTGGCGAATGGAGTGGAACCGAAACAAAACCATCGGCATCGGCAATTCGCTGGCCGGTTTTAACCTCGCTTCCTGCTTGAACGATCAACTTTGGAGGATTACCGGAATTCTGGGCAAGAAAGAGATAAAAGCGTTTTGATGACTCCATCTTCTCAATTTTGGAATCTTTTGCCAATTTTTTAGTTGGTGGATGGATTCCTCCCTTGAACTTCCAGACTATCAAGATATCTCATCTCCTTAAATTTTGAATATTTTCAAATTTTTCTTTACATCCTCAATATGTTGTTTTTGTGCTTCGTAACCTTTTCTGTTCATCAGAGCGTAAGTATTTTGTTTCCCAAGTTCTACCCCGGGTTGATCAAAGGTATTTATGTTGTAGAGAAAGCCCATGACAGTTACGAGCAATTCGTAATAGCCAAAAAATCTCCCAATTTCAGTTTCATCTATTGCATCGAAGGAAATGGTAAGATTTGGTCTTCCGTGTTCCAAAAGCGCAAGTGATGTCGCTTCCTGTTCATAATTTATGAGATCCTTCATCTCGTTGTTGCAAAGGTAAGAAAGTTCTTTTCTATCCTGATGAACGGTTGGAATTTTCAAATTTCTTCTGAATGACTCTACTCGTAAAAAAGTTATAACTTTGTCATTTGGGCCTTCCATGTAAAGTTGAACCTGTGAATGTTGATCTATCGTTCCAAGAGATTTTATAGGAGTTTGTCCGGCATTAACTGTTTCTCCAGTCAAAGACTTTTCTTTTCCAAGTGATTCTGCCCATAACTGTCTGTACCAATCCGCAAGCGTGTAAAGCGCGTTGGAATAAGGCATCATGACGGAAATGGATTTGCCACTGCGAGAATAAAGGTAATGAATTGCCGCATTAAGCAATACAGGGTTTTTGAAGGTATCATCCTCGTTTTTGAATCCGTTAACTTCTTCCTGTGCACCATCAAGCATTTTTTTTACGTCAACACCTGTCGAGGCTCCACTCAAAAGGCCAACAGCGGTTAAAACGCTGAATCTTCCGCCAACATTTGAAGGCACCTCAAGTGTCGGAATATTTTCATCTATTGAAATTTTTCTCAGCACACCCTCATTTGGATCTGTCGTGAAGACAAGGTGTTCCCGTGGATCAAGGCCTCGGGCTTCAAGAATACCTCTTACAACGAGATAATTCGCCATAGTCTCAGAGGTTGAACCAGATTTGCTGACGATGTTAAAGACGCTTTCGGCTGGATCTACGATATCCAAAATTGATGCTATATGTTCCGGATCAACGTTATCCATCACAAAAAATCTTGGAAATCCATTTCTTTTATCTTTTGGCAAACTGTTCCACATAGGATGAAACAATGCACCGAAAACAGCCTGATTGCCCAAAGCCGATCCGCCTATACCGACGAGCACGAAATTCTCAAATTGTTTGCATTTATCTGCTACCTTGAGAATTTGTTCAAGATGCGAAGAGTCTTTAAAAACCTTTACAAAGCCCGGAGGATTTTGCCTGAAATTTTCCAAAAAAGCATGCAACCTGCCCGTAATGCCTTTTATGTCTTCGTATTTTATGCCATCAAGCAAATTCTCACCAAGAGCGTTGGTGAAATCGAATTTCAAAATAAATTCCTCCTTTCAATATGTCAAAAGACTTTTAACATCGTAATTTCTAAGATTTTTTCTTGGTTCAAGGAAAGAGAGTTCGCCAAGAAAAGCCATACCACAAACGATGCCTCCCAATTTCTCAACAAGATGTGCCATAGCAAGCGAGGTGCCACCTGTCGCAAGTATATCATCTATTATGACAACTTTTTCATTTGGATCGATGGCATCAACGTGCATTTCGATCTTCGCTTTGGCATACTCGAGGTAATATTCTTCGTTTACGGTAAAATAAGGTAATTTACCCGGTTTTCTTATAGGAACAAATCCAACCTTTAGATTATACGCTATTGGCGACGCAAAGATGAATCCTCTTGCTTCAGCTGCGACTATTTTATTTGGGCTCCATTCGGCGACAATTTTTGACATTTCTTCAATCGCAAAGGCAAAAGCTTCCGGACTCTTTAAAAGTGGTGTTATATCTTTAAATGCGACTCCATCCTTCGGAAAATTCTGAATGTCCCTTATGTAAGATTTCAAGTCTAACAACGTTTACACTTCCTCCCGATCGAATTTACACATAAAGTATGATATCACAAAAATGGCCTTTGTGATATACTAAATCCCTTTTAAAATTGAAATGCAAATTTGAGTTTGACTGAGGCTTGTTGACAACATAAGTTTTTTGTGCTATGATTTTTCAAAAGGATTTTGGGAGGTAAAGCATGTTCGTTTTTTCCAAGACAAATAACAATAATAATCCGATCGACACTGGTCGATGGGATTGATTATAAAAGAAATTCCCAACAGGCCGGTGAAATAAAATCACCGGCCTTAATTTTTGTATAGGAGGTATGTGGATGAAAGAAGAAGAATTACTTAAAATCATCAAAGAAAAGAACGTCAAGATAATAAGGCTTCAATTCACAGACTTAGACGGCACTTTGAAGCAAGTCAGCGTTCCAACTTCGGATATCAACCGTGTGCTTGACAACAAAGTCATGTTTGATGGATCTTCCGTTGAGGGTTTTGCGAGAATAGACGAATCAGACATGTATCTGAAACCAGATTTATCCACTTTTACTTTAATTCCATGGGAAGATTCAAAAGCGGCAAGGATCATATGTGATGTTATGGAACCAGATGGTAGTGATTGTGAAGAATCTCCACGGTACATTCTAAAAAAAGTTGTCGATCAGACACGTCAAATTGGTTTTGATGCCCATGCTGGACCGGAACCAGAATTTTTCATCTTTGAAGGAGATGGGTTTAATCTTAAGAATGCTTTTGTCGATTCCGGAAGTTATTTCGACATGCTGCCTTTAAGTAGAAGCGAACTTGCAAGACGAGAAATAGTTCAAACACTTGAAGAAATGGGATTTCAGGTTGAGGCAGATCATCATGAAGTTTCTCCTTCTCAGCACGAGATTGATTTCAGATATGCTGATATTTTGACTACTGCGGATAGGGTACAAACTTTCAAATTAGCCGTGAAGACAATTGCGATAAAGAATGGTTTGCGCGCAACTTTTATGCCAAAACCCATAGAAGGCATAAATGGTTCTGGAATGCATGTGCATGTGAGCCTTTTTAAAGACGGACAAAATGCTTTTTACGATCCGAACGGGGAATATCAGTTAAGCGAAACTTTTACACATTTTGTCGCAGGCCTTCTTGAACATTCAAGGTCTATAACGGCCATAACAAATCCAACAGTTAATTCTTACAAAAGACTTGTTCCAGGTTACGAAGCACCTGTCAACGTTGCATGGGCCGTTAGTAACAGATCGGCTCTTGTCAGGATTCCTCAGGCAAGAGGTGAAAGAACAAGACTTGAGTACAGAAGTCCTGATTCTTCATGCAACGCTTATCTGGCTTTTGCAGTCATTCTCGCTTCTGGACTTGATGGCTTGAAAAGAAATCTTGTGCCTCCAAAACCGATAAATCAAAATATATTCAAAATGAGTGATTCAGAGAAAACAGAAAATAAGATAAAATCTCTTCCTTCAAACCTTGTTGAAGCACTTGAACTTTCAAAGAAAGATAAGTTAGTGAGGGAAACCCTTGGAGAAAAAGCCTTTGAAATCTTTTTGAGGATGAAAGAAACGGAATGGAAGAAATTCTCTACAGCCGTTACAGATTGGGAAATAAAAGAATACTTTGAAAATGTTTAAGCATTGTTCCGGCAGACGTTTTCTCAATTTCTGGTTCTCGCTTGGCTATGCAACGTCGGCCACCTCTCAGCATCATGCCCTGCGCCGAACGCAAATGTTCATTTCACTTTTAAAAGAGATTTAGTATATTTACGGGCAAGTTCCAAGGCGATTCCGGCTCGCAGGCCGGAATGACAGAAGGCTTAAGGATGCGGTTTATCAAATTGCGAGAATCGCCTTTTCCATAAGGATGAGATTCCCAATCAAGTTGGGAATGACAGTTTTTTAATATTTATTGTAATCTTGACGCACATCATGAGTATACATAGTTAGACTTTTAAGGCCGAATTGTTATATAATTTAACGAAAGGAGTGATCAAGTATGGAAATTAAAGTTCCTCTTGATGTTCCGAAGGATAAACGTATAGAATACACCAAAAATTACGAAGAAATGACGCACGGCGTGGGCAGGTTGATGCTTTTTGCCGGAGATCAAAAAGTTGAGCATTTAAACAAAGATTTCTATGGCAAAGGTATATCCATAGACGACGCGGATCCAGAACATCTTTTTAAAATTGCAAGTAAGGCTAAAATTGGAATTTTCGCAACACAACTCGGTCTGATAGCCAGATATGGCATGGATTACAAGGAAGTCCCGTATCTTGTAAAACTCAACTCCAAAACAAATATCGTCAAGACCGAACAGATGGATCCATTCAGCAATCAATGGATAGACGTTGAGCAAGTTGTCAAATTCAAAAAGGATACTGGGTTGAAGATACTTGCAGTTGGATACACGATATACCCGGGTAGCAAATATGAGGGAGAAATGTTAAGACAAGCAGCCCAAATTGTTTATAAGGCTCACGAACATGGTCTTGTTACGGTCATATGGGCATATCCACGTGGCGTATCTGTCACAGATGAACTTGATCCACATTTAATAGCGGGTGCAACTGGAATCGTGGCAACTTTGGGAAGCGATTTCGTTAAAGTCAATTATCCAGAAGTTAAAGATGAAGGAAATGTTGCCGAATTGTTCAAAGAAGCTGTCATGGCTGCCGGAAGAACAAAAGTTTTGTGTGCCGGTGGACCAAGTATAGACATCAGAGCATTTCTTCAAAGACTTCACGATCAAATTTTCATAAGTGGGGCATCCGGAAATGCGACTGGAAGAAACATTCACCAAAAATCTCTTGACGAAGCCATAAAAATGTGTAACGGAATTTATGATATAACGGTAGAAGGTAAAAGCGTTGATGAAGCAATGAAGGAATTTTAAAGATCAGGCCCGTTTGAGGGCCTGATCGATCAAAGTTTGAGTATTCCTGATCTTCTGTAAGTTCTCCCGTTTACTTTTATCTCGTGGTAGGGCCAGTCGCTCTTGTCATAAACACTCAAGAGTTTCATTTCATCTTTTGTTTTCACATATGTGTCTTCGAGTTTCGTCCCAGTTATCGTTGGATTCCACGCAAAAGCCATTCCGTCTGATATTTCAAACGGCATGTGTGGTGTTGCGACAATTTCGCGCGTTTTGTATCCAGCAATTCCCCCCTGATGGTGTAATCTCCATTCATCTGGATAACCATGAGAAGAATAAGATTTTTCTATTTCAAAGAAAACCTGTCCTATAGAATTTGATCTGTAAGTTGCGTCCAAGATCTCGGCATCAACTTCCATGTTTACCATGTATTGTTTTTCAAATTTTTCATCTTTTTCAAATTCCACAGTTCTCGTCGAAGAAATTATTAAACCATACATTTTTGCGCATATTGAACCAAAACATCTTTTTCCGATTTTCACGTTCCTCGGAAGATTGTGTCTGTAAGTAGTCCTGCTCTCATCACCAAAAACAAGCACAAGTAAAGAATCGAGCCCTTCATTTGCAAGTTCTTGTTCTATAAGGCCTTTTCCCTGGAGTTCTGTCATCTGGGGTGTGACCCTTTTCATAGCCCTTTCAAGTGCAACAGCGCTTTTTCTTCCAACCTCAGCGTACCTCTGAATTTCATATTCACTTAATTTTATCCTTGAATTGATCAAAAATTCGGCAAATTGTGGATCCGCTTCGAAGAGTATGTTTTGATCATCCAGAATTTTTCTAATTGCACCGTTGGGATCTGAAAACCATTCAAATTCTATAACTTTTAAATTGCCAGGTAGTTCCTCTTTTTTCAATCTTGTTGCCTCTATATTTTTCGTGATAACGTAAGCCTCATCATCCGTAACAAGCAACCACGCAGAGCCCATTGAATCGGTCAACGCTATGTAAGACCGCGCTCCAGATGTTAACCACGCGAAGTTTTCAACCGATGAGATCAACGCTCCTTTTTTCCCTCGTGAATGCATGTATGATCTCACCTTTTCTATCTTTTTTGTAACATCTTCTTCTCTTGTCAATTTTTATCCCTGCCTTTATCTGTCAATTTTAAGAATATTCTGTTAAAATTTCTGTCCGAAGAGTTTATGGATCTAAGCGGAATTTTAGATTCGGAGATGAGTTTTATTATCTTTTCAAGTTCGTTCCCGTCTGAATACATGAACTTCATCGTATTTCCAGTTATCTCAAGTTTAATACCACTTTTATCGAAAAAAGCCTTGTAATTTTTTGAATCATTTTTCTCTATTTCAACGATAAGATCTTTTTGATCTTCTGCCATGATAGAAAGTTCATCTGGTGCACCAAAAGCAACAAGTTGCCCAAAATTAAGGATCGCTATTTTCGTCGCCAATTCTTCAACTTCGCTCAAAATATGAGTTGTAAATACAATAGTCTTGTTCAAGGCGTTAATTTCCTTCAAAAGTTTCTTAACGGTTAGGGCACTTTTTATGTCGAGTGAAGCCGTTGGTTCATCGAGAAATACAACCTTTGGATCGTTCATCAAAGCACGTACGATGTTGACCCTTTGTTTCATGCCGAAAGAAAACTTCTCTACTTTTTTATTTCTCCATTCCCACATTTCTACATCTTTCAAAAGTTTTTCGGCTCTTTTTAGCGCTGTTTCTCTTGACAAATGATACAATTCTCCAAAGAAAACCATATTTTCCATAGCCGTTAACCTATCGTAAAGGATGAAATTTTCTGGTACCACACCTATTTGTTCTCTAACCTTTTTCGGATATTTTTCTATATCATACCCGCAAATTTCTACCTTTCCGTCATAACCTTTCAAGAGTGTCGTCATTATTTTTAAAAAAGTTGATTTACCTGCCCCATTGGGTCCAAGTATTGCAAGAAATTCACCGCTTTTTATTTCGATGGAAATATCTTTAAGAGCGTCAAAATCGCCGAACCTCTTCTTTAAATTTTTAACTTCGATATCATTCAAAAAGATCACATACCTTTCAACAAATACAAAGATATTATATACTAAATCTTTTTTTAAAGTGAAATGTACAATTGGCACATGGCAGAAAAAAACATTAAGTATTAGAGAAAAATGGGGTATAAAGGATGGCCGGTGGCACGTGGAAAAGACTGACATTCTCCCGTCATCCCGCGCCCATTGATCAAGTCGAGGATAACGTTAAGATTCGGTTTATGCAGCAGAATTGCATCTTTAAATCTGAATTCATAAATCATCGTAAAATAAGGAAAATTTTGACTTCCAAGATCACGCATTTTAAGGGGGGTAAGACAGGGGTGAGTATGATCATACCCGAGGGTGTCCAAAAGTAAAAATGTGGTGATTTTAGAGCGAAATGCTGGAAATGCTTGTCACACAAGGGATTGCGTGATCTGAAAATTGAAAAAATCAAAATTTTGCTACAAAAATTTACAATCATTTTACCAAGAATTATTCAAAGATTATTCATTATGGATCATATATTTAATAAAAGTTGATGATGTAACTACAAAAACGTTTTTTATAAACACAACATACATACAGTTTGGTAGATATTTGGATTTGTGAAAATTTGCAGAATTGTGGTATTATTTTCATGTAAATTCTTTCATCGGTAATTTTAATCATTGTCTGTATTTAAGAGGAATAGGGAACCGATTTTAATTGGAGGCGATACAATATGGAACGATCAAGCAAGAATCGGCAACTTATTCTTTGTGCAAGAATAGGGACCTGGTATAGTTAATGGGGTGAATTATGAATCTTCAACTTTATAAGGTCTTAAGTGAGTGCAACCAGATCCTTGTAAGGGTAGACGACGAAAGAGAACTTGCCCAACAAATCTGCGATACGATAGTAACGACTGGTGGATTCGATGCTGCATGGATGGGCCTTTTGAAGGATAATGTGCTTGACATAAATGTAGGAAGTGGCATACTTAAACCTTACATGGATAAGATAATAATTCGCATCGATGATCTAAGACACTCATCTGGAGCCACAGGTAGGGCTTTAAAGGATGGTAAAACACATATTTACAATGATGCAAAAGACAATCCTGACTATGATGCATACAAAGAAATTATCGAAGCTACATCACTGAGATCCAGTCTGGCCAGTCCCCTTGTTATAGATGGAAAGATAATCGGAGCGCTGTCGATATATTCAAAAATACCTAACATATTTTCAGAAGACGAAAAACGTATCTTTGAGGAATTGGCAGGAGATCTCTCTTACGGAATTTCTGCCATTAGATCGAAAAAGAGAATCGAGCACCTTAACGATATGCTCAAAAGGATAGGAAGAGTAAACCAACTCATAGCAAGAGAGGATAACATAGACAATTTGCTCAATGGGTTCTGCGAGAATCTTTACGATGCGAACCTTTATCACGGAATAACAATTCTTTACAAAGGTAAGATTCATTGTTATGGAGAATGCTGTGAGAATATGAAAAAGAGCATTCTGTCAGGGGAACTTAAATTAGATGGATGTGAGGATTTAAGAACTGTGGAGTACGAATGTTCACTCCATCCAGAATCTGTACCTGTATGTCTTGGAATAAGAAATAAGGAAAGTCTCCTTGCCACATCTTTTATGTGTGTTAGAAAAGCAGTGGTTGAAGATCCTCAGGAGGTCTCTCTTTTAAAAGAAGTTGCCGGAGATCTTGGAGTCGGAATTGATAGAATAATCAACAGATCGGATGCCTTAAGATTTGGAAGGATAGTGCAAAATTTGTCTGAAGGTGTGCACACTTTCGATCCAGATACGCTCAAATTCGATCTTGTAAACACAAGTGCATTGAGAAGACTCGGATACACGTTAGATGAGATGAGACAGATGACGCCGGCAGATATAAAGCCTGAATTCACATTCTCTCAGTTGATTGCCATGTTTGAGCCATTGAAGCGTCACGAAGTTGAATCCGTAAGATTTGAAACCGTTCACAGGAGAAAGGATGGAAGTACATATCCAGTCGAACTTCAGGTATTCTTAAACGACGATCCTGTAAATCCTTCCTACGTTGCGATAGCCGGGGACATAACCCAAAAACGTATCTCAGAGCAAAGAATCCAGTCTCTTGTGGATGCACTTGTTGTTGTGATTTCAGACATGGTTGAGGTAAAAGATCCATACACGGCAGGCCATCAAAGAAGGGTTAGCGCGCTTGCAGCCGAGATCTCCAAAGAATTAGGATTGGATGCATCACAGATAAAAGCCATTAAGACTGCCGGACTGCTTCACGATATAGGCAAAATAAGTATTCCTCTTGAAATACTCACAAAGCCATCCAAATTGAAAAGCACAGAATTCGAACTTATAAAAGACCACGTTGAAGAAGGATATAAGATTCTAAAAAGGATTCCTGACTTTGAGGAGATAGCTGTAATGGTTAGACAGCACCACGAAAGGTGCAATGGGTCTGGATATCCTCTCGGAATAAAGAAAGATGAAATGACACTTGGAGGAAAGATCCTGGCCGTTTCGGATGTCGTTGAGGCTATGGCCTCCCACAGGCCATACAGACCCGCTTTGGGCATAGAAAAGGCACTTGAGGAGATAAGCACAAAGTCAGGAATTCTGTACGATCCAGATGTTGTCATGGCATGCGAGAGAATTTTTGAAAAAGGATGGACTTTTGAATGATTACAACTTATTTTTCTTCATCGACGATTTCAGAAATGGCTCTGTACAAAACTTTCATGTTCTGACGGAATTCTTCATCGCTAATCAATTTCTCGTGCAACTTTTGGTGGGCTTCTTTTGCACTTTTGAAAGCCGGCATTTCACCGTAAAGGGCACTTCTTTCGGCAAACCATTGTGTCAGAGGACATTCTGAAAGGTTATGATTTATCTTCCCTCCAAATACCTCATAAAGCACTATCTGATCTTTGAATGGAAACCCGTTAAGCTTAGAACATTTTTTGAACTTCCATTTCATGAATTCATCTTCGTAAATTGGCTTTGATATGAAATCTCCTTGAACGAATCTCCCGTTCATTCGCCTGAAAAGCTCAAAGGTCTCTTCATCTTCAATTTCTTCAGCTACAACTCTTATCCCAGACAATTTCTCTATCTGTATAGTTGAGCTTACAAATGCGAAATCATTCATATCGTATCTAAAAGTATTAATTATGCTTTTATCTATGTGTATTTCATCTGCAACGGACAGAAAGTCATTTGAAAATTCTCTTTCATGAAGCACTGTTGCGATTTTAAATCCACGCGCTTTTAGCACCGTTGTCGCTTCGATGAATTTATTCATCTTTATGCCTTTACGTGAATCAGGACTTTTTACCTTTATAGTTATACCATGTCCATCCTTATCTCTTACCTCTTCTATGAAGGTTGAACTCGAAAAGTATCCTGTTTCTATGTTCACGATTATTTCTGTTTTCAATTTCTCCCTCAATGTAATGGCTTTTGAAAGGGTATATTGTCCGAGCAACTTTGAAAGCATGCGATCACTTTCTATTGATTCTTTGAAATCAAAATCTTTTGCATCTATCCAGTTATTTCCCCATTTCCACCTTGCGAGCATTTCAACTCCAACAACTGTTCCGTTCGAACAATCTATCTGGGGCTGTAAAAATAACTCTATCTCTCCGTTGTCAAGAGCTTTTGAAAATGTGCTCCGTATATCGCTGATTATCTTAGTTTGTGATGATATATTTTCATTGAAGATCATGTAATTATTTCTACCTCTGTTTTTTACCGCATATAGTGCCCTGTCTGCATTCGCAAAGAGCGTTACGAAGTTATTACCATCTTCGGGATATATCGCCCATCCAATGGAACAGGTTATCTTTATTCCTTCCTTTGAGATTATAGAGGTCGCCAACATGAGTCGTTCCGATACGATTTCAAGCTCTTGTATCTTTTCAAATGTTATGTGAAAGCCGAATTCGTCTCCTCCAAGGCGTGCCACTCCGTCTCCGCCTCTTACAACACTCTTAATGTTGAGTGCAACTTTTTTAAGGAGTTCGTCTCCTGCTGGATGGCCGAGAGTGTCATTCCACTCTTTGAAATTGTCTAAATCCATTATTCCCACCGCAAGATGGAGTCCTTCACGTTTTGCACGCGATATCGCCTCTGACGCCGAACGTTCGAAATATGCCCTGTTGGGTAAGCCTGTGAGAAAATCGTGTAATCCCATCCATTCGAATTTCATGAATTGTTCGTATTGAGTTATGGCTATACTCATGGATGTTACCATCTGATCGACGAGAAGTACAACATCTTCGCTGAAATAATTCGGATTCATGCTCGATATGGTTAAAACTCCTCTTGGAGTACTTTCTCCCTCAGCAAAAATAGGCCATCCACCCACCATGTTTCCTCTTACCGATTTCATAGTCTTTACAATATCCTCAAGATATTTATCGTTAGATGTAAGTATTATTTTTTTGCCTTCTCGGAAGACTCTCGATGTGGTGAAATACCCGTATGGAATATCTGAAGGATCTGTCGAGATGAGATCTGGCTTTGATATCTCTGCTTTTCCTTCACCCTCTATTGCAACTATTCTCATGTACTTTGAATTCTCTTGAGGGACAGCAACGTAAACACGCTGTACATCTGTATATTCTGCAATTGTTTTTACAACTAAAGAATAAATGGATTCCGGAGATGGAATTTCGAGAAGCTTTTGCTGGATCTTTTGGAGTGCAATTTGGTAACTTCTCACCTTGGCAAGATTCATCTGCCCTTCTCTGTATTCAAGCAAAGTTTTAAGGTCTCTTGCTATATTTTCGAGTAAATCTACAATTTCTTCGGAAAAGACCTGTGCTTCCCCTATGTGAATTGCAACAATCCATCTTGTCTTGTCAGGCATTTCAAGTGCTGTGTTGAAAATTCCTTTTATTCTGAAGTTTTTGGCTTTTTCCGTCCATGGGCTGAATATATCGCTATTTACATCCTTCAACAAAAAAGGCTTAAGCGTACGAAGTGCTATTCCGGCAGGTCCTTGACCTTCAGGGATATCCGGATTGACAGATAATTTCAGTCCATTCAAGTATTCAGATGCTCTTCCAGAGTGTGCAACTATTTTAACCCATTCATCTTGCGGATAGAGTACCCCTACAAAGACAAGAGGAGAGTCGGTATATCTTACGAGTATATCCGTAAACTCATTCAAAATCATATCAAGAGTCTTATCCAAAGGTTCAACGTAAAGGTTATGTATGTTATCTATGGCACGATAAAAAGACTCACGGAAGATCCTCTTATGCTCAGTCTGCCTTATGTCAAGAATTATAACTATTGATAAGATTATGCCTATTAAAAGCATTAAGAATGAAAGTGTGATATCCACTATCATCCAAATGTAAGCATTTGTGTATCTGTCCGATATTGAACTTTCAAAAGCGTTCAGTTGGGAACTCACAAATGTTTGCTGAAGACTCTGACGTGTTGAATCCAGCTGGCTTAACTCATCTGGAGAAATTACCGTACCATTTGCCATCTTTTCCATAGAGGGAAGGTAATTAGAATTCATGTAATTTTGCCATGCCAAAAAATTTTTGTAAGGGGTTGAAAAATAAGATGGTGAATATTCGTACGCTAATTTCACGTAAAACTCTTCACTGGATAGATAATCTTTCGCTTCTCCCACAAGATCCGAAAGATTTAAAGACAACACCTCTGAAAAGTCTTTTGTGGTAACTATCTTTTGAGATATCATGTTGATTTTGAAGACAGTATCTATAAGGTTATTTTGGTAGACGAAAAGTGCTATTCCCATGTTCAAAGGGCCCATATCAGGATCGGATATTATGCCACCATTTTCGTAGCAATCCGTTATGATGGATTTTATGTCATCTATCATGAGGTTGTAATTTTGAAGTATTTCGTTTGATTCTAAAGATGGATTTGAATTTATCTCATTCCATCTTTGCGCCAAATCCGCAAAAGATTTATCCGTTTTAAGAATTTTTCCGTATCTGTGATTAAGATTAGAAAGTCCATCTAAATCTGCATTCACGATGGATCTGTACTTTTCAAATTGAGATTTTGCGTCATTCTGACCTATTGAAAGCTCGTAAAAGTAAAGTCTTGAATATTCTAAATCTCGGTAAGTTCCAAAGGCTCCGTGAAAGTCAGGCGCAAATCCATGTGCATAATAAATGGCATCCCTTTCAAGGAGCATATTATATGTCATGGATGTTGTCTGAGTGTAAACGTTGTAAAAATAAAAGCTGGCAAACAATACAAGTATTACCCCTATGATAAGCACCTTAAGGTAGAGTGGCTCTTTAACGAACTTCATGTACGCACTTTTTAATTTTGTAAGTAAGTTTTTTGCCATGCGATTCTCCATATGTTAATTCGATAAAATCTCATACCATATTATATACTTGATCAACTTTAAAGATACACAAGAAATTTCCATATAATTTTTTGGAAATAGCCAAAAGCGATTTAAGAACTTATAAGTGCCTTTTTGAGAATAATTTTATTCACAATCCTTATTTTTCTTTCAACAATGTCAAGCCTTTCTGTCATTCCCAACTTGATCTTGAAACCTTAAAAAAGCGATTCCCGCAGTTTGATAAATCGTATCCTTAACGTCACCCTCGACCTGATCGGGGGTCGGGAATCGCCTTTTTCAAAAGGACAAATTCTCAGTATATGTCTATCTTCTACTCTAAACGATGTAAGGAATAATTATGATCTGTTAGAGACAGATTTTGAGATAGAAGTGACAATTTAAATGCTTAAATCTATTTTTAATATTTACTGTGATCTTGGTGCACATCATGAGTTATACTAAATTTGTTTAAAATTAAAGTTAATTCCAAAATAGAAATTGGTAGTTTAAACGATTAAAAATTAGAAAGCATGAGTAAAACATAGGAAAACAAGATTAATTTAGTAATAACGTCTATTATCATAGATAACAACCGAATATGGCGTTTTTTGTGTGAGCTAAGTTGTGGTATTATTTTTATGTAAATGTTTTCATCAGTAATTTTAATCATGGTCTGTATTTAAGAGGAATAGGGAATCGATTTTAAGTGGAGGCGATACAGTATGGAACGATCAAACAGGAATTTTTTCATCATTCTTACACTTATAACTTTGCTTAGTTTGACAATTTTTGCCTCGGCAACTTATTCTTTTTTGCAAGAATATGGACCTGGAATAGTTAACTGGGGAACCAATGTTAAGTATGGAGGCATTCTTAAAGAAGTAATGCCATGGGGACCCCAAACCTTGAATTTCAATCCTTTTGTACCAACCAATCTTCCGACGCATGCCATATACGAGCCACTCTTTTACGTTAACATGCTGAACGGCGACACAACAAATTTGTTAGGCATTTCTTACAAATTCGAAGATAATAATCTTAAACTCGTCATAACAACAAGAAGTGGCGTTAAATGGTCAGATGGTACACAGTTCACCGCACAAGATGTTGCTTTTACGTTTAACTACATAAAAGCATATCCTGCAATAGATGGGTATGGCATATGGTCTAATATATCAAATGTTCAAAGTGTTGAAGCAAGCGGTACTAACACCGTCATTTTTACCTTCTCAAAGCCAAACGTTGCTTTATTTCCATTCATAGCAAGTCAGCCAATAGTGCCGGAGCATATATGGGCAAATATAAAAGATCCGTCTACTTACACGAATCCAAACCCAATCGGAACCGGGCCATTTTTACTCAAGAGTTTTTCGCCGGACAGAGTTGTACTCGTCAAAAACCCGAATTACTGGCTGACTGGTAGACCTTACATTGACGAGGTGGATGTTTCATATGTGGTATCGAATACGACGGCTTACCTTTACATGTTAAAGCACGAAGCTGATTGGTCTTTCCTTTTTGCTCCGGATCCCGTAAAAACTTTTGTTGAAAAAGATCCATCAGTTAACAGTATATGGTGGCCAACTTATAGCGTAAATGCAATGGTTTTGAATACACAGAAATATCCTCTTGATAACCCGATTTTCAGAAGAGCCCTTTCAATAGCAATAAACAAGAACGAACTCGAAAAGGAAGTCTATTTTGGAACAGGTGGTTATGATCCAAATCAAGCAGGATTGATACCAGCTCAATACAGTTGGATGGATCCCTCTCTTGAGGCGACGAACAATTATCTAAACACTTATAATCCTCAAGAAGCCCAAAAATTACTTGCCTCGATAGGATTCGTTAAAAATTCCGCTGGACAACTTGTGGGGCCGGATGGTAAAGTGGTGCCAACTCTTAATCTTGTTGTATGTGCAGGTTGCACTGACTATGTTTCAATGGCTGGAATAATTTCTCAGGATCTCAAAGCAATCGGAATAAGTACTAATGTAAGCCAACAGGCCGGCGGTACATATATGGGCAGTATAACAACTGGGACATATGACATGGTAATATACTGGGGAATCGGTGGAGGTCCCACTCCATATTATGAGTATTATACCAACTTAAATCCAGCATTTTCGGCTTCCAAACTTGGTGAACCTGTGATTTCAGATATTTCTCGATACACAAATCCAATCATAACAGAGGCTTTGAAAGAATATGCCGGTACAACAGATTTGACAGTTCAAAGACAAGCCATATACAAAATTGAACGTGTGTTTCTTGATGAGATGCCATATATATCTTTAACCAACAGAACTAACTTCAACATATATAATGAATCAACCATAACGGGATTCCCATCCGATGTTTATCCTTATTCCGCAGGTGGCAGTCCTGGTGCCGCGATAGGTCTTGGCAGTTCGGACCTTTTGATGACCCTATTGAACGTACATTTGAAATAAAAACTATATTTTCGACGATCACCGGCAATTTACCGGTGATCGTTTTTAATTATCATAGATTCAAAAGGTCTAATTTCAAATTGTTCTCCACGATTACCAGTTCTTGAGTAATTGCTGATGATAATTTGTCCCTTTAAATTTTCGTCGAGCACTTTGATTTTATCTGAAAAATTCAAAATCACCGTCATAGCATAATTGCTTTCTCTTTTGTAAGCCAAAATGTCATCATCTATGTTTAGAAATTGCATCGTTCCTGATCTAAGAGGTTCATGTGTTTTCCGTTCATGGATCAATTTCTTGTAAAAATTCAAGATAGAATCGGGGTCTTTCATCTCTTCGTCGACATTTGTCTTTGATTTGTTTTCATTGACCGGTAGCCACGGCTCGACATTTGAGAAACCAGCATATTTCGATGAATCCCATTGCATAGGCGTTCTTGATGGATCACGTCCTGGCTTTGGCCATAGGCTTTTCCCCCATGGATCCATTATTTTATCATGGGGTATGTAAGTATCTTCCATTCCTATTTCTTCTCCATAATACAAGAAAGGAGTTCCTCTTAAAGTTAAAAGCATCGTTGCAAAGAGTTTCGATATCTTTTTTTTATCTTCAATACCGACATTCATTCCATCTGTCATACGGCTTAGAATCCTTCTGTTATCATGATTACCGGTAACATAACTTGGCCATGCTCTCGATCCAAAAAAATAATCAAGAGTGCTTGCAAGATTTCTTATGTTAGAAGCGTTAAAAGATAACTTTTCAAGAAAATCTATGTTGAATGCGATGTTAAATCTGCCTGGAATTGTGAACATCAAATAAAGGCACAATCCCATATCGGAAGATATTTCTCCAATACTTGCCCTGTCCTGATAAGAATCCATGAATTTTCTTATCTTTTCAATTTCAATAAGAGTTTCAGGCCTTGCCGTGAATGGATCCCAATAATAATTATCTCTGGAACTTTCAAACAAACTCTTCTTTATTTGAGGCCCTTTTATCAGATCTCTTTCGAGATCCTTATAGAAATGCGATGCCGCATCGAAACGAAATCCGTCAACTCCCAAATCAAGCCAAAAGCGAATAGAATCGTAAACCGTTTTTCTTACATTTTCATTTTGCCAATTTAAATCTGGTTGTTCCTTGGCAAAAAGGTGAAGATAGTATTGTTTTCTGTTTTCGTCCCATGCCCAAGCACTTTCCTCTTTTTCACCTGAGAATAACGATACCCAGTTGGTCGGTGGGGTGCCGCCTGGTTTTGGATCTTTCCATATATACCAATCTGATTTTGGATTATTCCTTGAACTTCTTGATTCGATAAACCAGGGGTGTTGATCAGAGGTGTGGTTGTAAACCTGATCTATAACGATGCGTATATGCTTTTTGTGAGCATTTTCTAACAAATCTTTGAAATCTTCTATATCTCCAAAAATTGGATCGATGGCATTGTAATCACTTATATCGTAACCAAAATCGACCATTGGCGATTTAAAAAATGGGCAAATCCATAAGGCATCTATTCCCAGCCAGTTGAAGTAATCAAGTTTCTCTTTTATGCCATTAAGATCTCCAACACCGTCTGCATTCGAGTCCTTGAAACTTCTTGGATATATCTGATAGAAGACTGCTTCTTTCCACCATTCCATTTTATTCATCTCCCGTTATTAACGTCGCCGTTCATCACTGACTATTTGTCAATTGCCATGTGCTACATTGCCAATTATTCTGGCATCCATTATCAAATTTCAATTGTACATCATCAATTCTCTTTTTGCCGCGTATTGTATGCTATTTTTTAATTCAATATTCACCGTATTTTCCCGCTTTGCTTACTTTACCTCTAAAGTACTTCTTTATGTACATGTTATAGGCTATTATAATTGGAATGAAAATTCCAATACCGATCAACATGGCTATCAAACTTTCGTTTGGTGAGGCTACATCGACAGCCTTTATGTTCGGCGGTACAATGTAGGGGAAGATCTCAACAACTCCGGCGACAAAGGCATCAACAACTAACACCAATGTCCAAAAGTAAGGCAGTTTATCATTTTTCTTTTTGTAAGCGTTTAAAATTACCATGACAATTGGAAAAGTTGCAAACAGATATAAGACTGTTAAGATATATTCATCAGGTCGTGAAAACCAGAATTTCATCTCCGGAAGGTTTAAAAAATGCAGAGAAATTAAAGCTGTAACGGTTAATATCGTTGAGAGTATTGCAGATGCAATCGTTCTCGAATAATTTTTGCGCTGAATTTGACCATCCGTTTTCATCGCCACGTAAGCGGCACCCATCATCATGTAACCAAACAAAAATCCAAATGAAAGGACAAATGAAATTGGTGTCAAAAAGTCCCATGGACTTCCAGCAAAACCATGAGGCCCTATTTTTATTCCACCAAAAAGTCCTCCAATGGCAAAGCCCTGACCAAATATGGCCGCAAGACTGCCAAGTCCAAAGATTACATCCCAAAGCCTTTTGTTTTTTGAATGATCTCTTACTTCTATGGCAACCGCCCTGAAGATAAGGCCAAAGATAAGGATCATTATCGGAATGTACAAAGCATTCGCACCTATTGCATAAACCGCTGGAAAGGCTCCAAATAGAATGCCTCCTGCCATGACAAGCCACGTTTCATTTGCATCCCAAAATGGTCCAATCAGCGTGATCTCGGTAGAGATACGATTTTCATCTTTGTCAAACAGAGTCCATACACCAATACCGAGATCCATTCCGTCTAATATCGCGTAAAGCCCAAGTTCAAAGGCAAGAATTAAAAACCACAGATTTGCAAGAAATTCATGCATTTTTTTTCGTCTCCTTTGTCCAATCTGGTAACGGGCTTTTCAAGTCCGGTCCTGTTTTTAATATTTTACGCGTAAACACTATAAAAAGCACAAACAGCACGACATAAGTCAATATAAATGCTACTAAGGTGGCCATAACCTGTTCCGCGGTAAGATTTGAGATCCCCTCTGATGTCCTCATTATACCGTAAATTACCCATGGCTGTCTTCCAACCTCACGTGTTATCCAGCCAAGTTCTGTTGCTATAAATCCAAACGGCAATCCCCAATACCATATTCTCCAGAACCATTTGTGCCTTGAGGTGTTTTCATATTTCAGATTTCCCTTAAACCAATACCAAAGTGCCCATAACATCATAAAAACCATTATGAAACCAATCAAAACCATCAATCTAAACGAATAGAACGGCAAAATTATAGGTCCCCTGTCTTGCGCAGGAAAGTCTTTAAGTCCTTTCACTTGCCCTGTAAAAGATCCGGTATCGAGAAAACTCATAAGTCCTGGAATTGGCGCGTTTATGATAAACGAGTTTGTTTCGGCTTTTCTGTCAGGTATGGCTATGAGATGCCATGTCGCTCCTGTGCCGACAGAATTGGTGTTCCAATGAGATTCTATTGCTGCAAGCGTTGCCGGTTGATATTGACCGACTAATTTCCCGGAAAGATCACCTAAGTAAACTTGAACTGGCGTTGCAAAAATCGCAATTATTACAGAAATCTTGAAAATCTTCAAGAAAAACTCGGCATTTTGCTTTTTGAGTATGTAATAAGCGCTTATTCCGTTAACAAAGAAGATGGTTGTTTCTATGCATGCAACCCATATATGCCAGAAAGAAATTGTAGCGAATGGGTTCAAAATTGCTTGCAAATAATTTATGGAAGAAACGGATCCATTTACGATCTTGACACCAGTTGGTGTTTGCATCCACGAATTCGCATCCATTATCCACCACGCAGAAAGTGAAGCTCCAAAAGCCACGAGTATAGTCGAAACCAAATGAACACGTGGAGAGACTTTGTTCCAACCGAAGATGAAAATCGCCAAAAATGCAGATTCAAGCGCAAAAGCCATCGATCCCTCAAAACCTAAAATGTTTCCAAAAAATCCGCCAACAACACTTGAAAAGCCAGCCCAATTTGTGCCAAACTCAAATTCAAGTACAAGGCCACTCGCGACACCAATACCAAAAGTTAAAATGAAAATCTTTGACCAGAATCTTTCATGTCTGTAATAAACTTCGTTTCTTGTCTTCAACCATGCTATTTCCAATATGACCATCATAAAACTCAAACCAATGCTAAGAAGTGGCCATAACATGTGAAAAGCCGTTGTTACGGCAAATTGAACTCTTGACAAGAAAAGGGGATCCATCTTATGCACCACCTTTTTGGTATAATTTAATTGGAATTGATTTTTATTTTAAATTATAACACGGGAGATGAAAAAATGTATCCACAATTTCCAGAGTTCAAAGATATAAATATCGAAGACAGAAAATATTTGAATGAAAGGATTTGGAATTATCAACCTGAAAATTCCGAATTAACTTTTACAAATCTGTTTATTTGGAAGGATCATTTCAAACTTAAGTGGTCGACGATTAAAAACACTCCTATATTCCTGATAACAAACGGTGAACCATGTTTTCTTGAACCTGCGGGAATTTTAACTCTTGAAGATGTGAAAAAAATTGCTTTTTGGCTAAAAGATAATCACGGTTCGAAAGTTATTTTTTCAAGAGCTAGCCGTCAATTTGTTTCTCAACTCGATGGTAATTTTACGATAAATCCTCAGAGAGAACATTTCGATTACGTGTACAGGGCTGAAAATCTTATCGAACTTGATGGAAGAAAATACCATTCGAAAAGAAATCATTTGTCAAAATTCAACAAGAATTACCATTATGAGTATAAAGATATGACACTGGATTATGCCAGGACATCCATAGAATTGGCCCAAGAATGGTGCCATGAAAAGCGTTGCAAAGATGATATGAATTTGCTCGACGAATTTGAAGCGACAAAATTAGCCCTTGAAAACTTTGATGATTTGAAACTCAAAGGCGGCGTATTGATCATGGACAATAAGGTAGAAGCCTTTACACTGGCAGAGATGCTAAACGAACGTACTGTTGTCATTCATGTGGAAAAAGCCAATAAGATCTTTGATGGTATTTACGTTGCTATAAATAACCTTTTTTGCAAACATAATCTAAAACCAGGCATGTTTGTGAATAGAGAACAAGATCTTGGCGATGAAGGGTTGAAAAAGGCGAAACTTTCTTATTTTCCGGATCATATGGTTGAAAAATTTTCAGTTTCCATGATCACCGCACATTGAATCAGTTTCTCAAAGTATACTTGATCAACTTTAATCAACTTTAAAGATGCACAAGAAATTTCCATATAATTTTTTGGAAATAGCCAAAAGTGATTTAAGAACTTATAAGTCCTTTTTGAGAATAATTTTTATCCACAATCCTTATTTTTCTTTCAACAATGTCAAGCCTTTCTGTCATTCCCAACTTGATCTTGAAACCTTAAAAAAGCG
>OGCG01000127.1_pt1 | contig 50022 bp, 53 predicted proteins | sample 1570061 | NCBI WGS metagenome assembly OGCG01 (sample SAMN06268698, study PRJEB24515) | hot springs metagenome | isolation source: Joseph's Coat, Yellowstone National Park, Washington, USA | place: USA:Joseph's Coat, Yellowstone National Park, Washington, USA
GAGTATCCTCTTGTTATATTCCCCCCTCTGATGGAAACCCGTCTGGCCCGCCATGGGGACGCTGCGCATGACCGCCGCGGGGTGCCACGGGCCCAGGGTCCCCGGCTCCCTCACGCTCTTCCTGGACTTGTGCTGCTTGCGCTTTATCCCGAACCTCTTCACAGGGCCCTGGAATCCCTTGCCCTTGCTCACAGAGATGACGTCAACGTAGGACCCGGGCCTGAAGAGGGCGTCCACCTGGACGCTGCCGCCCACCAGGCCCGCCGCGTACTCGAAGCGCCTCCTGATGTCACCGCCGCCCACCGGTATCTCCATCACGAATGGCCTCTTCTGAGGGAGGCCGGCGTCCCTCGGCACTCCGTAGACGACGGCGCTGACCCTAGAGGCACCATCGAGCACGGACTCGAGGTCCTTGAGCGCCGCCTCCAGCGGCCTGTAGTTCTTCGGCTTGCCGCCGAAGACGCGCCCATCCGCGTAATTCAGGGCGTCGCCGAGCACGTAATGGTACCCATCCCTGTACCCGTAGAGCCTGACTCCTAGCACGTGGAGGGGGGGAGCCGCTAGGACGGTGACGGCTTGGAACAGAGGCTTGCCGGCGTTCGGCACGGTCTTCCTGTCATCCACCATTATTACATGGGTCATTCCAGCCTTGTACGTCAGCGTGCCGAGGAGCCTAGGCTTCTCATCGGCCGGCAACTCCGGCCAGGAGCGCACCCTGGGCAGCAGGCCTGCCGCCCTGGACCTAGGCATGAACGCGAGCGAGCCCCTCCTCGGTGCATGCTGCTTCCTGTGGCCGATGAGCCCTCCCCCCTTCTGACAGGGGGCTCCTCAGGCCCTCAGGTTATAAGGATTTGCGTGAGGCCGTGGCTCCGTCGCCTCAAGCCGATCGGTGACCCCGATCCGAATCAGGAGGACCCTTTCCCGACCGTGGCCCGCGCGGCTCACATGCATTTATAGGGCACGCCCCTGATGGGCTGCACATAATCTGCGATCGCCCCCGGGAATCCCGGAGCGCGATCCGATGCGTCGAGAGGGATCGAGCCGTTAGGCGATCCCTTCGAGGGGGCGTTCGGGGGCGAGGACCCGAATGGTGACTGGACGAGGATGCGCCGACCTTATCACCCGGGCAGGAGGTGGGCTCGATGAGACGTGACCGGCGTGGGCCCGGTGGGATTCGAACCCACGACCTTTCGGTTATCAGCCTCGTCGCGGTGCCCCGGAGCACCGCTCGAACGCTCTGCCAAGCTGAGCTACGGGCCCACCCCGGAGAGCGTCCCTGGGATCTTTTAATGTTTAAGCGCCAGGCGAGGGCCCGCCCGGAACGCCGGGGAGCGGGCCCGAGGAACCCGCGCAGCGACGGACAGTTTTAATATATTTTCAAGGATGCCCGGGGGCCGGCGTTGAGCGATGTCTCGAAGGCACTGAGGCGCTACATAAGGGACATCCCGAACTACCCCATCGAGGGCGTGATATTCCGCGATCTGACTCCCCTCTTCAGGGACGCCGCGGCGTTCCGGACCGCCGTGGAGGAGCTCGCCGGCCGCTTCCGCGACCAGCGCCCGGACGCCGTGGCCGGCATAGAGGCGCGGGGGTTCATAGTCGGATCGCCCGTTGCGCTGCTGCTCGGCGCGGGCTTCGTGCCCATAAGGAAGCAGGGGAAACTCCCGTGGAGGAAGGTCTCCACGACCTATCAGCTGGAGTACGGATCCGAGACCATCGAGATGCACGAGGACGCGGTGGCGCCCGGCCAGAGGGTGCTGATAATAGACGACTTGCTGGCAACGGGGGGCACCGCTAGGGCGGCGGCGAAGCTCGTGGAAGGCGCGGGCGGCGTGGTGATCGGGGCGGGCTTCCTAGTGGAGCTCGCGTACCTGAACGGCAGGAAGAGGCTGGAGGGCTACCGCGTAGAGTCCGTGATCAGGATAGACCGAGCTCGGCCGCCCACCCTGGACCACGAATACTTCCTCCATTTGGGATCGGGATACCCGCAGTAGGAGCAGCGCTTCTTCCTGATGTTGTACGATTTGTGGCCGCACCGCCTGCAGACTATGTGGACCACGTGCCTGCTGTGCCTGCCGCGCGAGGGCGTCCCCTTCATCCCTTATCACTCGCGGAACTTGCGGGCCGGGCTGGGCAATTTAAACTTGTCAGCGGCCTCCCCTCCAGCAGCTCACTAGTCGGACGGCGGCGATATCAGCACGACGTTGTCACCGCGTATGACTATGACGCCGAGCTTCGTGAGCGCACCGCCGTCGCCGACCTCCTCGGAGCCCTCCAAGAGCAGGTTCATGTGATGATCGTATCCCCTCAGCGTCCCGCGGATAACGAGCCCGCCCTTCAGCTTTATGAGCACAGTGCGGCCTATGCTGTTCTGCAGGACGTTTAGGGTTACGTCGACCTCCGACACGCCAGAGATGGCGGCTCGCGGGCCAATATTTAGGTTTCGCCCCCGGCCCGGCGCCGATCAGGTGGGGCGATCGATTCCGACGGCGCGCCGTCCCCTCTGGGACCTGCGCCCATTTTATGCGCGCCCATAGCCCCATCGAGGACGCCGCCCCCGACCTCGGGTTCGCATCCTTCTACTATCGCCGAAAGCCCCGCGGCAGCGCCCCAGCGCGAGTCCCCGGAACGCCCGGGGCGCGGATCATCGCCTCCAACTCCTCGGGTCGAAGCCTAGTGGGCGCGCACGAGGACCGGCGGAAGGCGATCCGTCCATACGGGGCCATCCGACAAACGCCCTCAGATGTCAGCATAAGATTTATTTAGCGTGGTTGCTCGGGGATCCCTCGATTTCTGGAGGAGTGATGGCTTTGTACTATAGCAGAGGAGTGAATATGCCTGCGAAGGTCACGGGAACGACCACTGTTGGGGTCGTCTTTGAGGGTGGGGTCGTGCTGGCGACCGATAAGAGGGTGACCATGGGCTACTTCATAGCGCATCGCCAGGGGAGGAAGATCTACCAGATAGATGACCACCTGGGGATAACCATCTCGGGCGTCGTCGCCGACGCTCAGGCCGTCATAGACATCCTGAGGTTCGGCGCCAGGCATTACAGGATGGAGAACAATAGCCCCATGCCGGTCAAGTCAGCAGCCTCGATGGCGGCCAACCTCTTCTTCTCGTACAGGCTGTTCCCGCTGATAGCCGACGTGCTGATAGGCGGGTTCGACGGCTCACCGGGCATCTACAGCATAGACTTCTTCGGGGCCGTGAGCAGCGAGAAGTACGTGTCCACCGGGAGCGGATCGCCGATAGCGTACGGCGTGCTGGAGTCCGAGTACCGCGACGGACTCCGCGAAGAAGAGGCAGTCGCGCTCGCGGTGAAGGCCGTCCACTACGCCATGAAGAGGGACTCCGCCTCTGGCGACGGCGTGGACGCGGTCGTGATCGATGGCCGCGGCTACAGGGAAGTGGATCCCGAGACCAAGAGGCGGATAGTGTCCTCGCTGACGTGACGTGCAGGGGCCCGGGCATGACTCAGGCCTCCCAGGAGGGTGGAACGCTCGCCGCGAGGATACTCTCGAGGCTGAAGCCGGAGGCGATGGTCACCAGGATAGAGTACGAGGGACCCAGGATAGCGATATACACTGATAATCCCAAGTACTTCGTGGACAACGGCGGCGTAGTGGGGCAGCTCGTGACAGAGCTGCGCAAGAGGGTCATCGTCAAGTCCTCGGAGTCCGTGCGGAAGCCGGCCGAGGAGGTCAGGAGCTACATAACGTCCGTGGCGCCCAGGGAGGCCGGGATCAACAGGATATTCTTCGATGCCGCGCTCGGGGAGGTGCTCATAGAGGCGGCGAACTCCAAGCTGCTGCAGCAGGTGCCCGAGCTCTCCGAGCAGGAGCTGTTCGTGAGGACCGGCTGGAGGCCGAGGATAAGGCAATCGTCGCCCATATCGTCGCCGGCGATGGAGCAGGTGTACTACGCGCTCTCGGACGCCGATGAGCGCATGTCGTTCCTGCGCAGGGCAGGGGAGCGCATATTCAGGGACCGCATCTACCCGAGGTCCGAGGTGGTCCTCACCGTACTGGGGGCCGCGCGCGAGGTGGGCAGGTCCTGCATGCTGCTCTCCACGCCCGAGAGCAGGATACTGCTCGACTGCGGGGTGCACCCGGGCGCCAAGGGGCCCCTGAACGCCTATCCCAGGCTCGACTGGCTCGACATGACGCTGGACGACCTGGACGCCGTGGTGATCTCGCACGCGCACTTGGATCACGTGGGCTTCGTGCCGGTCCTGTTCAAGCACGGCTACAGGGGGCCGGTCTACATGACGGAGCCGACGCTCGCGCTCTCCACGCTGCTGCTCATGGACGCGATCAGGGTCGCGCAGTCCGAGGGCGCCGTGCCGCCCTACAACATGGAGGACCTCCGCACTATGATATCGCACACGATAACGCTCCCCTACAACTCGGTCACCGACATAACGCCGGACGTGAAGCTGACGCTCTACAACGCCGGCCACATACTGGGATCCGCCGTGATCCACCTCCACATCGGCGACGGCGCGCACAACGTGGTCTACACCGGCGACTTCAAGTTCGACAACACGCGCCTCTTCCAGGCGGCGTTCTTCAACTTCCCCAGGGCCGAGACGCTCGTCATGGAGAGCACCTATGGCTCGAGGTCCGACGTCATGCCCACGAGGATGGAGACCGAGCAAGCGTTCGCCGCCTCGCTGAGGCAGACCCTCGAGGGCGGCGGCAAGGTCCTGATCCCCGTGCCCGCGGTCGGGAGGGCCCAGGAGATAATGCTCGTGATAAACGAGCTGGTGAGGACGAGGGCCGTGCCCGAGGTGCCGGTGTACTTGGAGGGGATGCTCAAGGAGGCCACCGGGATACACATACTGTACTCGGACTACCTGTCGCCGACGGTCAAGTCCGAGATCAGGGAGACGGGCGCCAATCCATTCCTCGCGGAGTGGTACACGGTGGTTGACAGCCCCAAGCGCAGGTCTGAGATAGTCAGCGAGGGCGGCCCCTCCGTCATCCTGGCCACCTCGGGCATGTTGGAGGGCGGCCCCTCCGTCTACTACTTCTCGGAGCTCGCGGAGGACCCCCGCAATAAGATCCTCTTCGTGTCATATCAGGTCCCGGGGACGACGGGGCGTCGCCTGCTGGACAGCGCCACGAGGGAGATCAGCCTCTTCGATCCCAGCAGCGGAAGGATGCGCGTCCTGCGCGTGAACGCCGCGGTGGAGCGCATCGAGGGGTTCAGCGGGCACAGCGACTTCAACCAGCTCACCAGGTACGTCTCGAGGCTCCAGAGGAAGGTCAGGAGGGTGCTCGTGGTGCACGGCGAGCGCAAGAAGTCGGAGGAGTTCGCCTACCATCTGCAGCAGCACCTGAAGGTGAACGCTTACGCGCCCCAGCTGCTGGACTCGGTGAGGCTCTACTAGCGCGCCCGCGGCGCTAGGTGCCCATCTCGCGCCATATCCTGACGCCGGGCGGCGTGAGGATCAATCTGTCCTCCCCGAGCCTGGCCATGTCGCCGCCCATGGATATTACATATTCATATATTTTATTTATAACATTTATGGTCACCTCGCGCCCCCGCTCGAGGAGCGGCGTCACCCTGAGTATGACTATGAAGTTGTTCCGGACGTCCTCCTCCACCTTCCGGACGTCCTCCTCAGACCTTATGGAGTAGCTGGTGACATAGTAGAGGACCTTCTGGCCCTCACTGCGCGCCTCCCCGGCGTCCATGCCTTTGGGGTAGTTCCCGGATTTGAACTATAAAAATTTGCTCTCCAATTTCCGCCCATCCCCAAAGGGTGGAGGTCGCTTTGCCAGTTTCTTTATGAGTCTCTGGACCTCCTCATCGCGCAGCAGCTCCCAGGCCGCATCCCTCAAGTGGTGGACGTTCCTGACCACCGGCCCCCTGGAGATCCTCGGGAGCTCGCCCGAGGGCATGAGGGCTATGCCCACCGCTATCGCCTTCCCGTACGCCTTCTCCCTCACGACCACGACGTCGCCGGACTCGAAGCCGGAGTACTCCACGATGCCCGGCCTCATCACGTTGGCCCCGTTCACCACGTGCCTCACGGCGCCCTCGTCCACCACGACGTATCCCGGGACGCTGGAGACGAGCTCGGAGTCCACCAGCGCCGGAACGTAGATCCCCTCCTCGCGCAGCCCCACGAGGATGGATCCCTCCTTCGTCAGCAACGCCTCGGCGTCCTCGGAGGCCAGAGTCGCCAGCGGCGTCAGCTCGCGCTTCAGCAGGCGCGATATAGCCTCGGACGCCTCGCGGGCCTCGCGCTTGGACAGGTACATCAGTTTGAACTTGGACAACTCGAACGATCCCGCACCTCATTTTAAGATAATTTAAGATTATCGATTATTTCGCGGAAGGCGCCGCGCGCTGATGCCTCAAGGTTAAATCCCGGAGGTGCCGGAAGGCAGGCAGCCCGGTGGTCTAGCGGTCAATGATGCCGGCCCTTGGAGCCGGCGACGGGGGTTCGAATCCCCTCCGGGCTATTCGCACGAGCGTGCCAACCCCAGGGATCTCGGGACGCTCGAGGGTTCCCGAGCATCGCGGCGGGGCCCCGGGGGACGTCGCTCGGCATCGCCGCCGGACTCGGGGGCTCCCTCGCCCCCTGAAATGACCTCCTGGGCCCTCACGTCCTCCTCGCTCAGCACGCCAGCCGCCAGCAGGTTGACCAGCGCGTTCGCCGAGGCCCGGCCCGACACCCTCCCCATCCTCCCCCTCGTCTGGCGCCACCTGAGGGACGTGTTCCCGCTCTTCGACTCATATATCACGCCGAGGACGTCCTTGACCCTGACGAACGTCACGTCGCGCGCCTTGTCGAGCGTGTACTTGTCGGCGGACTCCACGTAGATCATCCCCCTCTCCCCGTACCTCTCGGGGAAGACCAGGGGGTCGCGCTCGTACTCCTCCGGGATGAATGACTTGCAGGTGCTCAGTATCAGGAACCTCCTGAACCTGTCGAGCGACACCTCCTTGTCGACCTTTATCACGGCGACCACGCTGCGAAATTGCGCCGGCTCCTCTAAAAGAATTTATCCCCTGGAGCGCGGATCGCCGCACTCGCGATGATGACTCTAGCCCTGGGCTACCACCATGGCCGGGATCTTGAGTTCTGAGCGCCCCGAGGTCGCCGGCCACGGACCTCCGCCAGGCCTCAGCGTACGCCTCGAAAGAGGCGCTCCTGGCGCAGCTGCTACAGATGCAGAGGGCTGAGGTCTCATCTATGGAACACACGTCGTGGTACTCGCAGTCCTCGCACGAGGTCTCGCGCCCGCAGAGCATGCAGCGGAACTCGAACTCCACCGGCGCGCCCCCGAGGGCCCCGGAGATAGCGCGCCGGATGCGCTGCAGATCGGCGCCGCGCGGTATCAGGAATCCCCTCCCGCCCTCGTAGCGGGCGCCCGCCTTCATCAGCTCCTTGAAGGCATCGGTCCCGAGCCTGGGGAGGCGCGTCCACTCGTCCAGCTTGACCCTCACGACCACGCCGCTCCGAGCGCCGGCCGAACTATAAACTTGGCCTCAGGGCCACCCCTGGGCCGCGGCGAGCGCCAGGGCGGCCGCCAGCGCGAGGGCGACCGCGCATGCCCAGCGGCTCCCGCCGGGGCGCCAAGCGGGGCGATAACCCCTTATCTCCATGGCCTCCGCGACCTCCCTCCCCCGGATTAGTGAGGACACCATGGCCGGCGTGATGATGGAGGGCAGCCCCCTGATCCAGTCCACGATCCCCCCGTAGCCCATCCCCCTGGAGGACTGCGCCTCGAGCACCGCGGAGACGTCCCTGGCGATCGTGGGAACGAACCTGAGGGAGATCGCGATCCAGGTCACCGCCCCGCGCGGGACCCTCAGCCAGCGGAGCACGGATCCCACCTCGTCGATCGAGGTGGTGAGGTAGAAGGCGGAGAGGGCCGTCACGAGGTCCAGGAACCTCACGCCGGTCGCCGCCGCCGAGGCCGCGCTGTAGCCAGCCAGGATCTCCATGAGCGCCACGATTAGGGAGGCAGATACCGCGGGCAGCTGTATCCTGGCCAGGGTCCTCGCGGACCCTCCAGCGAGGCCCATCAGGAGCGCGGCCGCGTAGTCCAGCGCGAGCGGGACGAGGCTGTAGGACGCGAGCGGGAATGCGAAGAGCACCAGGGCCAGCAGCAGCTTGCAGCGCGGATCCGCTCCTGGGGCCCGGCTCATGTCCCGCTCCCCCGTTCCGGCGCCTCCCTGGCCAGTGCCGCGACGGCCTCCCAGACGCTCCCGATTGCGCGCGGCGCCCTCAGCAGCTTCCCCAGCTCCGCCAGCTGCGGCGGCCTCAGCGCCGCCCTGGCCATGAGCGCCTCGTCCGACAGGACCTCGCGCGCGGGGCCGTCCGCCAGGACGCGCCCCTGGGACATCACGATCGCGCGGGGCCCCAAGAGCCACAGGAACTCGACGTCGTGGCTGGCCAGGATTGTCGCGATGCCGGCCCTGGACCACAGCCTTATGGCGCCGAGAAGCCTCATCTTGTTCCTGAGGTCCTGGCCCACGGTGGGCTCGTCCATGGCGATGATCCTCGGCCCCCAGCTCGTGGAGGCGGCGATGCTCAACCTCTTCTGCTCCCCCCCGCTCAGGCTCAGCGGGGGCCTCCCCTCGTACCCCTCGAGCCCCATCGCGCGGAGGGCGCGGGCGGCGGCTCCCAGGGGATCGGGGATCCTGAAGTTGCGGGGCCCGAATGCGGCCTCCTCGAGCGCCGTCCGGGCGAAGAGCTGGGAGCGCGGGCTCTGGAATACGAGCCCCACGTGCCTGGAGAGCCTCCCGACGCTCGCCCTCCTAGTATCCAGCCCGGCGACCTTCACCGCGCCCCTCGTCGGCTTGAGCAGCCCATTGATGTGCTTCAGCAGGGTCGTCTTCCCCGACCCGTTGGGCCCCACCAGCGCCACGACCTCGCCCTCCCGGATCGACAGGGACACGTCCACGAGGGCGTGGCTCCCACCGGGGTACACGTGCCACACGTGGTCGAACTCCACCACTGCCGAGGCCCTTCCAGCTCTCATCGGCGCCCGATCCCCCGCCGCGCAACCTCTCCATGAGCTCCCCGAAGGACAGCGGCGCCATCCCCCGGCCCGCGTCCATCCCCATGAACCTGAGCAGGTGATAGACTTGAACGGCCGCCGGCACGCTGACCCCGGCCGACTTCAGCATTGCCACTGACCCCCAGTCGCCCAGCAGCTCCCTGGGGTCCCCGGCCGCCCCGACGGATCCTCCCCTGAGGAGCACCAGGCGATCCGCGAAGGGAAGCGCCGGCTCCAGCCTGTGCTCCACCAGCACCACCGTCAGCCCGCGCCGCCTCACCAGGTCGCGCAGAAGCACCATCAGCTCGGCGGCCGCCCGCGGATCCAGCATGGAGGACGGCTCGTCCAGGAGCAGGACATCGGGGGACCTCGCGATCTCGCCCGCTATGGCAACGCGCTGCCTCTGCCCGCTCGACAGCGCGTGTATCGGCGCGTCGTAGAGGTCCTCCGAGCCGAGCTGCCTCAGCACCTCCCTGGCCACGCGCCGGGCCTCCTCCGGGGGGACCCCCCTGGACTCCAGCGAGAGGGCGACGTCCGCACCGGCGCTGGACGCCAGGATCTGATTCTCGGGGTCCTGGAACACGTAGCCCACGCGCCTGGCGAGCTCCCCTATCGAGCTTTCCGCCACGCTCTCGCCCATCACCACGACATCCCCGCGCGCTTCGCCCTCGTAGAAGTGCGGGATGAGCCCTATCACGCTCCTGAGGAGGCTGGTCTTGCCGCTGCCGCTCGCCCCGACGACCAGGTGGAACTTCCCGGCCTCGAGGCACAGGTCGACGCCGCGGAGCGCCGGCGATGAACCGCCGCGATAGGTGAATGAGAAGCTCCTGAACTCCACTGCCGGGTTCGCGCAGCCCCCGGGCATGCTCGAACGATCTCCCTCGGAGTCGAATTTAACGATGCGCTGAGCAGCCTCAGGATAGCGTCCATCGCGGCCCCCGGCCCGGCGCGCACGCGGAAGGAGGCCGCGGCCGCGTGCCCCCCGCCGGATCCGCCCAGCTCCCGGGCTAGCTCCCGGGCGAGATCCCCGAGCCTCAGGCCCGAGGAGGAGAGGGCGCGCGACGCCCTCATGCTGCCCTCGGACCCTCCTCCCTCGGCCCTCCCCAGGGCGATCCCGAGGTCCGCGCCCACCCGGACCAGGGCAGCGGCGACCGACGCCTGCTGTCCGCCCACGATCGAGGCCGCGATTATCCATCCGCCCGCCTCCAGTATCCTGAGCGCCCGGAGCCCCTTCAGCACGGCTATCACCTCCGACACGTCCCTCCGGGCCCCGGAGGAGACCGGGCCAGGCGGCCTCCCGCAGATCCTGCAGAGCGCCGAGTACACCTCCAGCGTGCCGCATCCGGCGTTCCTGAGCCGGCCGGTGTCGGCGAGGATGCCGAGGCCCAGCGCGCACGCGGCGTCGGAGGCGCCATCCCACGCTCCGCCCATGGAGCCCATGATGTCCTTGGCCAGGACCTCGGACGTGGAGGACGCCCCCTCGTCCACGAGCGCGGTCGCCCCAGCCGCCGGCCCGCTGGTCGCCGGATGATGGTCCACTATGAGCGTGGGGAGGGCGCGGGACGATATCAGCTCCTCCACGCGCCTCCCCGCGCGCGCCGGGGAGGGCGCGTCCACCAGTATGACGGCGTCCGCGCTCAGGAGCACGGAGGGATCCTCCGTGAAGGGCACGGAGAACCTTTCCAATATCAGCCTGGCCGGCCTCGTGGCGCCGCCGGGCGTCAGGACGTCGACCTGCGCGCCGGCTGACCGTGCCAGTATTGCTACCGCGGCCGCGCTGGCGGCCGCGTCGACGTCGGCCAGCTCGTGCGTGACCACGGCGATCCTGCGATGGCTCCTCAGGTACTCGAGGACGACCATCAGGCGGCTTCTCCGCTTCCGCTCAGCTGGCCTTCCTGGCGGCCAGCGCCTCGCGTATCTTGTTCTGGATCTCCTGGAGGTTCTCCCTCAGCCTCTCCTCCTGCTTCGCGAGGACGCTCTGGCGCGTCTCGGCCAGCTCCTTCTTCTCCATGAGCTCCGCCTTCAGCTTCTCCCTGTCCGCCCTCACCAATATCATGCCGGCCTGCTTGTAGATCTCAGCGTCGGCCGGGGCCTTCTCGAGCTCCTCGAGCGCGCCCTTTATCTCGGCCAGCTCCACCTCCACCTGCTGCTTCTGCAGGAGGATCGATTGCAGGGTCGCCTGGAGCTGCTCGTATTTCGATAGCTGCTCCTGGAGCCATGGAGACACCTCGCTCAAGGTCCCACCGACGCGACGCTCAGGAGCGCGGCCTTTAAAAGGGTTAGGGCGCTGCTCAGGAAGGCGCTCGCATCCCCCGGGTCCAGGGAGCGCGCGGATTTCATCCAGATCCCCCCCTCGAGAGCCCGCAGCTCGAACGGGAACCTCCGATCGTCCGCGTCTGCCAGCATCGCCTCCGCGATCGCCGAGGCGAGCCTCGGATCCCCCACGATGAGCTCTATCTCCACGCTCACCGTCGGATCCCGGGGGTGTTCGACGCCCCTCAATCGGGGGAGTATGCCCCGCCCGCCACCTTATAACCGCACTTGCCGCACTCCCAGATGCCGATCGCCGTCCTCCTGAAGCTCAACGATCCGCACCTGGGGCAGGCCCTCCTGGCCTTGAGCGTCCTCTGGACAGCGCTGTAGCGCTTCCTGAGGGTCGCGCCGTACTTAGGTCCCAGACCCCTGAGCTGCCTCTGCTTGTCCGCCAATGCCCAGCATCCTCCTGATCTCCCCCCTTATTTCCTTAGCCTTCGCGAACGCCTCCTCGACGAGCTTCACGACCTCCGCCGGAGACCACCCGCCCGATCCGCCCTTCTGGAGGGCGCAGATCCCGTCCTCGGTGAACACCATGGTGAGGCGCGTGTCCATCACGGCCTCCTCCTCCTCCGTCGGATCGTAGAGCACGTAGTCCCCTATCTTGGCGGCAGTCATGGAAACGGGCAGGCCGGTCACGGGGAGCGGGATCCTGTTCCCGGTGGGGGTCGGGGTGGAGCTGCCCTCCGGGAGCGAGTACTCGGGTATCCTCGCCGTGGCCAGGGCCGCCACGGCGGCGTAGGAGGCGGCGTCGAAGAGGTTCCCGTCGGCGTTCAGCACGTTGATGTCCACGAATATCGAGTACACCAGCTCCCCGGGCCTGAGGACCAGCTTGGACATGTCCACCATGCCCGACTCCCTGATGCCCCTGTCCACGACCCTCGCCAGCTCTATCGCGTTCTCGTCCGGCGGCCCGAGCTCGACGTAGGGGGAGGCGAGCGGCAGTATCTCGGCGTTCACTATAAGGTTGCCCCTGTCGGGGGTGTCCCTGTAGGGCCTGTCCAAGGCGACCTTGACGCCGGCTATGACGGCGGTGTTGCCCAGGTGCACTTGGGCAGATCCCTCCGCCTTGCTCACCACCGACGTGGATATGCTGAGCGGCCTGTAGTCCGTCATGCCCCTCCCGTCCAGCCTCTGCCCCTTGGCCAGGAGCTCCTTCATCTTCTCCTTCCTCAGGCGCTCCACCACGAAGCTCCTGCGGCTCACCGACAACCTACTTGCTCACCTCCTGCTGGGCCGAGCTGAAGTAGTGATCGTAGAGCGCCCTCCTCTGGGCCTCGTAGAGCTGCCTGCAGCCCCTGAGCGCCAGGTCGAGCGCCGCCTTGAACTCATCTATGGTGAGCTTGCCATCCATCTGGAGCAGCGTTATCTTATCCAGGTTCGGCATGTACGCCACCGGCATGTCCACCTCGCCCTCCTTGTCCTCGACGTCGTTCAGGTCCAGGACTATCTGCCCATCCACCTTCCCGACGGCGCACGCGGCCACCAGGTCCCTCATCGGGATGCCCGCGTTGGCGAGCGCGAGCGACGCCGCGGTTATGCTGGCCCCCCTGGACCCGCCGTCCGACTCCAGGACCTCCACGAATATGTCCAGGGCGGTCCTCGGGTATTGGTCGGTAATTATCGCGGCCTCCAGCGCCTCGCGCATGACCTTGGAGATCTCTATCTCCCTCCTGGACGGCTGCGGGGGCTTCCTCTCCTCCACGGAGAAGGGGGACATGTGATAGCGGCACTTTATCAGCATGCGGTCGGGCAGCGTCAGGTGCCTCGGGTGGACCTCCTTGGGTCCGTAGACGGCCGCGACTATCTTGTTCCTCCCGAGCTCTATGTACGCGGACCCGTCGGCGTTCTTGAGGATGCCCACCTCGAGCTTGAGGGGCCTCATCTCGTGCGGCCCCCTGCCGTCGGTCCTCCTCCCGCTCTCATCTATCAGCTTCCCCAACTCGCTCACCCGCCCCCTCCTTCCCTCCGATGCCCAGGGCGTCCCTCAGCGCCCTCGACAGGACCTCGCGCCTGGGCTCAGAGTCCACCAGCCTGAGCGCCTTAGCCGCCAGCAATATGCCGTCCGGCGTCCCCCTGACGACTATTAAACCATTCATCCCGACGGTCAGCTTGCACCCCGTGGCCTCCTCTATCAGCTTGTTGAGGCGCTCGCGCCTGTCAAGGAGGCGCGGCACGCCGCGCGGGGATATGCGCACCACCTCGCCCTCGGTGACGCGCCCCAGGCCCGGGCCCCTGATCGAGAGGAGCGGGTCCCTGTTCACGCTGAAGTTCAGGACCTTCGCCACTATCACGTCGCCCACGTTCAGGACCTCGGATATCGCGGCCCTGCCCCTGGATCCCCTCCTCACCAGATCCCTGACCAGCACCGTGCCGTAGAATATCGAGTTTATGTCGACGGTCCAGGCCACCGCGTTATAGTCGGTGACAACCCCCACGACGAGGTCCCCCTGCCTGGGGACGTACTTGCCCTCCAGGGGCACCACGCGGACCTCCCCATCCTCCACCTCGACGATCCCCACGGCCGTCGAGTAGATGGAGTTCCCCACCCTGTACGTGTTCTCGCCTGCGCGGAGCGACCTGCCCCCGGCGACCAGGTCGCCCGGCACCACGTACTTCCTCCCCCTCAAGTCGTCCATCGCCTCCCCTCCAAGGGCGTTATGGCGGCGCTGCCCTTGGTAGCGGACGATATCCTGTCGATGAACGCGCCCTGGGACGCCAGCGGAAGCTCCACGACCGCCCTCAGGCCGCCGTCCTCCAGCCACTTCTCCTCCTTCAGCTCGCCGTACGACTTCAGCAGGCCGTACACCCTGGAGGCGTACTGCGCGGGCACCGTGACCTGGAGCCTCACGGTCCCCGTCTTGAGGGGCAGCACCGCGCGGAGCTCATCGATTATCTTCTTGACCTGCTCCTCTGCCGGCCTGAACGGGTCTATCTGGACCCTCACCTCCTTCAGCGCCTGCTCCACCCTGACGGCCGGGTGGGGGAGGTTCGTCCTGGGGTCCACGAAGTTCTTCGAGATGTAGGCGATTATCTGCTTCCTCTTGTCCTCGATCAGCTGCCTGCGCTGCTCCGCCGTTATCTGGATCTCGCCCCTGTCCAGTATCTCCTTCGCCACCCTCAGGTGATCCGTGGTCCCGAACGCCTTCCTCAGGCGCTCCTCGGACGCCCTCTCCCCCTTCGACGCGTCCGTGAAAATGACGTCCAGGGCTATCACCTCCTCCACGCCGGGCCTGCCCTCCATCTTGTATCTCAGCGCCTTGTCGGGGTGGACGAGCACCTCGAATACCTCCCCCTTGACCTCGAGCCTGGCGATCGTCAGCTTGCCACTCACGTATGGGGGTGAGTAGGGTTGGATAATAATCCTTCTTATACCGCCGATCGCGCTCGGCCGCTCCCGCCCAGGAGCCTGGCGAGGCTCTCCCGGTAGGGGGGCTCCGCTATCCCCCTCTCGGTTATTATGGCGCTCACGTACTCCGGCGGCGTGCCGTCGAACGCCGGGTTCAGCACGCGGACCCCGCGGGGGGCTATCCTCCTGCCGCGGACGTACAGGACCTCCCTCGGGTCCCTCTCCTCTATGACCACGTCCTCGGGCCTGCTCCTCACATCGAGGGTCGACGTGGGCATCGCGACGTAGAACGGTATGCGGTGCACCCTCGCCAGGATGGCCACCTGGTACGTGCCTATCTTGTTGAATACGTAGCCGTCGGCCAGGACCCTATCGGCGCCGACTATCACCTTATCGACGAGCCCCCTGCTCATGACGTAGCCCACCATGGTGTCCGAGATCAGGGTGGTGTCGAAGCCGTCCTTCACGAGCTCGAAGGCGGTCAGGCGAGCGCCCTGGAGGACCGGCCTCGTCTCGGTCGCTATCGCCCTTATCCTCTTGCCCTCCTCGGCCGCGACCCTCAGGGGGGCGAGCGCGGTCCCGTACTCGACGGTGGCCAGCGCGCCCGCGTTGCAGTGCGTCAGCACCGTGTCGCCGTCCTCCAGGAGCCTCGCGCCGTGGACCCCTATCATGCGCGCCGCCTCGCGCTCGTACTCCATTATGGACCTCGCCTCCTCCAGCGCCCCGCGCGCCCCCCTCTCGAGGTAAGCCTCCAGGACCCTCCCCACGGCGCGCGGCAGGTTCACGGCCGTGGGCCTCGCGGAGGACAGGCGCTCGGCCGCGGCCCTGGCGGCCTCGGGCCCGGGGTCCCCCTTGGAGAGCTCGAATGCCAGGCCGAAGGCCCCGACGACCCCTATGAGCGGCGCGCCCCTGACCACCATGTTCCTTATCGCGTAGTGGGCCGACTCCGCGTCGACCACGTAGTACCAGCGGATCCTGGTGGGCAGGTACCTCTGGTCGAGCACCCTGAGCCTGCCGTCCTCCAGCTCTATGTGCCTGAACCCCATTGGACCCGGGACGGGGGCAAAGCCTTTTAAAGGCTTAGGCCGATGGATGCGATAGCATGTTCGCGCCCTCCGCCGGATACGACAGGGCCCTGACGATATTCTCGCCAGACGGCAGGCTCTACCAGGTAGAGTACGCTATAGAGACCGTCAGGAGGGGGACGCTGGCGGCCGGCGCGAAGGCGGTCGATGGCGTCGTCCTCTTCGCGGAGGAGAGGCTGAGGAAGCTCCAGGACTTCTCCCTGAGCCAGAAGCTCTTCCAAGTGGACGATCACGTGGGAGTAGTCGCGGCGGGCTACGTCCCGGACGCGAGGGTCCTGGTGGACAGCGCCAGGGTCGCCGCGCAGAACCACAGGATACTCTACGACGAGCCGATATCGATCGCGACGCTCGCGAAGAGGCTGGGGGATCTGGCCCAGCAGTACACGCAGTACGCGGGGGTGAGGCCCTTCGGCGTCTCCCTGATAATCGCGGGGGTCGACGAGGGGGGGCCCAGCGTCTTCACGACCGACCCCAGCGGAACGTACCTGGGATACAGCGCGGTCGCGATAGGCGGAGGGAGCGACCAGATGAACGAGTACTTCGAGTCGAACTACTCGGAGTCGATGACCATGGGGGACGCCATCCTCATGATAATCAGGGGCGCCAGCAGGACGGAGGAGCACAAGGTGCTGGACCCGCGCAGCGTCAAGATCGCGGTCATAGGCACCAAGGACAGGCGCATGCGCCGCCTGGGGCTGGATGAGATCACCGCCTACCTGGAGAAGGCCAAGGAGTGACGGACGACGCCCGCGGCCGGGGCCCAAACAGCGAGCTACCCCGCCCTGAAGTGCGAGGTTTTCCATCGCATAAATATAAATTCCTAGGGCGCGCTCGCCGAATCGGGCCCGTGGCCCAGAGCGGACAGGGCGCAGGCCTTCGGAGCCTGAAGTCGCCGGTTCAAGTCCGGCCGGGCCCATGGGGGGAGACAGCTGTGAGCGACAGCCGGCGCTCAACTTTAATAGCTCCGCCTCAATGGGCGCACGTTGATCAGGGCCGTAAAGGTCGACTCGGACGTCGGATCCCTCCTCCAGGAGCTGTCCAGGGACCTGAGGTCGAGCGGGCTGTCGCGCGTGGCGCGCATCCCGGCCCCGCGCGTCGGCGAGAGGTACAGGGACGTACTGGCTTCGCTCTACAGGACGTCGGGCAACGCCCTGGCCACGATATGGCTGGAGATGGACGACGGCACGAGGAAGGTGTACTCGTTCTACATGAGGGTGGACCTCGAGGCGGGATCCGGCGTCGGCAACCTCCTGGACGCGCCGGCCAGCGTCTCGGGGCACCTGATAGAGATAAGGGGCGGCGACGCCGTGCTCAGGGAGTACTCTCCCCTCGAGTTCCGCTCGGCCTCGGAGATGTTCCCCCGCATCGAGGAGATGGCGGAGCTCTACAGGCTGAGCGAGGACAGGATACTGAGCGAGAGGGCGCTCGAGGACTACTACGGCTGGCTTCGAGCCGAGGATGCGCGTTGACGTTCAGGGTTTTCCGCGACTCCGTGAGGAGGTCCGTCGACGCCGCGCTGGACTCCATGGGCCTCCGCGGCGTCGAATACAGTATAGAGGTCCCGCCGGATCCCTCGCTCGGGGACCTGGCGGTCAACGCCCCGCTCAGGGCGTCCAGGGTCCTCCGCGAGCCGCCCGGCGCCATCGCCGAGCGCATAGCCGGCGCCATATCCGAATCGCGCCCGCCGATCATAGGGCGCGTCGTCCCGCACCCCTCGGGATACGTGAACTTCTTCGCCGACACCGCGGAACTGGCCCGCCTGACCCTGAGGGCGGCGCTGGATCCCGGGGGCTGGCGCATCGACGTGGGGAGGGGGACCAAGGTCTCGGTGGAGCACACGAGCGTCAACCCGAACAAAGCGCTCCACATAGGCCATGCCAGGAACCTGGTGCTGGGAGACAGCCTGGCCAGGCTCCTCTCGGAGGTCGGATACCGCGTAGAGGTCCTGAACTACGTGGACGACACGGGCGTGCAGGTGGCCGACGTGCTCGTCGGCATGCTGTACTTGGGCATGCCGGAGGACCCGCCCCCGGGCAAGAAGTACGACGCCTACTGCGGGGACGAGGTCTACGTCAGGGTCAACGAGCTCTACGAGGCCAGGCCCGAGCTCGCGGAGAGGCGCAGGGAGGTGATAGCGCAGCTCGAGAGGGGGTCCGGGCCCGCGTCGGAGCTGGCGGCCCGCGTGGTCCCCCGGATCCTCAGGGCCCAGCTGGAGACCTGCTGGAGGCTGGGCGCCAAGTACGACCTCCTGAACTGGGAGAGCCACATACTCAGGTCGGGCCTCTGGGAGAGGGCGTTCGAGGAGCTGAGGGAGGCGGGGGCCGTCAGGCTCGTGGAGGAGGGGGAGCTCGCCGGCTGCTGGGTCCTGCAGGCCCCCGAGGAGGGCGAGGAGAAGGTGCTCGTGAGGAGCGATGGCACCACCGTCTACGCGGCCAAGGACATACCCTACGCGGCCTGGAAGCTCGGGCTCCTCGGGGACCCCTTCCAGTACCGCAGGTTCGCGAAGCAGCCCGGAGGCGGCGACCTCTGGACCACGGATCTGGGAGGCGGCGAGGCGGAACACCCGACGTTCGGGTCCTCCGACCTAGCGATAACGGTGATAGACGTCAGGCAGTCCAGGGTCCAGAGATTCGTCAAGTACGCGGTGGAGCTCCTGGGGGAGCGCTCGGGGCGGAACAAGCGCTACCTGCACCTGGGGTACGAGGTCGTGGCCCTGAGCAGGAGGACCGCTGAGGCGCTCGGCATCGAGGTGCCCGAGGGGAGGCAGTTCGTGCACATGTCTGGCAGGAGGGGCGCCTACGTGAACGTGGACGACGTGCTGGACGCGCTCGCGTCCAGGGCAGCCGAGGAGGTGAGGAAGAGGAACCCCGACGCGCGGGATGAGTGGGTGCGCCGGGTCGCCGAGGCGATCGCGGTCGGCGCCCTCAGGTACCAGATGCTGAGGCAGGATCCCAACAAACTGATAATCTTCGACATGGAGGACGCCCTCCGCATAGAGGGGGAGACGGGACCGTACCTCCAGTACACCTACGCCAGGGCATCCCGCATACTCGAGAGGGCTGGAGGAATCCCCTCCGAATCCCTGGGGGAACTCGCCGCGCTCCTCTCGGCCCCGAAGGAGGTGATGCTCGTCAAGCTGATGTCCAAATACGACACGGAGCTGGAGGAGGCGGCCGCGGAGCTCAGCCCCAAGAGGCTCGCCACGTACTCTTACGAGCTAGCTGACGCGTTCAACGCGTTCTACGAGGCGCACAGGGTCCTGCAGGAGCCCGACGAGAACAGGAGGCTCGCGAGGCTGGCGCTCGTGGGGGCCTTCCGCTCCCTCATGGGGAGGCTCCTGGCGCTGATGGGCATCGAGCCGCTCGACAGGATCTAGGCCTGCCCCCGGGCGCAGCCCTCCTGAAGACGACCACGCCGTCCCTCCGGACCTCCACGATCCTGGAAGCGGGCACCTTGGTGAAACGGCCGGACTCCTCCAGGAACGCGCGGAGCTTCATCTCCACCAGCGAATCCATGTCCCTGAACACGATCACGTAGCGGTCCGGGTCGTCCGCGTGCAGTGCCAGGCTCAGCACCTCCTCGAGCTCGCCCTTCCTCCTCGCCACGCAAGGCACGGGGCAGTGGCGGGAAATACGCTTTCGCCGAATCGCGACCGCAATACGAATAAGTAGAGGCGGGGCCCTGCCGCGGGATCGTGCCCGAGGGCGATCGCGTCGACCTCGCTGTAAGGGCTCCGCTCATACTCACGATGTCGGACGCGGGGGTCATCGAGGACGGCTGCGTCGCCGTCTCGCGCGGCACCATAGTCAGCGTGGGGGATCGCTGCCCGCCCTCCGCGGAGGAGATCGAGATGCCGCACCACATGCTGATGCCCGGGTTGGTGGATGCCCACGCGTACACGTACATGCTGGCGATCGGCCGCCGCGGCGCGACCGAGGACTTCCGCCCCAGCGCCGAGGCGCTCTACTGGAGCGCGCTCCTAGCCTACACTACAATGCTGCTGTCCGGCGTGACCACCGTGCGCGACTCGGCGCACGACCCCTCGGTGCTGGAGAGGGCCGCCAAGAGGAGCGGCATGAGGGTCATAGCCTCCAGGATAGCGGGCCCGGGCGAGCGGCCCGGGGCGGACTGGCCCGAGCTGACGCTGCGCGCGGCCCGGGACCCGGGCGCGGCGGGGACGGCGCCGAGCGGGCCCGGGACCAGGGTCGCGCTGGACGCGTCGGATGCGGAAATCCCCCCGGGCGCGGACGTCGCGAGGTCCCTCGGGGCCTCCGTCGTCGTCAGCTCGTCGCTGCCCCTCGAGGTGGCCAGGGAGCTCGGGGAGGCGGGGATAGGAATAGTGGTCACGCCATCCCAGGCCCTCAGGGGCAGGTGGACCGGCGGGGTCCTGAGGGTCAGGTCCGTCGGCGTCAGGGCCGCCCTGGGAACCGGCATAAGGCCCCTCTACGCGCTGCCCGACCTGCTGGAGGAGGCGAGGATAGCGATCCACCTGGACGCCATGGCAGGCTTCGAGCCGGACCCCCTGCCGCTGGTCGAGTCCATGACGTCAGCGGCGGGCGACGTCCTGGGCGAGCGCGTGGGCCGCATAGCGCCGGGCTTCAGGGCCGACATGGCGGCGCTGGACGTGCGGAAGCCCCACCTCAGGTTCCCGCGCGGGGACGAGCCGTCCGCGACGATCCTGTCCGCCACCAGGGGCGATTTCGACTACGTGATAGTCGGCGGATCCGTGGTGGTGGAGGGGGGCAGGCACAGGTGGCTGTACCTGGACGGGATAGCGAGGAAGCTGTCATCGGTCCTGGAGGCGCCCGAGCCGCGACGTCGCCGTCGGACGCCCGCCCCAGAGGCCGCGCGGCCCGACCGGCCCTCGCGCCTCGAGCCCCTGCGAGCCGCCCTCCTCCCGGCCTCGCCCCTGTCCGCGGCCCCGGCGCGCTGGCGGGCCCCGGCCTCCTCCCCCAGGAGCCTGGCGCGCTCCGACTCGATCACCCTCATGAGCGACTCGGGGTCCTCGCCGATGATCTGGGCGAGCCTCCCCACCAGCGCCTCGTTGCCGGAGGCCCACAGGACGAACGCGTCGAGCGCGAAGGCCGCGAACTCCCCGCTCGACATGTGGAGGGAGTGCGCCAGCTGGGGGATCAGCTTCCCGAGGACGCGCCCCTCGCTCCAGGCCCTGCTGGAGATGTCATACGGCGAGTCGTATTCCGAGTACGCCACGAACGTGCCCGCGAGGGCCTGGGCCAGGGCATAGTCCAGGTACCTGAGCAGCCCCCAGTTCCGGGTCCTGATTATCCTCCCGTAAAGCACGTCGGCGTCCGAGAGGTGCCTGAAGGCGCGCGCCGCCCTCTCAGGATCCGCGTTCCCGAGGGAGCTCATGGCGAGGGACGCGTAGGCGGCGCGTATCTTATCAGCCGGCTGGGCGTCGGCCTGCCTGAGCCTGGCGTAGGCGGCATCCGCGGATCTCGAGTAGGCCGCCGCGGTTATCGCGTCGCGGAGCGTGAGCCTGAGGTCCCTGTAGCCGCTCCCGAGCGATCCTGCGTACGCCGCCGCCTCCAGGGAGTTGACAGCGGCGCGGACGTCGCCCCTGGAGTATCTGACCGCGGCGCGCAGCACATCGTCACTCAGGCTCACGCCCTCGAGCCTCAGCAGATGCCTCAGGTAGAGCTCCATGAGCCTCGCAGGGACGCGCCTGAACCGTATGACGAGCGACGCCTTCTCGAGCTCCGGCATGTGGCTGGCGTCGTCCCAGTTGGCGGCCATCGCCAGCGGCACCTTGGTCGACGACGCCAGCTCCAGCAGGTACTCGGCGCCCCCGTAGTCGGCGCGGCTGTAGAGGCCATCGACCTCGTCCAGGAATATCAGGACCGGTGACCCGAGGACCGTGACGCCGCCCATCGCCGGCTTCAGGCGCCTCTCCAGGGCGTCCTTCGTCCTGTAGTCGCTCGCGTTGAGCTCCAGCACCTCGTAGCCCAGCTCGCCCGCCGCGGCGTGCACGAGCGTCGTCTTCCCCGTGCCCGGGGGGCCGAGGAGCAGCGCCGGCCTCGCGCCCGGGGTCCACTCCCGGAGCCAGCGCAGGAACATGGCCCTGGAGTCCTCGTTGCCGACCATCTCCTCGACCTTCCTCGGCCGGTGCTTCTCGGTCCACATCTGGCCTTGGCCGGGATCAGCGTTCAAAGCTAGAGCAGTCCCTGAACGACATAAGTTATAAGGCCTATGGCCATGGGTACCAGCATCCTCCTCTTCAGCACGTACGCCCTCCTCGGATCGCGCACCCTCGATATGTCCACGGCGATGAGCAGGAAGAGGAGCGAGGCCACGCTGACGCCGGCAGCGTAGAAGGCGCTGCCGGCCCCGACCATCAGCGGTATGTAGGCTATGGGCACCGCGAGCACCACCAGGGCGGCCGAGAGCCCAGCCGCGGCGCCAATCCCGGCGACCACGGGCAGGCTGCGGACTCCCGTGGCCGAATCGCCGCTCACGTCGGCTATGGACTTCAGGATCTCCCTCGAGAGCCCCGTCAGGAAGGAGGTGGAGAACATCACGAACACCAGGAGGTAGTTCAGGCCGGCTATTAGGCCGCCGTACAGGAAGGGTATCGCTATCGAGAGCGCCACCACGATGTTCCCAGCGAGGCCCTCCCTCTTCAGCCTGGCGCTGTAGAGGTAGGCCAGCGCGGCGAACACGGCCGCGACCAGGAGGGTCGCCGGGCCGGAGGCGATGGACGATGCGAGCCCGGCGGCGGCCAGCGCGGCGGCCAGGGCCCGGGCCTCGCCGACGCTCAGATCCCCCCTGACCAGGGGGCGCATCCTGCCGTTCAGCGCGTCGGTGCGCACGTCGAAGATGTCGTTGATCACCATGGAGTAGCCGGAGATCGCGAAACCGGTCAGGAACCCCAGGAGGGCCGGGAGCGGCTCGCGGCCGCCGCCCGTCAGGTAGCCGGCTATGACCGCCAGCCCTATCATCAGGTCGTTGACCGGCCTGATTATCTCGATGATGGCCCTAGGCCGCATCGTCCAGCCTCCTCCTGAGGTTGAACTGCGACACCGAGTAATATATCACGTCGCCGTGGCTCTCGACGACCGCCAGCACTAGCTCCTTGCCCAAGTTGAGCGCGCGCAGGTAGATCCTGCCGAGCGTCGAGGCGCTCATGCGCCGGCCCTCCTCGAGGGCCACGACCAGGTACCTCGCATCGCGCGATCCATATTCCCCGCGGCGGTACACTCTGAGGTCGTTCCCCAGCCCGTAACCCTCGCGGACCACGTAGCCCCTGTTCCTGAGGTCCCTGTATACTATGTACTTGGTGAGGAACCTCGGGTTGCGCTTGGAGCCTAGGGAGATCAGGCCGCTGACGTCCAGCGGGGCGCCGTCCGCGCCGAGCGCCGCGGCGTCCCCCCTCTCCACCAGGTATAGGGCCTCGTAGAGCTCCAGAGCGCGGCACCCGTCGCTGTCCACTCCGTATCCCCTCTCCCTGAGCCAGCCGACCTGGTCGCCGCACGCGAGGAACCTCCCGTCCGGGGAGGGGCGCAGCTCGATGGGGGATGCCACGTTGACCCGGAGCGGGGGACGCCTTAAAAAGGAGCCGCCCGGGCCCCGGATCCGCGCGGGGCGCCGCAAACGGATTTAAGGGGCCGCCCGGCTGGAGGGGTCAGCTTGACGGGCGAGGTGCAGCTCAGGGCGGTCGGCCGCTACGCGTGGGAGATACCCAAGGGATTCAGGGAGGACATGAGGGTGCCCGTCCGCATATACGCGTCGGAGGAGCTCCTGGGCAAGATGAGGGAGGACAGGACGCTGCTCCAGGCGGTCAACGTCAGCACGATCATGGGCGTCCAGAAGTGGGCGGTGGTGCTGCCGGACGCTCACGAGGGATACGGGTTCCCCGTGGGCGGGGTGGCCGCCATGGACGCCGAGGAGGGCGCGGTGAGCCCCGGCGGCGTCGGGTACGACATAAACTGCGGCGTGAGGCTCCTCAGGACGAACCTGAGGGTCGAGGAGGTCAGGCCCAAGCTGAAGGAGCTCCTGGACCAGATATACAGGACGGTCCCCAGCGGCGTGGGGAGCGAGGGAATAGTGCGCCTCTCGACCAAGGAGCTGGACGAAGTGGCGGAGCTCGGCATGGAGTGGGCAGTGGAGCGCGGGTACGGCTGGAGGAGGGACCTGGAGCGCGCGGAGGAGGGGGGCAGGATCCGCTGGGCCGACCCGTCTAAGGTGAGCGACATGGCCAAGAGGAGGGGGGCGGAGCAGCTCGGCACGCTGGGGAGCGGGAACCACTTCCTCGAGATAGAGGTGGTCGATCGCGTGGAGGACGAGCGCGTAGCCAAGGCAATGGGGATAGAGGGGCCCGGGCAGGTGATGGTCCTCGTGCACACGGGCAGCAGGGGATACGGGCACCAGGTGTGCAGCGACTACCTCAGGATAATGGAGCGCGTCATCGCCAGGGAGGGAATAAGGCTCCCGGACAGGGAGCTGGCCTACGGCCCCGTCAGGGCCGAGGAGGTCAGAAACTACCTGGGGGCCATGGCCAGCGCCGCCAACTTCGCCTGGGCCAACAGGCAGATGATCACCCACTGGGTCAGGGAGGCGTTCAGCAAGGTCTACGGGAGGGACGCGGAGTCGCTCGGGCTGGAGCTCTTATACGACGTCGCGCACAACATAGTGAAGCTGGAGGAGCACCGGGTGGACGGGGAGCGCAGGAAACTCTACGTCCACAGGAAGGGCGCCACGCGCTCCTTCCCGCCCGGCTCGGACGTGCTACCAGCGCAGTACCGCGACATTGGGCAGCCCGTGCTCATACCCGGCAGCATGGGGACGGGGAGCTGGGTCATGGTGGGCCTGGAATCCAGCATGGAGCTCAGCTTCGGGAGCGCGGCCCACGGGGCCGGGCGCTTCATGAGCAGGGCAGCCGCCAAGAGGAGGCACCGCTACCGCGACCTGGTGGAGGCTCTCGAGAGGGGAGGGATCCTCGTGAAGGCATCCAGCGCGGACACCGTCGTGGAGGAGGCGCCGGACGCGTACAAGGACGTGGACGCCGTGGCGGAGGTCACCCACGCGGCCGGATTAGCTAAAAAGGTGGCGCGCCTGAGGCCCATTGGGGTGGTGAAGGGGTAGTTGACGGGCAAGCGCAAGGCCGAGTATGTGACGTGCGCCGTCTGCGGGCAGCGCGTCAGGAGCGACAAGTTCGAGAGGCACTCGCTCATGCACTGGATAATGAGCTCGAGCGAGAGGAGTTTCCGGGAGTTCTACTCCGAGCTGCGCAAGGGCGCGGAGGCCGAGGCGTCCCCGGCCGAATCCTAGGGACGGCCTCGCGGGCCGCCGACCCTGCGGCGCATCTCCTCGGACCCCATCTCGACCGCGCGCGCGTTTATCTCCAGCAGGGACCCCCTGAAGTGGAGCTTCAGCGCCTCGACTATGTGCTCCATCCTCACCGGGAGGAACCCCGCGCCGTGCGCGGCCCCGACCATCACCATGTTGGAGGACAGCCTGGATCCGGCGGCCAGCGCTATCGCCGGCGCATCTATCTCGTAGATCCTGACGCCCTGCGATGCCGCCCTCGACTTCAGCGCCTCTATGTCCGGATACCTCGCCTCGCCGACGTTCACGCTCAGGGGCATTATCCTCTCGGTGCTCATTATCACGGTGGCGCCGGGGCCCGCCCTGTCCAGCGCCCTCAGGGACTCCAGCGCCTCGAATCCCAGCACGAGGTCCACGTGCCCCCTCGGTATTATGGGCCCGTGGACGTCCCCGATCCTCAGGTCGACGGACACGACCCCGCCCCTCTGCGCGAGCCCGTGGATCTCCGACATGACCACGTTCAGCCCGGCGAGGCGCGCCGCCTCGCCCATCACTATGCCGGCCGTGACGTTGCCCTGGCCGCCGACCCCCGTTATCACTATGTTGATCTGGCTCGGGCTCCGACCCGGCGCCCCGGACCCCATCGCTCCCTGCCCTCCCTCGACTCGCCTATAGCGGCCGGGGGGCAAACCAGCCTCTGCGCGCAGACGCCGCAGCCGTCGCACAGGCTGGGATCTATCTCCACGAGGCCTCCCTCGACCACGCGGAACGAGGGGCAGGAGAAGTCCTGGACGCAGTTGAGGCATCCAGCGCACTTGTCCTGGTCGACCTCGTACACGGGTATGCGCTCCCCCCTCCTGCGCAGCTCGGCGTCGCGCAGCAGGGCGCACTCCCTCCTGGCGACGATCACGGAGACGCCGTCGGATCCCAGTGCCTCCTTGATCGCGGAGAGCGTGCCCCTCAGGTCGTAGGGGTCGACTACCCTGACGTACTTGGCGCCGATCGCCCTGGCGACCTCCTCTATGGATATGGGGCTGAGCCGCCTCCCCCCGGCCCCGTACTGGGCGTTGGGCGGCGGCTCGAAGCCGGTCATGGCGGTCGTGCCGTTGTCCATCACCACGACCAGCATGCGGCGGTTGTTGTGGACCGCGTTGACCAGCGCCGGCAGGCCCGCGTGGAAGAACGTGGAGTCCCCTATGAAGGCTATCACCGGCTGATCCGTGACCTGGGAGAACCCGTTCGCCGTGCCTATCGAGGACCCCATGCAGAGGGTCACGTCGCCCATCTCGAACGGCTTGTAGAAGCCCATCCCGTAACATCCTATATCGTTGGCGAACACCACGGAGCGCATCTTGAGCTGCCTGAGCGCCAGCGCCACCGCGTAGTAGGTGGCCCTGTGGGGGCAGCCGGGGCACATGACGGGGGGCCTCGGCGGGAGCTCCTCCCCCAGCTCCACGAGGCCGGGGGACGGCGGGCGCATGCCGAGGGCGCTCGCCACAGCCTCCGCCACCACGTCCGGCGTGTACTCGTACCCGAGCGGGAAGTGCCCGTCCATCTTGCCGACGATGCGCACGCCTAGCCCGCGCATCTGCGCGAGGGCCCTGGTCCTGACTTCGAGGAACGGATCGAGCTCCTCGACGACGAACACTGTCCTGTGCCCCTCCAGGAAGCCGGCGACCAGCCCCTCGGGGAACGGATTCGACATGCCCAGCTTCAGCACGTCCATCTCGAGGCCCAGCAGTTGGAGGGCGTCCATCAGGGAGTTGTAGGCCGCGCCGGACGTTATCGCGCCGACCTCGGATCCGCTCCCCAGGACGCGATTCAGCGGGGAGGACTCAGCCTCCATCCTGAGGTCGCCGTAGCGCCTCATGAGCTCCCCCTTCAGCCTGCGCGCGACGGCCGGGAGGAGCGAGAAGCGCCATGGGTCCCGGGCGAAGCTCCCCCTCGAGCTCGAGGGCCTCCTGGGACCGGCGCGGACGATCCCCCTCATGTGGCTGACGCGCGTGGTGGTCCTGAAGAGCACGGGGGTCCCGCGGCGCTCCGAGAGGTCGAAAGCCCAGACCAGGAAGTCCTTGGCCTCCTGGGGGTTCGACGGCTCCACCAGCGGCGCCCACGCGAGCTCGGCGTAGTGCCTGTTGTCCTGCTCGTTCTGGGAGGAGTACATGGAGGGGTCGTCGGCCGACATCACCACGAGCCCCGCGCGGACGCCGGTGTACCCGAGGCTGATGAAGGCGTCAGAGGCGACGTTCAGCCCCACGTGCTTCATGAAGGCGAATGAGCGCACGCCGGAGAAAGAGGCCGCGGCCGCGCCCTCGAGCGCCACCTTCTCGTTGACAGAGAACTCGAAGTACATGCCGGCCTCCTCCGCTATCTCGTTCAGGACCTCCCCCACCTCGCTGGAGGGCGTCCCCGGGTAGGTGGCGGCGAAGCCCACGCCGGCCTCGAGGAGGCCGCGCGCCACGGCCTCGTTGCCCAGCAGGAACATCGCCTCGCCCTCGCCGGCCCTCAGGAGGCGCCCGTAGTCAGGCATTCGGGCTGACCTACGGCGACGAAATGATAAAAGTATTGCGCGTAAATGTTCACTTACCGTATAAATGCGGCGGAAACGACGGGAAGCTATGTACGATATTAGTCATTATTTGACGAAAATCGTTGAAGTCGAGGAGATATTCCTAGCGGGGCTCGGCCTGGCCCTCGGCTATCATGTTCAGGGTGGCCTCCGCTATGTCGGATCCGTACTCGGCGACCCTCCTCACGGACTCGAGCATGAGCCTGACCCCGGCCGCGATCACGGCGCTGGCGTCGAAAGCCTCGCGGCCCAGCCTCTCCTCATACTTCACGACCTCCTGGGCCAGGGATATCGAGCGCATGGCGACGCGCTCGTCCATCAGGTTCAGGGCCCTGACCGAATCCTCCACCACGTTGACGGCCATCGAGCTGAGCTCCGCGAATCTGTCCGACAGGCGCTCGGGGAGCCTCCCCACGGTGAACGTGGCCTGCGCTATGCTGGTGGCGTGGTCGGCGACCCTCTCGAGGCTCTTCGTTATCAGCCTGTATCCCAGCGCGTCCCCGGGGCTCCTCAGGCCTATCTCGCCGGCCACCACGGGGTTGGAGATGGCGTCCCTGAGCTGGCGCGTCGACAGGAAGTAGAGCCTGTCCACGTCGTCGTCGCGCGATATCACGTCCTGCGCGAGCGGCGCGTCGCCCTCCATCACCGCCTTGACCGCGTCCTGCACCATGAGCAGCGAGAGCACGCGCATGCGATCCACCACGGACCTCAGGGGGAGCTCCGAGTACCTCAGCAGGCAGCGCACCACGATGGATGACTGGGATTCATCGACGACCTCCACGCCGACCATCTTGTGCCTGACGATGGACTTGAGGTAGGACCTGAGCTCGGCCATCCCCTGGTCCTCGAAGCGCACCTCGATCGTGTCGTAGCCGGCCAGGTACATCGCGAGCAGCTTCCTCACCACCTCTTCGCGGTCCTCCAGGGAGCGCGCCACCAGGACGCCCGAGCGGCGCTCCCTCCCCCGGGACCGGGCCGGGAGGATCAGGAGCCCCCCTCCGGGCTGGGGCGAGAGCGACACCGCGTCGCCCTTCCCGAGGCCCACCGCATTTATCCACCACTTGGGCAGGGACACTATGTATGTGGAGCCGCCCGTCACCTGCAGCCTCCTCTCCTCGGCGCCCCGCACGTGGATGAGGCCCTCCGGGGCAATATATATCGATATCCGGCGCGGCCCGGGCCGGGTCATCACGTTTATTTGCGCCGGCGCCCGAGGTCCGGGCATGCGCGTCTCCGTGATCCCCGGCAGGCTGATCTCGGAGTCCCTGGACGTGGGCAAGCTCATAGGCGCGATCGAGGAGGGGTTCAGGCGCGCCGATGCGATGCTCGAGCCCCGCGCGATATACCCGGTCGACGGGGGCACCGTCCTCCTGATGTCTGCCCACGACTCCAGGTACCACGTGCTCAAGTACATAGCGATATATCCGAGGAACGCCGAGCTAGGGCTGCCCACCGCCAGCTCCGTGGTAGTGCTGTCGCGAAGCTCGACGGGGGAGCCCCTCTCGATAATCGAGGGCGGGCTCCTGACCGCATACAGGACCGGCGCCACGAGCGCTGCCGTGGCCAAGCGCCTGGCACCCAGGGGGCGGCTCACAGTGGGATTCCTCGGGGCGGGCGCGCAGGCCAGAGCGCACGCCGCGGCGCTCTCTCGGGTTCTGGCGATTGAGCGCGCCGTGATCCACGATCCCAACTGGGGGCGCGCGGAGGAGCTCTCCCGGTTCATCCGGGAGGGCCTGGGAGTCCCCGCCGAGGCCGTCCGGGATCCGGACGCGCTGGCGGGGGAATCGGACGTGCTGGTCGCGGCCACCACGTCCAGGGTCCCCGTGGTCAGGTGGGAGGCGCTCGCCGGGCGGGGGGACAAGCTGGTAATATCCATCGGGTGGCTGGACGTGCACTCCAGGGAGGTGGACGAGGCCACGGTCCTGAGGAGCTCCCTTAGGGTGGTCGACACGTACGCGGCGCTGGAGGAGGCGGCGGAGCTCAGGGAGCCCGTGCGCAGGGGGCTGCTCGGCCGCGGGGACTTCGTGGAGCTGCGCGCCCTGCTCTCCGGGCCGCCGACGTCACACCCGGGCGGCATCGTGCTGTACAAGGGCGTGGGCACGCCGCTCGAGGACCTATTCGCCGCGGAGGCGGCCTACGAGGAGCTCGGGGGCGCGGCGGAGGCCGTGGACCTCTAGGCGCCCGTGCGCTCCGATATTAGCTCCGAGAGGACGCGCACCCCCTCGGCTATCTCGTCCGGGGTCGGAGGGCCCAGGCTCAGCCTCATGCTGCCCTCCTCGCCCTCGGGCACGAAGAACTTGCGCGCCGGCACGTAGATCACGCCCCTCCTTATGGCCTCGGCGAGCTGCTGCTCCGCGTCGAACCCGCGCGCCGTGATCAGCTTGAACAGGCCGCAGCCGCCCGGCTCCCAGGCGACGCTGGGGGGCATGTGCTCGCTCAGCGATTCCTCCAGCACGCGGCGCTTGTTCCTGTAGTGGTCCCTGAGCTCGGATGCCGTCGAGTCGACCAAGCCGCTGCGGAAGGCCTCCAGCGCCACGTGCTGCGTCAGCGTCGACGTGGTTATGTCGTAGTTCTCCAGCTTAGTCAGCACCCCTGCGACCTCGGCCGGGGCCGCCACCCAGCCTATCCTGAGGCCCGGGGCGAGCACCTTGCTGAGCGTGCTCACGTATATCACGCGGCGCTCCTCGTCCATGGTCACGAGGGCGGGCGGCTGCGAGTCGGAGAACGCCCTGTAGGGCTCATCCTCTATCACGAGGGCCTCGTACTCGCTGGCCAGTTCCAGGACGCGGCGGCGGTCCTCCTCGTCCATCGTGATCCCCATGGGGTTGTGGCACGTAGGTATGAGGTATATCAGGGCGCGGCCGGGGCCCAGGGCCCTCAGGGTGTCCTCCATCGCGTCCAGGTCGAGCCTCCCGGACTCGAAGGGGATGCCGTGGACCTCCGACCGCAGCTTCAGCGGCGCCAGCGTCTCCACGAACGTCGGGCTCTCGCAGATCACGTGGACGTCCCCGCGCCCGCTGCCCAGGACCTCCGAGAGCAGCCTGAAAGCGTGCTGCGCGCCGCTCGTGACCACTATGTCGTAGTCCCGGGGGATGGATACGCCCTCCCTGGCCATGTAGAGCCTTATCTCCTTCCTCAGCTCCTCCAGCCCCCCGGCATCCGGATACACGAGCGCCTCGTACCCCAGGGCGCTCAGGACCTCCATCGCTATCTCGGACAGCTCCTTGACGGGAACTATCTCCGGGTCCGGGTTCCCGCTCGCCATGTTTATCAGTTTGGTGTCCGAGGCGCGCACGAGCCTGTAGGCCAACTCGACGGGGGAGCTCTCCAGGCGCGATGCGACGTCCTCCACGCGCTTCATCCACGCGGGATCCACATCCACAGGCCTCTCCATCGCTGAAAATAACCGTTCCCGCGCCGGCGCGGGATCGCGCGGAGGATGGGCCCGGTGGGATTTGAACCCACGACCTACCGGTTATGAGCCGGCCGCTCCGCCAAGCTGAGCTACGGGCCCCCCTTTCCCGGAGTCTGGGGTTTCCTTAAAAATGTTAGTTCACATGGAAGATGCTGCTCGGAGGTCCCCGGGGAGTGGCCGCCGCCCCGGCGGCCCGGTCGTGAGCGCGGGTCTCGGAATGCTTATAAAAATCCTCGGGCCCACCAGGGACGCCGCCGTAGCTCAGTCGGTAGAGCGGCTGGCTGTTAAGTGGCCGCAGAGACCAGTAGGTCGCCCGTTCGAGTCGGGCCGGCGGCGCCATCCCGCCCGAATTCCACAAACTTAGAGAACCCATTATCCGGGACCTCCTCGGCGCGCCGTCAGCGGCCGAGCTTATCGGGGAGGTACTTATCCACTATGTACGTGAGGCCATACTTTGCGAACGCCTCCTGCTCCGACTTCCTGCGGTGCTCGAGGAAAGAATCTATCTGGGACCTCCAGGGGTCCCCCGAGTACCTGGGGTCCCTGGCGAGCTCCCTCAGCCTCTTCACGTCGGCATCCGTCAGCTTGTCGTACGGCAGCTTGTATTTCAGTATGTCCGTGGCCCAGACGCCTATCCAGGAGGCGTCCGGCACGTTCAGCTGCGTCAGGTGGGCGGCGTTCGCGGAGCCGGATATTATGACCATCGCTATGTGCATGCCCCAGGGGTCGCCGTCGGTGAGGATGTAAACCGGGAGGTTCAGCTCGCTCCTCAGCCTCCTGAGCAGGTACCTGGTCGCCCTCGGGGCCTGCCCGGCGGTGTTGACCAGGATGGCCTTGAACCGCTCGTGCACCTTCTCCTCTATGAACCTGGTGAAGAGGCCGCCCTTCTCTATGGCTATGACCATCTCGGCGTCGGTCTCAACGAAGTCGGCGGTGGTCAGCGCGGGCCCTATCATCACGCCATCCGGATGGGACGTGAGGTCGAGCCTCCTCCCCTCGTAGCCCGGCACGTTGTACTCGATGACGAGGTTGCCGAAGATGGAGCTCCTCTCCTCGGGATACACGTTGAACTCCTCCCTCGCCATCCCCAGGAGGGCCTCCAGCTCCGTTATCCGCTCGTCCGACTCGTCCTGGTCCTCGAAGTCCACGCGGTACGCCTGGGCCGAGTAGAAGACGTCCCTCAGGGTCGACGTCTTGTGCGACTCGCTGAGGAGCTTCGAGAAGTAGGCCAACCAGATCAGCTGGGCGAACGCCCTCAGGTGCTTCACGTTGCGCGTGGTCCTGAGGGTGACCTTGTTGCCCAGCACGTACTGCCTGAGCTTCTCGTCGTAGATTATGTTGCTGACGCTCCTGTCAGGTATCCTGAGGACCGGGTGTTCGCCGCGCTCGATCTGATCGTACACTAGCTCGCCAAGCGCCCTCAGCCTGGCCACGGGCGACTCCCTGCGCCTGCGAAGGTTCCCACGTCCCCGCACGTACGCGTGGCCTGCCGGGACCCGGATCCTTAATTATTTTCTGTATTATGGATCTTGGGCCCTCTCCCCCGCGCCATCCTCCCCGCCGCCCTCCCCAGCGAGCTCGGCCCTGGGTATCAGCGCCTCGTACCTGGGCAGGCGAGCGCGCCCAGCGAGCTCCGCGGAGAACCTAGCTATCAGGGGCATGTACTTGGAGTAGATGTTGGCCCTGCGGGCCACGCCGACCATGTGCTCCTTCCTGCTCAGGTAATTCCTGAGGGCCCTGAACAGGCTCCTGAGGGCCAGCCGTATCTCCCTCTCCACCTCGGGCCTGTCGGCTATGTACTCCTTTCCGATGGTCTTGTAGGGTATCTTCGTGGACACCAGGTGCACCACGACGCCGACCGGATCCTCGGGGCCAACCCTGTAGGAGCGCAGGTCCATCGAGTTCAGGACCTTCCAAGTGACGTCGCTCGACTCGTCGTAGAGCAGCGGTATCCTGTTGGCGAACCTGAACACGGTGAGGCCGGGCTTCAGCCTCGGCCCCCCGTAGGCGACTGCCGCCTCCACCACGAACGGGTGCCCCTCGTAAGCCTGGGGGCGCCTCGACTCCACGGCGCAGAACTCCGGCTGGAGGAGCCTCCTGACGCCCGCCTCCAAGAGCTCGGGCCCCAGCGTCGACAGATAGCTGGCGTCCGGGGGCAGGAACCCGCCGTAGCTCCTGAGCGCCGAGGCCAGCCTCGAGAGGTCGGCCTCCGTGAGCGTCCTGGGATCCGTGCGCGGATCGAACTTTGCGTACGCGAGGAAAGCCTCGGCGGTCTTGGGGCCCACCCTCTGGAAGTTCCTCACCATGAAGTCCGCGAGGCCCCCTCCCCTCCAGGCCTTCACCATCTTCCTGAGCGTCTCCACATCCACTCCGGAGGGGTGGGGCAGCGTCTCCCTGGGAGGCCTGGGGACGGAGTCCACGACCCTCTCGAGCACCATCTGGCGGCCGCGGGGGTCCCTGAAGGTTATGGACGCGTAGGGCGCCGCCATCGCCGTCTGCTCCAGGTAGCTGATCACCTTGCTCTCCGCCTTCTGATAGTCGCCGAGGATCGTGGCGCTGACCAGCGTGCCCCTCCAGCCACGGGCCCTCCCCTCCAACCTCCTGAGTATCACTGGGCGATTCCTCTCGATGTCCACCTTCATCAGGAGGCCGTGGTATCGTCTCCCGGTCGTGGAGCTCGCCACGAAGGCGGGCTTCCCCGTCGTGGCCTGGGCGTAGAGCAGGGTCATCGTCGCCCCCATGCCGAAGATCCCGCGCGATTGCCTCAGCTTGAACTTGCTCCCGTAGAATACGCGGCCGAAGGCGTCCGCCAGATCCCCCGCCGGTATCCCGGTCCCGTTGTCCTGGACCATGATCCTGTAGAACCTGGGATCCTCCGAGGGCCCGTCCTCGTCCACCTCTATAGATACGAGGACCTCCGGCAGCGTCTGAGAGGCCTCGCACGAGTCCAGGGAGTTCTCGACCAGCTCCTTGAGCGAGAAGTAAAGCGCCCTCGTCGGGTTCGTGAACCCGGCTAGGTCCCTGTTCCTGTAGAAGAACTCGCTCGGCGAGATCTCGCTGAACGAAGCCCCCACCGACCTCCTCATCTGGCCTCCTCCATAGCTTCATCCTCTCCAGCCTCATTAATGTTCTCTTCCTCTGGAGCTCACCGTAGACTACTTTGTGCACGGCGCCGGACGCCAGCTCCCTGACCGCCTCCTCGGCGGCCCTTGCCTGGTCCAGGGACCCTATTATGGCGACGAACCTCCCGTGGACCGACAGGTAGGCGCCGGTCAGCTCCTCTATCACGCGCCTGGCCTTCCCCCTCTCGCCTATTATCCTCCCCCTGATCCTCTCCAGATCGCTCTTGGAGCGGCCGGCGTAGTCCTTCAGGTCCACCAGCAGCATCGTGTTGCCCGGCTCCAGGAGCCTGGATGCCCTCTCGTACGAGAAACCGTGGCCTATGGCCTCGACCAGGAGCCTAGCTATGGCGACGTCGGAGTCCTCAGGGCTCCCCCTCGGGGCTATCTCCACGTCGCCGGTCCGGCTGTCTATCCTGAGGCTCACCCCGCAATCCCGCTCTATCGCGGACCTCGTCGCCCCGTTCTTGCCTATGAGCGCGCCTATCCTGTCCCTGGGTATCCTGACCACGACGGGGCCGCCAGCGCCGGGCCCGGGGGCGGACGACATCGCCCCAGCACCTCCCGCAGGACCTCCTCCGTGTCCGCCACGTCGATCCCCCTGGAAGCGAAGAAGCGGTTCACCGTCTCCACGTCCCTCCTGAGCAGGTCCAGGGCCAGCGGGTGCCGCGCGTCGACGGAGCTGCCGAAGTCGAACAGCACCAGTTCCCCCCTCCACTTGAAGACGTTGTACTCCGAGAGGTCCGCGTGCACTATGGCGGCGTCCCTCCACAGCCCCCTTATGTACCGCAGCAGCGCGTCGTAGTCGCCCCGGTCGACCTCGGACTCCGCCAGGAGCGGGGCGGGCCTGCCTCCCTCACCTATGAACTCCATCAGGAGGACGTTGCCCCTCACGGCGATCGGCGCGGGCACCCTCACGCCGGCGTCCCGCGCCTGCTTCAGGTTCATGAACTCCCTCCTGGCCCAGAGCTCGGCCAGCGCGTGAGGGCCGCGCTTGATCCCCTCAAAGCGGGGGTCGCCCTCCAAGTACATTATCCTGCGCTTGAACTTGGAGGCCACAGCGTAATATATCTTGACCGCCAGATCCCCGCCGGAGGCCGCCTTCCCCAAGTAGACGCGAGCCTCCTTGCCCGACTTCACCACGCCGCTGAGGGACGCCAGGTGGCCCGACTTCATCAGCGAGTACAGGACCATGAGGGTCCTCGAGTCCAGGACGCCCTCGACGACCTTGTAGTCGTCGGCGTCCTTCACCTTGATCCTGTCACGGCGCTCGCGCCTCAGTAGCTCCTCGGATATCCTGCGGTCCTCGTACTCGTCCTCCGCCCCGCTCAATCCCGCGGCATCCCCGAGTCGCCCCTACACGTCCTGCGGCAGGTACCCGTTCTGCCTCAGCCAGTCGGCCTGGGGTATCGTGTACCTCCAGAGCACGTCGCAACGGTCGTCCTGGAACTCCCAGGGCGCCACCAGCACCACGTCGTTCTCCCTCACCCATATGCGCCTCTTGAGCTTCCCCCTTATCCTGCCCACGCGGACCTTGCCGTCCGCGCACTTCACCATTATGTGGTCGCTGCCCAGCAGGCGCACCACGCGGCCGAGAAGCTCGCCCGGCCCGGGCAGCACCAGCTCCTTCAGCTCCTCCTCACTGACGACCTTGCGCTTGCCCACACTGCGCGCAGGGTCGGCCTTTATTTAAAGAATTAGCCCGGATGCCAGCCGGCGAGAGATCGGCCCATCGCCTCACCTGGAACTTGAATATCATGAGGAAGGGGACGCCGCCTATCCTGCGCACGGCGCCGGGGTGGGCCAGCCCCCTCCTCAGGACCTCGCCCACTATGGCCTCCCCCGCCAGGTTGACTATGGCGGCGCTCTCCACGAGAGCCATCGCCTCCTCCAGCCCCACCGCCTCGCCCGAGAAGTAGTCCGGCGATATCTCGACGCTCAGATCCCCCTCGGAGAGGCGCCTGCCGAGCAGGTCCTCATCGCACACGTTGACCATGGACAAATCCCTGTAGGGGATCCTCCTGACGAGGAATCTCCTGGGCCGTTCAGGCCCGCCCGGCCGGGGGGCGCCCTCCTGCAGCTACTTCACCTCGCGCACGGGGCTTTTGGCGCCGCACGCCTCGCACAGCAGGAAGGTGATCTTGCGCTCCCTCACCAGCTTGGTGTCCGGGCTGCCGCAGACCGGGCACACGACGTACTCCTTGAAGTAGCGCTGGATAACGCGCTCCACGGACTCCCTGTCCTTCCTGCCGAGGAGCACCAAGCGGACATCCTGATCGAGGTTCGCCGCGGTCGCCAGCTCCTTGCCCATGAAGACGGCCATCATCTGCGGATCCCTCCTCATGGCGCCGGCTATCTGCCTGAAGTTCCGTATTATGGTCCTGTTGCCCACCCACACGATGTCCGGGGGCGGCAGCTCCAGCCTCCCGACCCTGTCCGCGCCCTCGCTCCTCAGATGGTCCTTTATCCTCTCCAGGAGCGAGGCGAAGTCATCCACCATCAGCCACGCCCGGGCACCGGTGGTATTTAACCTGAGGGATCGCGCGCCGGCCCTAGAGCCTGTAGAGGTCGAGGGGCAGGTCCACCCTCGCGGGCACCGAGGGCGATGGATCGAGGACCGGCACGCCGCCCCCGGAGCGGCCCCTGAGCGCGGCGTGGATGGGGTCCTCGTCCCCGAGGTCGTCGCGCCTCGTTATGAGGTAGCTGACGGTTCCCCCGGCCACGTCCACCCCGACGCCCAACGCCTGGGCCAGGGACGCGGCCGTGAGCAGCAAGGAGGCGGAGGAGGCCGCCACCGCGACCGATGGCGCGCCCTCCAGGGCGCCCGCGAGCGCCAGATCCTCGGCGCTGGAGAAGCCGCCCACGACCAGGGAGAACCTGCCGCCGGCCTCCAAGAACTCGGAGAGCGGCGGCCTGTCCGACCTCGCGACTATGTCCGCGAGGACCGCTGACATCTCGTCCAGCGCCGCGCGCTCGAAGTCCTCGGCGGGGGCCTCGAGCATGCGATCCCCCAGCCCCACCCTGACTAGCAGCCCGCCCGAGCCCAGCGAGTTGGCGAGGAGCCCGACGTTGAACCTGAACTTGGCCTCAAGGCGCTTCTCGTAGGGAAGGGGGGGCAGCGCGAACACCAGCGCCGCGGAGCCGGAGCGGCGCCCCCACATCTCGAGCAGCAGGCGGGCCGCCCCGACGCTCCTGTCCGAGTACCCATCGACTATTATGAGGAGCGAGCCGCCCCCGGACAGGTCGGAGATCAGGGAGGCCATGGATCCGACCAGCCCGCAGGCCGAGGAGTCCGGCGACAGGCCGAGCCTCGCCGCCCGCAGCCCCCGGCCCGAGGCCGCCGTCCTCCTAGTCAAGCCCTCCAACACGTAGGAAGCGCGCGTGCCCACGGCGATGGCGCTGCCCAGCCTGGGCATGCCGTGGCAATCCGTAGCCGAGGATATTAATGGTGTTAGTTAAATCACGATGACGGGCGATGAGCGCCGATTGACATTGAGAGCGAATTGGGCCGCCAGCGTTTCCAGCTTCCCCGGGAATCAGGGCAAAAATTCTCAGCTCTTGGCGCCCGGATATTCGACGAATTAACCGGATGGCGCGGCGGGATCGCGGACAAGCAATATTAGCGGGTCGCGCCGCTCGGTTCGACCGCGAGCGAACTTTGCGGAGGTATTACCTTGAGACGTATGGGTGCGCCGCCAACCAGGCGGACAGCGCTATAATGCGCGGAATACTGGAGGGCGCGGGGTTCGAGGCGGCGGCCTCGCCCGAGGAGTCGGACGTCGTGCTCATCAACACGTGCGGCGTCAAGTCGCCCACCGAGGACAAGATAATCGATAGGCTCGCGGAGCTCTCGCGCAGCGGCAGGCCACTGGTGGTGGCGGGGTGCCTCACCCTGATCAACTGGAGGAGGCTGGTCAGGGCCGCGGACTTCGGGGCCGCGCTCACGCCGCGCAGCGTCCACAGGGTGCTGGAGGCGGTCGAGCTCGCGGCGGCGGATCCGCGCGGCCGCGCGCTCCTCGACTCGGAGGGGCCGCCGGAGAAGCCCGACCTCTCGATCCCCGAGGGCCTCGTGGGGACCGTGGAGATAGAGGACGGCTGCACCTTCTCCTGCAGCTTCTGCGCCACGAAGCTCTCGAGGGGCACGACGCACAGCTACAGCGCGCGCTCGATAGTGGAGGCCGTGCGCCGCATGGTGCGCGCGGGCGCCAGGGAGATACGCCTGACCGGCCAGGACGTCGCGTCCTACAGGGACGGGGCCGGAGGGGCGGAGCTGGATCTCGTGGGGCTCGTGGAGCTGATAGACTCGGAGGTCGAGGGCGACTACCGCCTGAGGATAGGCATGATGACCCCGGTGCTCGCCTGGAGGCTGTCGGGGAGGCTGCCCGAGCTCTACGGGCGGGCCAGGGTCTACAAGTTCGCCCACATACCGGTGCAGAGCGGGAGCGACCGCGTCCTGCGCCTGATGAGGAGGGGGCACGGGGCGGACCTCTTCCTCGAGCTGGTGCGCCGCCTCAGGTCGCGCGTGCCGATGCTCACGCTGGAGACCGACGTGATAGTCGGGCACCCGGGCGAGGACGAGGAGGACTTCAGGATGACGCTGGACCTCCTCCGCGCGACGGAGCCCGACGTCGTGAACCTGTCCAAGTACAGCAACAGGCCGGGCACCGAGGCGAGCAGGATGGATCAGCTGCCCAGCCAGGTGGTGGCGGAGAGGAGCCGCGAGGCCCACCGCGAGGTCATGCGCATGATGGAGAAGCGCAACTCCAGGTGGATGGGGTGGAGGGGCAGGGCCCTAGTCCTGGAGAGGGGAACCAGGCCCGGGACTATGATCGCGAGGAACGACTGGTACAAGCCTATAGTGATCGGGGGCGGCGCGCGCCTGCTGGGCAGGTGGATCGAGGTCTCGGTGGACGGCTACACGCCGGTGCACTTAAATGGCATAGTACTCTCGGAGGACGTCAGCGACCGTGAGCGGATCGAGGACGGCGTTTCTGGCCAGGCTGGCGCTCCCCGACGCGCGCGGGCGGTGGATCGAGGACGCGGCCATACTGGTGGAGGACGGCAGGGTGCTGGAGGTGGGGCGCAGGGAGGACGTGGACCTCTCGGGGTTCGACCGCGTGGACCTGGGCAGGGTCGCCGTCCTGCCGGGGTTCGTGAACGGCCACACGCACGCGGCGATGTCGCTCCTCAGGGGCTTCGGGGACGGGCTCCCCCTCCACGCGTGGCTGGAGCGCGTGTGGAGCATAGAGGCGGAGATGGACCAGGAGTCGATATACTTGGGAAGCCTGGTGGGCGTCGCGGAGCAGCTGGCCTCCGGAATCACCTCGTTCATTGACTTCTACAACGTGGAGCCGATGCTCAGGGTCCTGCGCGAGGTCCCCGCGAGGGCGGTCCTGACCCTCGCCTTCATGGACAGGGTCGAGTACATGGAGGAGGAGAGCTGGAGGCGCGCGCGGAGCGTGGGGGACTACCTGTCCATGGTCAGGGAGGAGTCCGGGGGCCGGGTGGAGCTGGCCCTCGGGCCGCACGCGCCCTACAGCTGCAGCGAGGAGATGCTCAGGACCATAGCGGAGCTCTCGCGCAGGCACGGGCTGCGCGTGCACACGCACCTGTCGGAGACGAGGGAGGACGTGGAGAGGGTGCTGGGCGAGCGCGGCCGGACGCCGGTCGCCTACTTGGATGGGCTGGGATTGGTGGGCGGCAGGCTCATAGCGGCGCACGGCGTTCACCTGACGGCCGAGGAGATGAGGACCCTCGGCTCGAGGGGCGCGAGCGTCATACATTGTCCCAGGTCGAACTCCAGGCTCGGCGTGGGGGTGGCCAAGGTGGACGAGATGATCAGGGCCGGCGTGAACGTGGGGCTCGGGACCGACGGCCAGGCGAGCAGCGACTCCCTGGACATGTTCGAGGAGATGAGGCTCATGGTCTACCTCCAGAGGGCCAGGGCTGGCGACCCGTCGGTCATATCGGCCCGCGCGGCGCTGGAGGCCGCGACCGTCGGATCCGCCCGCGCGGCCGGGCTGGACGACGTCGGGACGCTCTCCCCGGGCCGCAGGGCGGACTTCGTCGTCCTCGACCTGAGCTCGATCGAGCTCAGGCCGGCATGGGATCTGACGACGAACGTGGTCATGGCCGCTGGGCGCGCTGACGTGCGGAGCGTGTACCTCGCGGGGAATCGGGTCGTGGAGGGGGGGCGCCCGCTCATCAGGGGGCTCGAGGAGGCCGCGGACGCGCTCGAGGCGTTCCGCGCGAGGTTCGCTGCATCGGGCGGGGCTCGATAGCGCCAGGACTCCAGGTAGCGCCTCTGCTCCTCCGTGAGCGAATCTATCTCTATGCCCTCTATCGCGAGCTTCGTCCTCACGACCTTCTCGTCCAGCTCCCGGGGCAGCGGGTGAACGCGGCTCTCAAGCCTCCCGCGGTTCCTCGCCAAGTGCACGACCGCGAGGAGCTGCGTGGCGAAGCTCATGTCCATCACCTCTATGGGATGCCCGTCCGCCGCCACCAGGTTCACGAGCCTCCCCTCGCCGAGGAGGTAGAGGCGGCGGCCGTCGCCCATCCTGAACTCCCTGACGTTGGGCCTGACCTCCTCCTCCGATGCGGCCATCGACCTGAGGGCCCTGACGTCCACCTCCACGTCGAAGTGGCCCGCGTTGGCCAGGACGGCTCCGTCCTTCATGACGCGGAAGTGCTCGGCCGTCAGCACCCTCACGTTGCCCGTGCACGTGATGAATATATCGCCGACCCTGGCGGCGGCCATGGACCCGAGGACCTCGTAGCCGTCCATGTACGCCTCGAGCGCCTTGAAGGGGTCCACCTCGACCACCGAGACGCGCGCCCCCATGCCGCGGAACCTCTCCGCCACCCCCTTGCCGACCCAGCCGTATCCGATCACGACGACGCGCTTCCCGCCCACCTGCATGTTGGTGGCCCTCATGACGCCGTCCAGGACGCTCTGCCCGCTCCCGAAGCGGTTGTCGTACAGGTGCTTGCTCATGGCGTCGTTGACGGCTATCACTGGGAAGCGCAGGACGCCCTCCCTCTCCATCGCGCGGAAGCGCAGGACGCCGGTCGTCGTCTCCTCGGTCGCCCCTATTATCCCGGGCGCGGCGCCGGTCTCGTGCGCCATCACGGAGAGATCCGCGCCGTCATCTACTATCAGCTGGGGCCCGTCGTCCAGGACGCGCCTGTGGTTCCGCAGGTACTCCTCCTCCGTCTCCCCCCTCCACGCGTAGACGCGGTCGACGGACTCCGCGAGCGCGGCCGCCACGTCGTCCTGCGTGCTCAGGGGGTTCGACGAGGTTATGGAGACGCGCGCTCCAAGCCTCTCCAGGCTGATGGCGAGCGCCGCCGTCTTCGCCTCCAGGTGGAGGCTCATCCCGACGCGCATGCCCTCGAGGGGCCGCTCGGGCTCCAGCTCGCGGACGAGGGCGCCCAGGACGCGCATGCGCCCCATGGCCCACTCTATCTTCCTGCGGCCGGCCACCGCCGATCCGGGCTCCCTGACCTCGCTCACGCCGCCCCCATGGCGGCGCCTAAAATAATAATGCCTGCGCTGAGCGGCGGCGTGCGGATAGCGATCGTGGGCGTGGGGATCTCGGGCGCCTACCTGGGGGCCAGGCTGTCCCACCTCGGAGTCCGCGCGGTCGGGCTCGAGGCGCAGGGCGAGGACAACTACCGCTCGCCCTGCGCGTGGGCGACGAGCATCGATGGGATCAGGGGATACCTCCGCATGGTCGACGTGGACGTAGAGGAGTACGTCCTGAGGGAGGCCGACGGCGTCTACGTGGACCTCGGGGGCACCCTGCACCGCGTCCCGACGCGCCGCCTCGCGACGTTCGACAAGCCGGCGGTGATCCTCAGGATGGCCCGGGAGTTCGAGGTGAGGCGCCAGGCGCGCGTCAGGGGCGCTAGGTCGATCGACTCGGACGTCATCGTCGACGCGACCGGCGTGCACAGGGCGGTGATAGGGCCGGCGGAGAGGGGAACCGACCTCGTGCTCCCGGCCTATCAGCTGACGGTGCGCTACAGGGAACCGTGGCTCGACGAGTTCTACGTGAGGCCCTTCCCGCGCTACTCAGGATACCTCTGGCAATTCCCCCTGGGAGGAGGCAGGTTCTTCGTGGGCGCCGGCGACCTGAACCACGATCACCTGCGCCGGCTCTCGGAGTTCCTGGGCGAGCACCCCCCGGACGAAGTGATCTCGAGGGACGGTAGGCCGATAAGGATCTCGCCGCCGGGGATCCTGAGGCCCATGTGGAGGCTCGAGGGGGAGAGGACCATAGTGGCAGTGGGCGAGGCCGCCGGGGCGGTCCTGCCGGTGCTGGGGGAGGGCATCCTGCCAAGCCTGGAGTCCTCCGAGGCCCTGGCCGGCCACGTGGCCTCGGGCAGCTTCAGCGCTGAGTCCTACGAGCGCGAGCTGATCAGGAGGTTCTCCGTTTTCAGGGCCGCCTATAGGTTCGTCAGGAGGAAGCAGGAGGGGACCTGCCGCGCCGCCGACCCCCAGTGCCTGCTGGACGCTGTGAGGCTCGCGGCCTTCTTCTCCTCCCAGAGGGGGAGAACGATCACGGGCGTCGCGCCGGGGCCCCAGCACATCTCGCTGGCCCTCAGGCCCTTCCGAGATCCGACCCCAACACCGGCTTTATAGGCGAGGGGTTAATCCCCTGGGCGTGCCCGGGCGTAGGGGCCGCGTAGTGCGCCATCTCTACGCGTTCGCGCTCGCCGCGGTCATAGGGAGCAGCTCCGCGGCCGCGCTGGTGGAGTCCTTCTGGCGCTTGGAGCATCCCTTGGGGTTGGTCAGCGCGCTCGCCGCATCAATAGCGATCTCGGTGACGGTGCTCCTCCTAGCCATGCTGCTCTCGTTCAAGCTTACGGAGGAGCTGGTGAACAGGGGCGTGCTGCGATGAGATGAGAACTATTAAACCGAATTGGAGAAGCCGGGAATGGGGCGGACCTCGCTCAGCTGGGCAGGCGGCCCAGCAGGAGTATGGCTATGGCTATGCCGTAGATGGCGATCGTCTCACCGAACGCGAGTATTACTATGCTCCATGTGCGGAGCTCGGGCTTCTCCGCCGTTACCGCGAGGCCGGAGGAACCTATCCTGGCCATGGCTATTCCGGCGCCCACAGCGGCCAGCCCGAAGGCCAGGCCCGCCGCCAAGAGGCCCATGCCGTAGCTCTCCGAGGTCACGGCCGACTGCAGCATCAGGAGGAGCACGTACTCCAGCATCGCGACCGCCTCTGAAATGAGGCCTCTTTAAGCATTATTGCGCGGGGGGCCGGCTCCGTTACCTTAAGCTCACCTCCTACCCGAGCGAGAAAATAGGGCGCAGCCCGTCCAGCCGAAGGGGCATCACTAGGTCCCGCCCTCGAAAGCGAAGTCGCGCGTGGACATGGACGACGACAGCCAGTTGGGCGCGCCCGAGCGCCCCCGAGCTAGCCGCCCCCCTCGGATTTAGGCTCATCGATGGTCAGCTTAAGGTAACGGAGCCTCGGACGAGAATTGCTCAGGCGCCTGAGCTCGCTTGGAGCTCGCGCAGGGCGCGCGAGTACTTCTCGCGTATCTCCTCCAGGCGCCTCATAACGGACTCGGCCTGGGCCTCCCTCATCCTCCTGATCTCCTCCATAACGCCGCTGAATGAGGACTCCACCTCGTCGCTCATCGCCGAGCGCGCCTCTCCTCGATCACGTATTTAAGCTTCTTGAGCCTGACGAACTCCTCCCGCTCGCGCTCCTCGAGTATCGTAGATATGAACTTGATGTTCTGCTCGTACCTGGGTATTATTATGTACTCGAGCGCGTTTATCAGCCTCTGGGTCCTCTTGAGCTCGGCCGCTATCCTGAAGATGGTGTTCTCCACCTCCGCGGCCTTCAGGATGTCCGCCAGGGACGAGGAGAGCCTGCGGACGGCCTCGTCCAGCTCGGGGCTCGTGTCAACGACACCATACCTAGCCGAGGATGCCCCGCCGGTCATCACGAGCACCGGTATCCTGACGTCCATCACCCTCTTCACGCGGACTTCCACGTCAAGCCTGCCCCTGGTAGATCCCGCTATGCTGTCCAGCTTCGTCGCGCCCATGTCAGCGTAGGCCGCCAGCAGGTGCTCGTACGCGCCCAGCAGGTCCTCGGACAGCTTGCGCCTTATGCTCTTGGCCTTCTCCACGTTCTCGGTGAGCTCGCGCAGCAGGACCTCCTTCTTATCCTCCAATATCTTGCGGATGCGCTTGGAGACCGCGACGTTTCTCTTCAGGCTTATCAGCTGCAGCTTTGTGGGCTGGATCCTCTGCAGGTAGCTCATCCGCCCTCGCGCCCGCCCCTGCCGCCCCTGTAATACTTCTCTATGTTGGCGCGCTTCACCTTGGTCAGCTCGCCCTCCGGCAGTATCGAGAGGACCTCCCACGCGAGGTCCAGCGTCCTCTCGATGCTCCTGTTCTCGTTGTAGGACTGGCTCAGGAACGTGCGCTCGAACGCGTCGCCGAACTCCAGGTACTTCAGGTCGACCTCCGAGAGCCCTCCCCTCCCGATTATCTCCGCGAGGGTCCTCAGGTCCACCGCCCTGGAGTATGCGTCGTAGAGCTGGTTGCTCACCTCCTGGTGGTCCGCCCTGGTCTTGCCCTCCCCTATGCCGTCCTTCATGAGCCTGCTCAGGCTCATCAGGACCCCGACCGGCGGGTAGATCCCCTTCCTGTGGAGCTCCCTGCTGAGGACTATCTGGCCCTCCGTTATGTACCCGCTCAGGTCGGGTATCGGATGGGTTATGTCGTCGCTGGGCATCGTGAGTATCGGCAGCTGGGTTATGGAGCCCTTCTTCCCCTTTATCCTCCCGGCCCTCTCGTATATTGTAGCCAAGTCCGTGTAGAGATAGCCGGGGTACCCCTTCCTCCCGGGGACCTCCTCCCTGGCCGCGCTTATCTCCCTGAGCGCCTCGGCGTAGTTCGTCATGTCGGTCAGTATGACGAGGACGTGCATGTCGAGCTCGAACGCCAGGTACTCGGCCACAGTGAGCGCCACCCTGGGGGTCATTATCCTCTCCATGGCCGGATTGTCCGCGAGGTTCAGGAAGAGCACGCTGCGCTTCAGGGCGCCCGACTCCTCCAGGGACCTGCGGAAGAACTCGGCCTCGTCGTGCTGGACCCCTATGGCGGCGAAGACCACCGCGAACTCCTCCCCACCCCTGACCGTGGCCTGCCTGGCTATCTGGGCGGCGAGCATGTTGTGGGGGAGCCCGGACCCGGAGAATATGGGGAGCTTCTGCCCCCTGACCAGCGTCAGCATGCCGTCTATGACGGAGACGCCGGTCTGTATGAAGTCCTCCGGGTAGTCCCTGCTGGCGGGATTTATCGGGGATCCGTTCACGTCGAGCCTGCTCTCGCCCACCGGGGCCGGCAGGCCGTCGAGGGGCCTCCCGAGCCCGTCGAAGACGCGCCCAACGACGTCGGGCGAAACGGGCATCTCCAGAACCTTCCCCAGGAACCTGGCCCTCAGGCCGCGCGTGGAGAGGCCCGTGGTGCCCTCGAAAACCTGGACGACCGCCATCCCGAGCCCCGTCTCCAGGACCCTGCCCAGCCTCCTCTCGCCGCCCTGGAGCTCTATCTCGACGAGCTCGTCGTAGGCCGCCCTGTCGACGCCCTCCACGACCATCAGCGGGCCCCTGATCTCCCTGATGCTGCTGTACTCGACCCCGCCCCAGCTAGACAACCTCCTTCACCACCTCCGAAAGCAGCGCGTCGAACTCTGCGTGGAGCTGCTTCCTCACCTCCTCCAGCTTCTCCAGCTGGTCCTCGGGGACCTCGTACCTCAGCCTGGGCAGGAGGGACGCCACCTTCGTGGCGCGCACGTCCTCGATCCTGGCGCCCTTGTCCAGGGCGTCCAGCGCCCTGTTGTAGAACTCGACGAAGAGCCTGAGGAGGGCGACCTGTTTCCTGGGGCTGGCGTAGCTGTCGACTGGGTCGTAGGCGTTCTGCTGGAGGAATCCGAGCTTCAGGAGCCTCGCGACGTCCAGGACCAGCTTCTCCTCGTCCGGCAGGGCCTCCGGGCCCAGGAGCCTAACTATGTCCTTCAGGGCGTCCTCCCTCTGGAGGACCTCGTAGGCCCTGTCGCGGAGGTACCTCCAGTCCTTGTCGACGTTCTCCTCCCACCAGCCCTGGACGGTGTCCAAGTAACCCGAGTAGCTCAGCATCCAGTTTATCGCCGGGTAGTGCCTGGAGTAAGCCAGCCCGGTGTCGAGGGCCCAGAAGACCCTGACGAACCTGAGCGTGTGCGTGGTCACGGGCTCCGTGAAGTCCGCGCCGGGCGGCGAGACGGCGCCGGCGAGCGTCACGGACCCCGTCCTCTCGGGCCTCCCCAGGACCTCGACGCGGCCCGCCCTCTCGTAGAACTCGGCGAGCCTGGAGGCCAGGTAGGACGGGAATCCCTCCTCGGCCGGCATCTCCTCGAGCCTGCCGCTTATCTCCCTCAGGGCCTCGGCCCACCTGCTCGTGGAGTCCGCCACCATGAGGACGTCGTACCCCATGTCCCTGTAGTACTCCGCTATAGTGACCCCCGTGTATATGCTGGCCTCCCTAGCGGCCACCGGCATGTTGCTCGTGTTCGCTATCAGGACGGTCCTCTCCATCAGCGGCCTCCCGGAGTAGGGATCCTTCAGCTCCGGGAACTTGACCAGGACCTCCGTCATCTCGTTCCCCCTCTCGCCGCAGCCCACGTGGACGACCACCTTGGCGTCCGCCCAGGAGGAGAGCTGGTGGAGGGTCACCGTCTTGCCCGTCCCGAAGCCGCCGGGTATCGCGGCGGTCCCCCCCTTGGCGAGGGGGAAGAAGGTGTCGAGCACGCGCTGGCCGGTCAGCAGCGGGACCGTGGGCGGCAGCCTCGATTTGTAGGGCCTCTTCTGCCTCACCGGCCAGTAGTGGTAGAGCCTGAGCTCCTCCCTCCCCCTCGGGCCCTCGACCGTCACTATGGGGTGCTCTAGGTCGTAGTCGCCCTCGGGCTCGACCTGGACGACCCTGGACGTCGGGAGGTCGGGGGGGCTGAGGACGCGGTTCTCGAGTATGGGGGTCTCCTGGACGGTCCCGAGCACGGACCCGCCCTCGACCTCGTCGCCCGGCTTCACGGCGGGCACGTAGTGCCACTTCCTGTCCATCGGCAGGCTGGAGACGGAGACCCCCCTCTTCACGAAGGGCCCGACCATGCCCGCTATCACGTTGAGCGGCCTCTGGAGGCCGTCGAATATGCTGCCTATCAGCCCGGGCCCCAGCGCGGCGGAGAGCGGACGGCCAGTCCCCTCGACGGGCTCCCCCGGCCTCAGGTTGCTGGTCGACTCGTACACTTGGATGAATGCCGTGTCCCCCTCGAGCTTTATCACCTCACCTATCAGCCTGTCCTCGCCCACGCTCACGACCTCGTACATGCGGGCGCCCGACATGCCGTCCGCCTTGACGGCGGGGCCGCTCACCCAGATAATCCTGCCCTTGGGAGGCGCGCCGCCCATCTGAACCTCACCCCCTCAGCTCCTCGAGGATCGCCGCCTTAATGTTTTCGCGTGACCGCTCGAGCCTGGCCTCGAACGTGTTGTCGTAGGAGACCCTCCCGTCCGCGCTCGAGACGACGACGCCCCCTATGGAGTCCACCGCCTCCTCCGAGAGCGTCATGGAGATCCCCTTGAAGCGCTTGATCCTCGAGAGCCTGGATATAGCCCTCTTGGCGACGGCCACGTCGGGCTTGGCGGGCCTGACTACCAGCTCCGCGGAGCCGACGGCCGCGGCCGCCTCTTCCAGGAGCAGCTCGATTATCCTCTCGTAATTTGAGTCGCGCGGCATCGACGATATGCGCTCCATGGCGGACCTCATGACGCGCTCGGACTCCTCATCGAGCAACCTCAGCATCTCGGCCCTCGCCCTTATCTCGGCCATCCCCAGGATCCTGGAGCGCACGCCCTCGGCCCTCGCCGAGTACTCGCGCTCCAGCTCGTCCAGCTCCCGGCGCGCGGCCTCCTTGGTCCTGAGCACCCTCTCGATCGCCTCCGACTCGAGCGACCCCAGCATCTCCTCGAGCTTCCTCCTCTCCAGCTCTATGGCGTCGTCGACGACCGTCCTCCCGGCGCCCGAGCTCAAGAGCTCATCATCCCCCTAACCATCTCCATGTAGTCAAGCTCCCTCGGCTCGCCGCCGGGGGAGGGGAGCTCGTAGATGAGCGGCACGGCGTACTTCCCCTTGATCACCGCCAGCTCCTGGGCCACCTCGGACGCGAAGTCGTCGCTTAGGAGGATCAGCCCGACGCTCCCGTCCTCGATCAGGCGGCGCAGCGCCTCCAGCATCTCGCGTGGCCCGGAGACCTCCACGCCCTCGGCGCCGAGGAGCCTGAAGGCGTTGACGAAGATCTTGCTGCCCACGGCGACGACCCTCACGCAGCGACCCCGGGGTCCCTCATATAAAAAGTTAAATTCCAAGCCGCTGAGGGTCGGCGGCGTGCCAGTCGAGCGCAGCCAGCGCGTGGTGCTAGCAGCGAGCAGGGAGAAGGTCACGCAACTCATATCCGACCTGATGTCGTTCGAGTACTTCCACTTCGCGGAGGAGGAGCAGGAGTTCCTGGAGTACGGGCTGGCGCAGAGGGTCGATGAGCTCTACTCCCGGCTCCTCTCGCTGGCGGAGAGGCTCCACCTCAAGAGGGACGTCGGCGTGATGGACTCGTTCCGCGAGGGCTACCCGCCCGGCAGGAGGCGCGTGATCGAGGCGGCCGACGTGTCCGGGCTCGTCGCGGAGCTCGAGAGGCGCGAGCAGGAGGAGGCGGGGGAGCTCAGGGCGCTCCTCGAGCGCCTCGACCAGGCGAGCAAGCGCGCGGAGTCGCTCGAGAGGCTGAGGTCGACCCTCAGCGCGTTCTCTAAGCTGAGGGTCGACCTCAGGTCGCTGCAAAGGATCCGCAGGTTCTACGTGGAGCTGTTCGTTGCTGAAAGGGGCGACCTGGGGGAGATCGTCGGGAGCCTGGGCGATAAGGGCACGGTTATCAGCGAGCCGCTGGAGGCGGGGCGCGCGCTCTGCGTGGTGGTCGCTCCGAGGGAGAACCGGGACTACGTGGAGCGCGTCCTCAGGGCGTTCGAGGTCTCCTACCTCAGGCTGCCGGAGGGCTACCCGAGCTCCCCCGGTGAGGCCTACCGCGCAATATCGGAGGAGCTGGAGGCGGCCAGGAGGGAGGCCGGCGAGATCTCCGGGAGGGTGGAGGCGGAGGCCAGGGAGAGGAGGAGGGAGATCGAGGAGCTCCTGGAGGCCGCGGAGCTCGCGAGGTCCCAGGTGGCGCGCGCGAGGTCCAGCAACCTGAAGCGCTTTGCGATCCTGGAGGGCTACGTGCCGGTCAGCATGATGGATGAGTTCCGGGGGAGGTTCCAGGGATATCTGGTGGGCGCGGAGGAGCGGACGGGGGAGGAGCCCGGGCTCTTCCGCAACAATAGATACAGCGAGAACTACGAGGAGATAACGCTCCAGCAGGGGCCCCCATCCAGCAAGGAGGTGGACCCCACCACGATAATATCGTTCGTCTTCCCGGCGTTCTTCGGCTTCATGTTCGGCGACCTAGGGCATGGGATACTGTTGATGATACTGGGGTTGATGCTCCGTATCAGGGGCTACGAGAGCCTCAGGAGGTGGGGCAACATGATAATCTCCTTCGGCGTCGGCGCCGCGATCATGGGCGTCCTCGATGGCGAGGTCTTCGGGCGCGAGCTGTGGAGCATCGTGGGCGTGAGCAGAGTGTATGGAATACCGCTCCCCATAATACCCGCGCACGACATAGTCACGGCGAACAGCGCATACGTGGTGGATCTCCTGCTGGTGCTCGCGCTGCTCATAGGAGTGGGCCACATACTGTCGGCATACACGCTGAGCTT
>OGCG01000128.1_pt1 | contig 49986 bp, 58 predicted proteins | sample 1570061 | NCBI WGS metagenome assembly OGCG01 (sample SAMN06268698, study PRJEB24515) | hot springs metagenome | isolation source: Joseph's Coat, Yellowstone National Park, Washington, USA | place: USA:Joseph's Coat, Yellowstone National Park, Washington, USA
GCTAATGCGGGGAGCCCGTGATTTGAACACGGGTCGCCAGGTCCCGAACCTGGTAGCCTAACCAAGCTAGCAGAGCTCCCCTAATTTCAGAATATATTGCAAGCAACTGCATAAAATACTTACAGCACCACTGCACCTTCATCAGTGACCAGTATGTCGTCTTCTATTCTTACGCCACCAAACCCTTCTATGTAAATGCCTGGCTCTGCAGTTATTACCATTCCGGGCTTCAGTATTTCAGTGGCACTTGGTGAAAATCCTTGGCCGTCATGGACTTCTATACCTACAGAGTGCCCTAGTGAATGTATAAATGTGCCCTTGTACTTGCCATTTGCCGCAGAATTGATGTACTGCTCTGCAATCCTGTGTATTGCGTTGCCCTTCATACCAGGCTTTATTTTCTTTATTGCTGTAAGCTGCGCATTCTTCACAATGCTTAGCATCTCCTTCATCTTGTCAAGATGCTCAGCCTTCTCCTCCTTAAATATTATAGTCCTTGTAATGTCGGCACAGTAGTTGTTTACCTTAGCTCCAACATCCATTAGGACAAATGAGCCAGGGGTAAGCCTTGTGCTGTCAGGCATGTGGTGGGGCAGTGCAGCATTCTTGCCGAATGAGACTATGGTATCGAAGGCAAGCCCGTCTGCACCGAAAAGCTGCGCAGCATAGTTGAACTTGGCAGCAACCTCCTTCTCTGTGATGCCTTCCTTAAGACTCTTCTGAGCCTCCAGTATGGCAAACTTTGTTATCGATGCTGCACGTCTTATGTTTTCTATTTCATCACTGTCTTTTATCATCCTGGCTTCTGAGAATGCCTTACTCAAATCAACTACCTTTTTTGGCTTATACTTGCTTATCTGCATGAAATAAGAGTACGGAAGAAAGCTCCCATTTATTCCTACAGCTTTGCCTTCGAGCTCCTTCTTAAGTATTCTGTGCACTTTGCCCTTGGATGACCTTGCATTTACTATTTCAAGCCAGTCTGGCTTTTGCGACATTGCTGTATCGTATTCCAGTGGAGAAGTGATAAGTTTTACACTACTTTTTGTGGCAAGTAGCATATCTCCCTCATAGACGCCACTCTTGAAACCCGTCAGGTATGTAAAGTTTGGATCCCTTGTATCTGTGTTTATTAGAAGTAAAGCATCTATTCCATTTGCCTTTGAAAGTATTTTATTTGCTCTATTAGGTTGCATTCTCAGCACCAGTATTGTTGAGAATTGGCAGCAAATATATAATAATTTATAGTGGAAATAAAAATCGATTTTATGGGAGTGCTTGGATATTCTCTTGTTGCTATAGGTATAGCCCTTCTTGCATTCACATTCTTCCTAGGATACGGCCTATATGTAAGCTTTGGAAGCAGCTCTACAAGCTACGTTGCACCTACACAGTCAAACGTTAGCGTTTCAGGTGCGGTTGCATCGCTTACAAACAGTGTGAACCAGAGCATAAGGAGCAGCGTATACATGCTGCTTGAGATTGTTGTGCTCTTCCTGTTTGCAAGCATAGGCTACAAAATAGCTTACATAGGAGTCTCAATTTTGAAAGGAGAAAAACCTGAAAAGCAGAAGTGAATTAGCTCATACCTATCAATGTAACTCCGATTATTATCAGGGCTATGCCAGTCCACCTTTGCAGAGATATTGTCTCATTCAGTATAAACAATGCAAGCAGCACTGTGAAGATATAGCTCATGCCTCCGAAGTTGTACACCCAGCTCAGCTGGGCCCTGCTGAGCACATAGAAATAGAGCACTGTAGAAACAGCATATGATATGAATCCTAGGAATACCCATACTGCCAGCTGCATTGTGCTGCCTGAGTTCACGCCAATCTTGAAAAGTAGCTGCCCTACAGCACCTAGGAAAGTGCTGAAAACTAGCACAAATGCAAAAAATTTTTTGCCATCCATAACAAAGCCTAATATGTCATAGCTATTACTATTATTCCTACCACTATCAGAAGCACGCCTATTATCCTCTTTGCCCCAAGTCTCTCGCCAAGCGTGTATTTTGATATCAGCATTATGAAAATGAAAGAGCTGGCGAATGTCGGATACACGAAGGAAAGGGCACCTGAGTGTAATGCAACAAGGTAGAAGCCAAGGGCTGCCAGATAAATCAGTATGCCTATTATTATCATCCTGTCCTTTATCAGTGATACTACTTCCTTGACATTCAGCCTGAAACGTGGAAGTGCTTTTTTGAAGAAATACTGTGATGATGCAGCAAGTGCCGCAGCAACCAGTGTGAAGAGTATCACTTCTGCCGCGGTCATCATATTATCACTGCCTCTGTTCTATTATCATGCAAAGATTATTTAACTTTTATTATCAATTAATCCTAGAGTTGAGTTTATGCCTGGCTTCAAAAACAAGGAGGCAATCTCGCTTGGTCTGTCGATAGCTGTAGTTGTGCTAACCATACTTGCCATTGTTTTCTTTGTATTGTATGGCGGCGGAGCATTGTTCTACGGCACCGCATTTCTTGCAATAATCTTTGGTTTTGCCATGGCGTACTTTGTTTCAAAAACACCTGAAAGGGTGACCAGCACAGCGCCAAGCAATTCAGAAAACACCGCAGCTCAGACAAAAAGAAAGAGGCAGAAAAAGGCAAGCTGATTTGAATGAATGAACTTATTGTGGCTGAGAAGCCAAGCGTAGCTATAAGGATAGCACTTTCCCTCAGTGATACCCAGCCGAGGCGTGGGGTGCTTAATGGCATAAGCTATTATGAAGTAGACTTGAAAGGTAAGACTGCATATATTGTTGCAGCAGCTGGCCACCTTTTCACGCTGCGGCAGAAAAGTGGTGCCTCTGGCTTTCCTGTATTTGATGTTGAGTGGGTACCATCATACACCGTAAACAAAAATGCATACTATACAAAAAAATACCTTGATACTATAACTGCAATAGGCAGGAGATGCGACTTCTTCATAAATGCGTGCGACTATGATCTAGAAGGCACTGTAATAGGTACAAACATAATAAAGCACATAATAAACAATGATGTCAACAGGGCAATTCAAGGCAAGAATGTAGGCAGGATGAAATTTTCTACTACTACCAAAAATGACCTGCTTGCGTCATATAACAACCTTAACAACTTTGACGAGCTGAATTTTGAAGCAGGAGAAACCAGGCATGTAATAGACTGGATCTGGGGCATAAACCTCAGCAGGGCACTGATGCATGCACTCATGTCAAAAGGCGTAAAGAAGACAATGAGTATAGGAAGAGTACAGGGACCTACATTGGCAATGCTTGCAAAGCGTGAGATTGAGATAAAGAACTTTGTACCAAAGCCGTTCTGGCAGATCTATGCTACTGTTAACGGAGCAGAATTTGTAAATTCAAGGGGCGAGATTTTCGATAAAGGGGTTGCTGATGCAGCATATGCAAAAAGCAAGGAAGGCATAGCAGTTGTGAGGGAGGTAGAAAAAAGCGAGGTCAAGATAAGGCCATACCCGCCATTCAACTTGACAGGATTGCAACTCGAGGCAAGCAAGGTTTTCGGCCTGGATCCCTCAAGGACGCTTGCAATAGCCCAGTCGCTCTATGAGCGCTCCTATATTTCTTATCCAAGGACATCCTCTCAGAAGCTGCCGTATGTGCTTAACCTGCCCAGGATTATTGCAGATATAGGGAAGAACAAAGAGTACGCAGAACTCGCCGGAGCCCTGATAAGTGCCTCTATGTTCAGGCCTGCAGAGGGGAGCGGCGAAGACGAGGCGCATCCGGCAATCTTTCCAACAGGGGTAATTCCAAAGGGTCTTTCTGAGGAAGAACACAAGGTTTATGACCTCATAACAAAGAGATTTTTGGCATGCTTTGCAGGATACGCCACTGCAGAGGATACGAAAGTAGTGATTGATGCAAATGGCGAGGTTTATTCTGCATCTGGGCGTGTATACAAAGATAAGGCGTGGCTCAACTTCTACAAGGATTACATTAGGCTTGAGGAGAAAATGCTAGAAGGCTTCAGGAAGGGAGAGAAGGTTAAATTGGAAAAGGTCAGGCTTGCAGAATCAAAGACAAAGCCTCCTAAGCGTTATACAAAGGCATCTCTCATTGCTGTGCTTGACAAAAAGAACTTAGGTACAAAGGCAACAAGATCTGAAATAATAGAGATACTTTTCAAGAGAGGCTATGTAAAGAATAGAGAGATGATAGTTACAGAGTTTGGAATGAGCTTATACAACGCACTGAGCAAGTACTGCAGCGAGATACTCGATGAAGAACTTACAAGGAAGCTTGAGACAGATATGGACAACATTGCACATGGCAAGCTGGGCAAGGATAATGTGATTGTTGAGGCAAGGGGGATAATAGGCAACATAATTACAGAGTTCAAGCGCAATGAGCAGAGCATAGGGGACGAGCTCAAGAACAGCTTCATGGAAAGCCAGAAATCGGAAGTGCTTGGCAAATGCAAGTGCGGCGGCGACCTTGTAATAAAAAGATCAAAGACTGGCAAGGTATTTGTTGGATGCACAAACTGGCCTGAATGCACAGTTACATACCCTCTGCCGCAGAAGGGAAAGATTGTGCCCACAGGCAAGGTCTGCCCAATATGCCATACTCCTATAATAAAGGTTTTTGCAGGAAAGGGCAAAGTCTATGAGATGGACCTTGATCCTAACTGCGAAAGCAAGAAGGACTGGAAGAAAAAAGCGCCTGAAGCAGCAGAGGTTAAAACTGAAAATGTTAAAGCTGAAAAGAAGGTGTACAAAGCTGCAGGGCGCAAAAAAGCCACTGGTAAAGCTTGATGGCGTATATAATGATAAAAGTAGGGTGCTGCGGCCTTGGATTCTTCAGCCCAAAGGAAAACTTTGGAAAGGACTGGAAAAGTAGCTACTCAAGCAGGCTCCAGGCTTATTCTGCGCTATTTGATGTGATTGAGATAGATTCTACATTCTACAAGCTGCCTATGCTTAAGACAGCAGAGAGGTGGCATAGTGAAGCAACGCGCACAAACAAAGGATTTGAATTCATTGCGAAGGCGCCAAAAGAGATAACACATACATACAAGTTTGACAGCAAAGCAGCAGAATATCTTGATGACTTTTTAAAAGTTGCAAAGGCATTAAATTCCAAAAAAATACTTTTCCAGACTGCCGCAAGCTTCTCATACAACATGAAAAACCTTGAGAATGTGAAGGATTTCTTCTCTACAATAAAAGGGCATGACATTATATGGGAGCCGCGCGGGAATTGGCTCACTGATGGAATAAATGATCTTGTAAAATACTGCGAAGGCAGTGGCGTTGTGCTCTGCACCGACCCACTGAGATCAGAACCTGAAATAAGCCAGAGATTCTATTATTACAGGCTCCACGGCTTTGGAAGGGGGATGATGTACAGCTACAGATTCTCTGATGATGAACTCAGAAAGGTTGCTTCAGTAGCAAACAGAAGAGGAGCTGAAGCAAAAACATATATAATGTTCAACAACACATACATGTACGAGGATGCAGCAAGGCTAAAATCCATTCTGTGATGCTATGTTTATATACCCTGCAATTTACAGAAAAATGAAGCGAGGACCGCAAGTAATACTGCCAAAGGATATAGGTATCATAATTGCTTATACTGGAATAGGGAAGGAGAGTGTGTGCGTTGATGCAGGTACTGGTAGCGGATGGCTTGCGACTGCGCTTGCAAGGGTATGCAAGGAGGTCTACAGTTATGATGTCAGGGAGGACTTCCTCAAGATAGCTGAAAAGAACATAGAGATAACCGGGCAGCATAATATTTTCCTCAAGAAAGGCGATGTCTTCAAGAAAATAGATGAGAAGGATGTAGATCTGGTCACACTGGATATGCCCAATTCAGAAAAGGCTCTAAAGAATGCGCGATCAGCACTTAAGGATGGCGGCTATGTTGTAGGCTATCTACCTAACATGGAGCAGGTGAAGACTTTCGTTGCAAAGCTAGAAAGCCTTGGATTTGTAGACATATATACAGTAGAAGTGATTTTAAGAGACATGCTTGTAAGAAAGGAGGGCGTCAGGCCTTCCACAAAAGGAATATGGCATACAGCATATCTGACTTTTGCCAGGAAGCCTTCAGCAAAATAAAATTGCAGAATATGTTCTGCATCTTTTCAAATTTGTGTAATAAGTATGCTGTAGTTATAGAATTGCTTTATATGCAACAGCATGCCTTATTTTCACTTCAGTTTCAGCCTCCCTTGCCTATAAGTGCAAACTTTGCAAGCATTGCCTCGAGCTGTATGCGGTCATTTGCACCCTCGACTATCCTGAAGTTGTAATCACCTATGGCGTTCACTATTTCGAGCTTGAGCTTGTCGTCTATGCTCAGGTTTAGTGCTTCGCGGTAGCATTGCAGCAGAACATCCTCGCCGCTCATGCCATACGTAAGGAAAAGCGTGTTGAGCTCCTCCCTTGCCTTTACGAAGTCGCCTGAAATTGCATACCTAAGCATTGAAACCACTTCCTTAGGCCTTGCCCTTGCAGCTATATCGTATATGCTCTTATCAGTGACACTCTTGCTCATTATTGCTGCACTCTGCAGTACGTTTGTAAGCTTCCTTAAGTCGCCCTCTGCAACATATATCAAAGCATCTATAGCCTTTTCATCTATCTCTATGCCTTCGCCCTTTGCAATCCTCTTTATGTACTCCCTCATTTCTTCTTCATTGAGAGGCTTAAAACGAAGCACGACGCACCTTGACTGTATAGGCTCTATTATCTTACTAGCATAGTTTGCGCTTAGTATAAATCTCGTCGTAGCTGCATATTTTTCCATAGTCCTCCTGAGCGCATGCTGAGCCTCAGGTGTAAGAGCATCAGCTTCGTCCAAGAATATTATCTTTATAAGATCAGATGATAAAGAGATGGTCCTGGCGAACTCCTTCACCTTGCCCCTTATTACATCTATGCCCCTAGAGTCAGAGGCGTTGAGTTCGAGAAATGCCTCGTTTATCTTATCGCCATAGAGCTCCTTTGCCATTGCAATAGCACAGCTGGTCTTACCAACGCCAGCAGGGCCTGCAAATATCATGTTAGGGAAGCTGTCAGCCTTTACGAATGCCTTTAGCCTATCAACTATAGCCTCCTGGCCTATAACATCTGCCAGGCTGCCTGGCCTGTACTTTTCAGTCCAAGAAATATCAAGAACCCCCATTAAATACCCCTGTATTAGATTAGTAGGCAATTTATAAATAGCTTATTTATACAGATTGTCGTATACCTTGAACCCATAGTTTATTATTTTTCTTATATTGCTGAAAGTATCTGCTTTCATTGCTTCGGCCCTTGTGAACCATCTGCAGTCTGTAGACTCCTTGTTGGCTGTGAACCTCATGCTTTTGGCCCTGCCTAGGTAGATCATGTCAAAATGCCTGTGGTGCGCCTTTTTATACGGCACATCTTCATCCATTATCACCAACGGCATTGGCATTGAGGATGCAACACGAGATTTGATTTTTACACCGCTAGAAGAGAGTAAATCGAAGTCTGCACCAGTCTCCTCCTTTGCCTCCCTGATAGCACACTCCATCGGGTTCTCATCTTTTTCTATATGCCCTCCGGGATAAACCCATACTCCGAGCTTTCTATGCCTTATAAGCAGGGTGCTCTTCCCGTCAGGGCTGAGGATAAGCACGCCAGCAACAATGCATTTTTTCAATAAACCACCATTAATAAGCAACTAGAGGAGAAAAGAGGAATGCGAGCAGTGCGAGCGCCATTGCCGCAAGCGAAATGTTGCGCGCTCTGTCATAGAACTTTCTTCCTTTGTATATATAGCCGATTGCAACGTATAGCAGCAGCAAGTCAGACAGGCCCACAATAAAAGCATAAAGCATATTGAACTTGAATGGCGCTATGTAAAAGAATATGTAAATGCTTATTGCTATTGCAATTAGATACAGTATTAGTGCTGTGACTGCGGATCCTTTCACTCCGGCTACTGTAGGAAGGGTTCTTGCAGCCCTTATTTTTATGTCACCTGAATAATCCCTTATTGTACCGTGTATTTCCCTTGCCATACCGCTTATGAATATCATAGTAGATATCACAGCAATGCTCATATAAAGGCTGCTTACCGAAACATAGTTGCCGAATATGAATGGTATCGCCATTGAAAATGCAATATATGCATTGCCCAGTAGCAGCATCTCCTTTAGTTTGTAGCTGTATGATACCGCGAGCACGGCGAATATTGCTGCAATTGCAAAGCAGTATGCATTTATTGCTGCACTTGCAATAACGCCTACCAGCATGCTCACGGCTGTGATGTAAAGTGCATCCTTAGGCTTCAAAACACCTGTGACTAGAGGCCTGTTCTTTTTATTGAGCTTGTCCACTTCTATGTCAAAATAATCGTTTATGGCAAATGCACCCATGCTTATTAGCACAGGGGATATGAGGCTAAGCAGAATTTTTGCAAGAGGTATGCTCTTTCCAACAATCACTTCTGCAGCAAGCACTGCAATTACTAGCATTGCGCTGTGCTCTATCCTTGTAAGCCTGAACACAGCCGCCAACTTGCTTTCAGTCTTATGTATGGCTTTATTTCCCAATAGATGCACCACTTACAGCACAGTCAGCTTGCAGTTGAAAACTTTTCTAAGTGCGATTACCTCGTTTTTCACATCTTTAGAGAGTTCCATCTTCTCCAAGTTTTCATACATCTTGTTATTTTTAATCTGGTATGGATCAATATTGCTCCTTGGTATTATATGGATATGAAGATGCGGTACTGTCCTTCCGGAATGCTTGCCTATCTGCACTGCTATATCATATGAGTCTGCGTCATACCTTTTTAATAGCACCGGCTTCACCTTGCTTATTATTCTGTAGATTTCAGAGAATTCCGATTCTGTAAGCTGAGTCACATCAAGAACGTGCCTTTTTGGTATTATCAGAGAATGACCAGGTAGCACAGGCTTTATATCATACGCCACCATGAATTGCCTAGTCATGTAGTATACCTGCCGCAGTATATGTTTCTTGCAGAATGCATCTTTTGTCATCTTATGCGCCCTCTTGTTTTTGGCACTGTCTTTTCAGGATTCCTCAGCAGCATTGCCAGAAGAATCACAAGTATCACTATGAGCAGTGCTGTTACTACAACAAGAATATAGTATATTTGGCTTATTTCCTGCTGCAGCTCTTCCAACTGCTGCGAAGGCACCTGGCCATAAGAGGTATTCACAAAAGAGCTAGCTATAAGCTTGTTTGCTGAATTCATCCTTTTTGCAAGGACTGATGTGATATAGCCTTCTTGTATCATGCTGCTATTCGGCACAGCCCTGCCTATTGTTCCCTGGTCTATATAAAATCTTGCCTGCAATGCGAATTCTGTTGGCCATACGCCAAATGTGGAGTTTTCTATGTTGCTGTTTGCAATCTGGAGCATCTGATTGGTTGTGTAGTTCTCTGCAAGTAAAGTGTTGTCAAGTGTGTCTGCATATGTCGCAGCATAAATCGCTGCTGCATAGTTTCCAGACTTGTATTCATTTATGGCAGCATCAAGATAGGTGCTTGATCCATAGGCACTCGCACTATCTATTGCAGAAGTTGCTGCGCCTGCAAGAGATGGCGACACTGCAACCGGAGTGCCATTCATAGATGCTGCAAGTGAATACATCTTGTTCGCAGCAAGGCACCAACCTGCAGCTGAAGCAGCAGTATATATGCTTTCAAGCACACCGTCGGTTGTTTGCGAAGTGTTTAGCATTGCAGCTGCATTTGCAGCTGTAATATTGCCAAGCTCCTGCCTCATCTCTCCTCCAATCACATATTCATAGTTGGTGTTTGTAAGCTGCGGTGGAGTCTGCATAGCGCAGTAGTTAGAGACATTGCCTATCAGGCTTCTCGCAGAAGTTATATTAGCGTCATGGACATTTTCAAGTAAGAATGCATTTATGAAAGTTAGAAAAGAGAAGTCTGCTGCTGTATAAAGGTAGCCCTTGCTCGCTATTTCAGAATATTGGGATGTGTCATTCAGCATTTCTGACTTCAACTGTGAATAGTTGCTGCTTATTCCAAGGATAGTCTGCCTGGTGAAGTTTATTGTAAAATTGGTAAGGTCTGAAAACGCTGAGAGGTTGCATGATGTGCATGAAAGGTTTGCTTCAGGAATGGCACTTATGTTGTAGTTTTCAGCCAGGCTGTAGTTCATCATTCTAGGCTGTCTGATGCCATATACATAAGGCAGTGCCTGTGATACATTCGAAACCATTACTATAGGTATATTGTAGTTCTGCTGCACTATATAGTACATAAAGCGCTCGAAGCTTGTGCTGCTTGCATAAGGTGCGATTATGAAGCTTAGACCTTTCTCTGCAGCAATACCTGCCTTGTCGTATATGCCTCCTATAAGGCCAACGCTTCCGTTGTAGGATATTGTGCCTGTAAGAGTGAAGTCATGGAGAAGAGAAGTGTGTGAAAGGGCCGATATTGCTAGTACAGTGAATGCTAGTCCTGCACTCGGGCCGGAAACGCTTGTGTTCTTATCATTTATTGTGTAAATAAAATTGTAGCTATTCTTATTAACGCCAAGATAGCTTGCGGCGTAAGCAACTGCAGTCTGTGCAGAGTCTATAGTGCTTGATCCCACGCTGCTAGGACCTATTACTGAAACTTGACCGTTGCCGTAAGTGACATTAAGGCTTATTGTTGTCAGTGTGCCCACCTGCTCGCTTGTGATCACTGCAGGTGCGTAGATGTATGCGCTTCCAACCTGCTGTGCATGCAGGCTTAAAATCAGCAGCATTGCAACTATTATGCTAGTTATTATCCTTTCCATGCTCTTATTTTTGAGTTTTATGTTTTTATATTTTCCCTATTTTAAGGCATAATTGCAGTGCATTTCAGAATTCTGTTATGCTGCGCTGTTCCCCAGTCACAGGCTTTTTGATCCTGTTCATTATATCAACTATTCCGAAAACCCCATCGTAGCCTGGTATCAGATTTACATTGCCACTCCTTATGTCTTCTATTGCTGTGGCTAGATCCTTGTCTATGGCTCTTATATCTTCTATGTTGCTCTTTATAGTGGCATTGAACTCGTTTCCAAACTTTTCTATGAATTTTGAATATATTTCCTTTACATAAGATGAATTCTTCCCCTTCTTTGTTACATATGAAATTATCTCATTCAAAGGCTCTGAATGCACATATGGAATAGCACCTTTTGGCATGTATCCTTCTGGCCTGTCTGCAAGTGCATCAACTCTATGCAGAACGCCTATAGTTAACCTCTTCCCGCACACAGGACACCTGTTGTTATACCTTGCAGCTTCCTTTGGGCTGAGAGAAACACCGCAGTTCCTGTGCCCGTCATAATGGTACTTCCCTTCTTCCGGATAGAATTCTATAGTCATATGGAAATGCTTGGGGTCCTTGCTCTCTATGGCATTCACCATTTTGCCGTATGATGGCGAGTCAAAGTCAAAAACATTCGCTTCTCTTCCTATGTTCGGCAGCGAATGGGCATCACTGTTTGATATGAGTGTATAATTGTCAAGCTCTGATATCCTCCAGTTCATTGGAGGGTCGCTGCTAAGCCCTGTTTCAAGCGCGTGTATATGCTTTGCCTGATCACCAAATGCCTCCTTCATTGAATCAAAGCCGAAGAAAGAGCCGAATACCGAGAAGAACGGGGTCCACGCATGTGCAGGGAATACGAATATCTTATCATCTATCTGATGCAACATCTCAACCATATCTATGACGTCAAGGCTGAGTGTTGGTCTGCCATCAGACTCAAGGCTGCCGTACCTTGAGAGCTGCTCATTTATGCTCTCAACTGTACTAATGCTTGGTGCAAGTAGGCATATGTGCACCTTTCTAGTCTTGCCATCTCTCTCGAATATATTTGATACTTCTACGCTTAGTACAAATCTTGTACCAAAGCCTCCACTCTTTAATGTATATAGCCCTTCCTCTGCCTCTGTGAGTTTCTCTTTTATCTCTGATAGCCACTGAGGGCTCGTGAAGTCCCCAGTGCCAATGATGCTAATCCCTTTCCTGTGCGCAGCTGCATCAAGTGTCCTTACACTTATTTCGGCACTGCATGCCCTAGAATAGCGAGAATGCAGGTGCAGATCAGCTATATATTCCATGGTGCTACCTTGACTTGCTAACTCCATTCTTTGGGCATATTTCCTTTATTACACAGGTGCTGCATATAGGCACAGCTGATTGGCATACCTTCCTTCCATGCGCTTTCATTATATATGCGATGTTGTGCCAGTCCTTCTTGTCCACTATTTTCATAAGGTCCTTTTCTACTTCATCAGGCTTTGTGCTCCTGCTCAGGCCTATCCTGTATGAGAGTTTGAGCACCCATGTATCTACAGGTATGCCTTCAACTATACCGTATGCATTTATCAGTATTGTGTTTGCGGTCTTCCTTCCAACACCTGGCAGGGCGGTGAGAGCTTCCATGCTGCTTGGCACTTTGCCTCCGTATTTTTCCTCTATTATCTTGCATGCAGCTATTATGTTTTCAGCCTTTTTGCCTGCAAAGCTGACCTTGCTTATGTATTTTAGCAGCTCTTCTGGCTTTGCCTTTGCATAATCAGATGCATTCTTGAACTTGCTGAACAGTTGAGGGGTTATGGCATTAACTACCTCATCATGTGTCTGCGCAGACATGATAGCAGCAACAAGCAGCTCTATAGGGGTGCCAAAGTTTAGGTAGTACTTTGCATTCGGATATTCAGATTTAAGTGCCGAAATCGCCTTGCGCGCTGTCTCATGATCAAGAAGCTTGAATGTCATAAAATTACATCTTGTAACCTATATCCCTGAGTAGCTTTCTCCTTTTTGCCTTGTCGTTGCTAGTCTCTATACCTTTAGCTCTACTGCCATCGATTACTCCTATCACAGCAGTGCCGTAAGAATCTGAAACCGTAAGCACCTTTACTGGATTCGCAGTAGCACAGTATATCTCAGCAACCTCTGGGACATCCCTTATGCTCTTTATTACATTTATTGGGTATGCACCTTTGAATATTATTATGAAAGTATGCCCTGCTGCGATCTTGAATGCTGCATTTTCTGCAAGTTTCTTCATTTCATTATCATTCCCCTCACTTCTGACAAGGCATTCGCCTGAAGCTTCAACAAATGCAAGGCCAAACTTCACGCCTGGCACTGATCCCACCATTGCCTCATACAGGTCTTCTGCAGTTTTTATAAAGCCTGCATGCCCAATTATTATCTGCATATCTTCCTGCTTTTCTATGCTTATTATTTCGATCTTGCCTGGCAACAAACCACCTAAGGCTCTATGCGCGTTCTGTCCCTAGGGAACAGCGAGCATTCCCTTATGTTGCGCCTGTCTGTCAACTGCATTGTAAGCCTCTCAAGACCGATGCTCCACCCTGCATGAGGAGGCGCACCTCTCCTGAAGGCATTTATGTAAAAATCAAAGTTCTCAGGGTTAAGACCACGTGACCTTATTGCTTCTACCAGCATATCCGGCCTGTGTATTCTCTGTGCACCGCTTGAAATCTCCATACCCTTGTATAAGAAGTCGTAACTGTGGCACACTTCAGGATCGTTTTCATTAGGCATGCTGTAGAATGCGCGTAGTTTTGTAGGATATTCCTTTACTATTAGCAGATCGCCGTAGATCTTCTGCAGCTGCTTTTCATGCTGCCTCGAAAAGTCATCGCCAAACTCCATGCCTGCACCGTGGTCGTTCAGCTTTTCCAACGCCTGCGTATAGGTTACCTCCTTTACATCTCCAACCTCAACCTTTGCACCGAGCGTCTCAATATCCCTTTTGTTGCGTTCTGCAACCCTGCTAATAATTCCCAAAACCACTTTTTTAAGCATCTCTATGGCATCGTTGTAATCCGCAAATCCCATTTCTATATCCATCTGCGTTGACTCACTAAGATGCTCCATTGTGTTAGACTTTTCAGCCCTGAAGGCAGGCACTACCATAGACACCTTGTCCATGCCGCCTATCACTGCAAGCTGCTTGTAAAGCTGCGGCGACTGTGCAAGAAACGCCTCTCTCTCAAAATATTTTATTGGGAAAAGCTCAGAGCCCCCCTCTGTAGCCGCTGCCACTATAGATGGCGTCTTTATCTCAATAAAACCATCTTCTGCAAGTATCTCTCTGAATGAGCGCAATATTGTAGACTGTATGTTGAATATTGCTGTTGTTTCCTGCCTTCTTAGGTCTATGTACCTATAGTCAAGCCTCACGTCGAGCTCTGCTGGGACCTTTCCTGTAACCTCGAAAGGTATCTGCCCTACGAGCGGGTTGAGATTCTTTATCTCCAGAGGTGTTATTTCCACGCCGCTCTTTGCCTCGCTGTTCAAGATTACCCTGCCGCGCACCATCACGACGCTTTCCTTGGGAAGGTCCATGCCCTTTAGAATATGCTCGTCCACAATACCTTTTTTAGCAGTAACCTGGATAATTCCTGTTCTGTCGCGCACAAGCATGAACACTATCTTGCCTATGTTCCTGACCTCATGCACCCATCCCGCTATGACTACTTCCTTGCCGCCCATGCTACTGTCTATCTGGCGCACATAGTGGGTCCTTATCAAAAGCATCACCGAATAGATATTGTAAGAAAAGGTTAAAAGGTTTAATCCATAATAGGTAATGATTGAAATGCCTGCAATCGCGACAATAATGCACAAGCATATAGTTGGTGTTGCACCTACTACAAAGCTTTATGCTGCGATGCGCCTTCTTGACACAAGCAAAGTACCTCTATTGCCTGTTCTTGACAACAATGTGCTGGTTGGGATAGTGACAAAAGGCATTATGGCGAAGGCTCTCAGGGAAATGCCTGATGACACACCAATCTCAAGCATAATGTCAAAACCTGTTTTTGCAGCAATGTCAGATGACATAAATGATGCAGCAGAAAAGATGATAAAGAGGCGCCTGCCACGTCTGCCTGTTGTAAACAACAAAAAGGAGATGCTATGCGTTGGCATAGTCTCCTCTACAGACATAGTTGCTGTAAAAGACCTGCCTAAAAAAACAGTTTAAAATAAAAGAAACAAAAAGCTTAGGGCGGTCTATTTGGAAAGCGTTATCTGTATGGCGCTGACCTTTGACTTCGTCCCGTCCTCGTTCATCAGTTCCTCAGAGCTTATGGATATCCTGTCCACCTTGGCTTCGGAAACAAACCTGTTTCTGGCAATCTCAGCTACATCGACAGCCCTTGAGATTGTGTTTCCTCTTGCTTTTATGGTTACTGTCTTAGCCCCGTTGTTGAACTGCGTCACTACAGCCAATACATAATTCATTGCTGGCTTCTTGCCAACATACACTACATTCTCTGGTATTGCACTCTCCTTTTTCTCTATTGCTTCGTCAGCCATTGATTCACCCTAAGTATCTGGTATTTAACTACATAGTTATAGCAGCGTGTCTAATTACCGCTGCAGAATGTTTGCTTAGTAAATATACCGCTGAACATATAAAAAGCTTTTGAGAAGTTTGTTTTTATAGGTTGTTGAAATTTATATCTTATCGTGGAAACACCTTTTTCGATGTTTCTAATTATATCACCGAAATAGAGAAAGTAACCCCTGCTGTAGGAATTTAATTTACATTCGAAAAGAAAGTATTTAAAAATTCAACACGCTATTGTTTTGACTTCCGCCATCATGTGATTTTAAAAGAAGTCTTTTGCACTGCATTCCTATCCAAAGGATAAAGAGTTGAGAGATGCATAATTGTACACATTGTTTTATTTATTGCCAGCACTTATAAAAATTATTATATACTATATTACATGTAGGCTGATAACAATGAGGATTGGATGGCTTATAGGAGGTGCTCAAGGAACAGGAGTTGATACTTCGGCAAGCATTTTCGGTGCAGCGGTTGCGAGCGCAGGCTATTACATATTCGGCAGCAGGGAATACTACTCAAACATAAAGGGCAGGCATAGCTATTTCAATGTTGTAATAAGCGACAGGCCGCAGTTTAGCATAGACTCAAAAGTGGACATACTCGCAACGTTTGATGCTGAGACAGTATTCCAGCACTTTGACGAAGTTAAAAAGTGGTTCATATATGACAAAATGCAGGAGGCAACCTCAATAGATAAGATAAGGTCTATAGAGCCTGGAATAGCAAAGGAGCAGGCAGCAATATTAGAGAATGCTGGCTTTGGGCTTACCATATCAGATGTAGTAAAATATCTGAATTCAAAAGGAGTCAAATCTATTGCAATAGATTACAATAAAATAATGAATGATGTTGTAAGCAAGACAGGGGTAAATCCTTTTGTTGCTGATAGGGCAAGGAACATGATAACAGTAGGCGCATCATTTGCGCTCCTCGGAATAAGCCAGCAGTATATAATTGATGAGATAAAGTCGGTTTTCAGCAAAAACCAGAAATTCGTTGATCTTAACACACTCGCGGTGCAGGCAGGGATGCTTGCATCAATTAATGCATACTCCCTCAAAGAGCTTCAGCATAATGGTCACAGAGTACAGCTTGACGGCAACACCATCTCTGCGCTTGGTAAGATCTACGGCGGGCTCAGGTTCCAGTCGTATTATCCTATAACGCCAGCATCTGATGAGAGTACTTACATAGAGGCAAACCAGATACTTAACATTGCTGGCTCAGAAGAAAAGGGAGGCATTGTTGTGCTGCAGACTGAGGATGAGCTTGCTGCGATAAATGCTGCCAACGGCGCGGCGCTAACTGGCGCCAGGGCGGCGACTGCAACATCCGGACCCGGATTCTCACTCATGAATGAGGGCATAAGCTGGGCTGGAATGAATGAGGTCCCTGTTGTAATATCGTATTACATGAGAGGCGCGCCGGCCACAGGCCTTCCCACAAGGAGCGGCCAGTCTGACCTTAAGCTAGCGCTGAATGCAGGGCACGGCGAGTTTCCACGCATAGTTATAGCCTCAGGCGACCATGCTGAGATATTTAAGGATGCTGTAATGGCATTGAATATGGCTGAGATATGCCAGACTCCAGTGATCCACATAATAGAGAAAACACTAGCAAATGCATACTCTGTAATGGACGAAAGTGCACTGGGGTTAGACAAGCTGAGAATAGACAGAGGTAAAGTTGTTTTTCCTGATGACCCGGAGCAGTACAGGAGGTTTGAGATTACTGAAGACGGCATATCACCAAGGGCATTCCTAGGGCATGCAAAGATCTTTTACACAGGTGACGAACATAATGAGTATGGCCACATTACTGAAGGGAGCAGCAACAGGACAAAGATGTATGAGAAAAGGTTAAAAAAGATGGATATTGCAGCAAAGAGCATTGCAGACAGTGAGAAGATAAATATTGTAGGCAGCTCTGAGAATGTTCTGCTAACATGGGGCTCACCCAAAGGTGCAATATTAGACGCAATGGATGAGCTAAAAAGCAAAGGCATAGAAATCGAAATGCTTCAGGTGAGGCTGTTCAGCCCTTACCCTAATGAGCTAGTTGCAAGGGCATTGGCAGGCAAGAAGAGGATTATAGCAGTGGAGAACAACCATAATGCCCAGGGTGCGGAAGTAATGAAAGAGCAGACAGGCATTTCTCCAACTAATTATATACTCAAATGGAATGGCAGACCAATGTCAAGGGATGAGATTGTGTATGCTGTTGAAGAAATAGTGAAAAGAAATGCGGAGAGGGTTGTATTGAATGGAGGCAAATGAATCAATAGAATTCAATGACTGGTGCCCCGGATGCGGGGATTTCGGCATATTGCGCAGTGTCGAGGGTGCGCTTAGCGAGATGAAGCTTGACTTCACTGATGCAGTCATAGTCTCAGGCATAGGATGCTCTGGAAAGCTGCCACATTTCGTGGAAGGGCCTATATCAGGAGTGCATACACTGCACGGCAGATCTCTAGCATATGCAATAGGAATAAAGCTTGCCAACCCTGGCCTCAAGGTAATAATAGACGCTGGTGATGGTGATACCTTTGGTATAGGAGCGGGCCATTTCGTTGGCGCTGGAAGAAGAAATGCAGATATGACTCTGATAGTGCATGACAACATGGTATATGGGCTCACAAAAGGACAGGCTGCACCAACTATGCCACTTGGCGAAAAGACAAAGTCGCTGCCAAAGCCAAACATAAACTCAGCTGTAAACCCAATAGCACTTGCTGTTGCATCAGGATACACATTTGTTGCAAGGAGCTTTGCATATGACACAGCTCTTACCAAGGACCTAATAAAGCAGGCGGTGCAGCACAGGGGCATGGCGCTTGTTGATGTGCTCCAGCCCTGCCCGACATACAACGATATCAACACAAACGAGTGGTTCAGGCAGAAGATATACAAGCTTGAGGATGATCCGGAAGTCCACAGCATCGATGAGACCGTACCGAAAATGGCGCAGGCAATCAAGAATGCATATATAGAAGAAAAGATGCCTGTAGGGTTATTTTATAAAAATGAACTTGTCCCAACTTACGAGGAAAGGCTGAAGGAGAACATACCAAACTATGACAAGATGCCTCCAGCCGTTCAGGAAATAGAAAAAAATGGAGTGCCTATAACAGACATAGGAGGACTTATAGCAAGCAGGAGGATCTTCTAGTTGTCTATTCAGGATATGCTCAGATGCAACAATTTCACTATTTATAATGTTTGCCTTGTTCTTCGCCTCATGTCTAATGGGTTCGTGCACTGTTAAAGTGCGGTGATTAGTTTAAAAAGCTGCATTCAAGAATTGTAGCATGGAAGGCATAAAACCCATTGAAAAAGAAAGAGAAGTAAAAAGGCATGTAGACACAATAGATTTCATAGTAAGAGCAGAGTATTCTTACAATGGAAAGCGCGAATTACCTGAAATTGCAGTAAATACAGTAAACAGGATATGCACTGAAGAGGGCCTGGATAACAGCTACTGTGAAGGACTTAAGAGCATTGCCAGACAGAAGTCAGAAGAAGCAGATAAGTAGCGATTTCCTATTAGCAGCCTAATGCACAATAAGAATACCATTGCGCGAGAAAATTTGATAAAGTCAGGAATCTCCTGCGCCGCAGGCACACATTCCATTCTCGTCTATTCTGCTGCCGCATATAGGACAGCGCTCATCTGAAAAAACTACCTCATGGTACTCCTTTCCATATAGCTCTGAATGGGGGTCTGCCTCACGGTAACCTGATGATATCCTGCCCTTAAGCTCCTCTTTTGTCTTTCTTATTCCCTGCATTTTCACACGTAATAATGTAGTGTGTTTTGATATATAATTCTTACGCTGTGAAATGACAGGTTGATGCTGATGCGAGGCAGCGCTTAGTGCACTGCCTCACCTACTGCATGCTTCAGCGAATCTGCCAAACTGGAAAGCTCTGCTGAAATGACTTGCACATTATCCAATTCAAAATAGTTCTTGTAGAAATTGTATGCATCTTTGTTAACTACTATTATTACCTTGTCATATTCTAATTTCCTCAGATTTATCATCTTTGCAGTTTTGCCTATTTCTTTACGGCCTGTTTCATATTCTATTGCAATCCTTGCCCTTCCTTTATATGCAACTAGGTCTGGACCGTGGGAATTGTTGATTATTGTTGCCTTTATCCCAGCTGCATCAAGCACCTCGAATATCTTCTTTACATACACTTCATGCTCTATGCTTGCAGATGTATTCTTGTCCATCACCCAATGCTCCGGGCTTCCGTTCCAAACCACAGAAAGGCTTTGCATATCATTTCCCTTGTATGGCTCGCTGACTAGCACAGGCTTCTTGGCAATCATTTCAACCGCTGCAGATGGCACTGAGTGCTCTTTGACGGTCTTGGTCCTTGGTGTTTCCACAACGCATGGATCCCTTATGGAGCAGCTTATCACCATTGCCTCATTCTGCCTGAGGCTCTGCAGCATCTTCCTGACTTCGTATGCCTTTTCAGCTATGCCTTCTGACATAACATTTACAATGTAGTTCACTTCCTGTGGCTCCCTGGAATAGAAGGTTATGAATGTTGAGGCGTTTGCTATTATTTCTTTTGGAAGCCTGCTCGCCATATGCGTTGCAATTATAACTCCTATTCCGTACTTTCTCCCTTCCTCTGTGATCTTCTTCACTATCTGCGAATCAGACTCACTTATTATGTATTGCGCCTCGTCTATGACTATGTACATGCTTACTCCACGTTCTTTTGCCATTGACTTCATTCTAGCATACAGCCTTCTGAGAAGCTCGTTTATGTATATCAGCTGCGCCTCCTCGCTCCTAAGCCCTGCCAATGAAAATGAGACTATGCCGCTCTCTATCTCACTCATCTCTATGCCATTATCACTGCCGAAATTGTTTGCAAGAGGTGTGAGCCTGCTCCTTATATGTATAAGGCTGTTGCGCTCTGAAGAGCTTTTTGATAGGCTTATGAACGCACTGATTTCGGCAATTAGATCGTTCAATGAAGGAACTTTATACAGCTGCGTATCATTCCTGCTAGATGCACCGCACTTCCTGTATGCATACCACATGCATTCCCCAAGTTTCATTGCCTGCAGGTATCCAAGTGAGTAGACTTCTCTGAATAGCATTGAAAGTTCGTCTATGCGCTCTCCCACTGTGCTTCCCTCAAGGGAAAATATGTTTATACCAGATTTGGCTGCGTCTATAACCCTGCCGCCCATGCTCATTACTGCACTTTCATGTTCATTGTGAGCATCAAAAAGCACAATTTTTGTTCCTGAATTACTTATGTCAGCCACCATACTGCGCAGAAGTGTACTCTTGCCTTGGCCGCTCATTCCAAAAATTACTATGTGGGGATTTGCCTCGGCCAAAGGGTTTATCGAAACTTGCCCATTCTTTCTCTTCCATGCAAGCTGCCTTACTACTGCCAGATTTCCATGAATCACAGCCATGTGCACTGAACGCAAAAGCCTGTACTTCAGCTTGCCTATAGAAATTCCATTGCCATTAGAGCTATGCTTCCATATATAAGCTGCCCTTTTGATAAATTCTTTTATACTCATATCAACACCCAGAGTTGCGCCACGCTATAAGATCTGGCACAAAATAGACCGCGCCGCTGCTAACCAAAAATAGCAAAGTTGTAATCCCACCCAGAATACCAACTTGTTAAGCGCATGGCAGCGCAATCCTTGTTTTCTGATTTACACTTAAAGTATTTAAACATTTCTTTCAGTATCAAATAGTGTATTTATTTGCATGAAAATTTCAAAATGCAAAAGTTTTTATATCATAAAAAGTTCATAATATTGGGGGTTTTATGGGCAGTAATGCAGGTGGAGTTTTGGTACAAAAGGAAGTCACACCCAGCGACTTTAAGCTTGCACAAAGATTGCATAAGCTTGAGAATAAGATAAATAGGATTGAGCTTAAGATAATCATTATGGAAATGCTAATGCCATTCAGCTTTACAGATATTTCAGTGTCAAAGGCAAAATCTAAAGAGATCCAAATACGTAGAAAAATCGATGAACAACTTGAGTATATTATCAAGAACAACAGGAGGAATGCGGCACTCGATTACCTGAACTTTTCCATAGGGGCGATATATGAAGCAGAAAAGAGAATATTAAATTTGTACAAAATGGATCTAAAAATTTATATAAAAGATATGGAAACTACAGATATAAAAATAATGCAAGCTAGTCCAAATGATTTCGTTCCACTGGCACCAACTTATACCACTATAGCAAAACTTTCAGAAAAAAATCTAGACATTGCTTTTTCGATAATCAAAGAGGTAAAAAAAGCGAATGAAGAGATTATAAGGATGGCTGATTTTGGTCACGGTAGAGATATGGAAAAGAATTTAGGTATAGGTGCTCCAATATAGATTGTGTATAAATGCCTGCAGTAGAAAGGACTGATCTAGTATATAGGAACATGCGCAGTCCCTCTTTCATGAGGGCTTATTACAGGATGAAAACTCTTTCAATGATAAAAGGAAGCGAGATAGAAGGGTCTACTCCTCCTGATCTGTTCGTCGGCAGCTATGGTTATCCAAATGTCTTTGTCGGCCCACTTGTGCCTCCTCAATATGGTGACACAACAGAGCTTGGCACCCCAGAGTCATGGGTTGGAAAGGACATTGAAGATATAGTAAAATTCAGGTCGCTGCTTGTAAGGGGCATGCACAGAACAAAGGTTTACAATGCAGACAAAGGGAGGATTGAAGGGATGCTTACAGAGCTTGCCCTCTCTGATAGGTACCTTTATGCTGACGCCAAATTCTCATATTCTCCTATAATGAGACCTGTGTTTGATGATGTCACACAACCTTTCGGGCCAAGTGCGCCCATAGAAAGCCTCACCATAAGCAGTGCGCATGCAGATAGAGATATAGAGGCAGCATACAGCGACACAGATGCCACGGCAACAGACATGATAATTGAGCTCTATAAGAAGGGAATTCTTGTTTCAAGGATACAGAAGGCGCTCTCAGCAGGGGTTCTTGGCATAGGCAATAAGCGCAAGTACGTTCCGACAAGATGGAGCATTACAGCAGTTGATGACACACTATCTAAGGCCAACCTTGCTGATGTAAAGCAATATGACTATATAGACTCCATAAGGATCTATGAGAATGATGCGCTCGACAACCATTGGATAGTGCTTATGCTCCCTATGGCATGGAGCTACGAGTTAATAGAGGCATGGTATCCAAAGACAGCGTGGAATGTCGCAGGGGAAAAGGTAGCAATATACTCATCACATGAATACTTCAATGGAAGGAAGGATTATGCTGAGATTGGTGGATGCTACTATGCTGCAAGGCTTGCTGTCAGCGAGTTCCTCAAGAGAATAGGAAAGCAGGCAGCTGTGGTGATAATGAGAGAAACTCATGAAGGGTATACAATGCCTGTAGGCGTGTGGAATGTCAGGGAGCATGTAAGGGAAGCGCTCAAGAGCAGCCCTCTAGTTTTTGATAACATGAATGAAGTCGTAAGGCATGTGGATGCAAAGATGAGGATACACTTCCCGATTTGGCTCCAGAACAGCGATGTGCTGACAAATATTTTCAAGCAGCGCAGACTTCTTTTCGATTACAACTTTATAGCAACATAACTTGTAGCTGTGAACTTAATTGCAATTGTGTCCTTTTTTCTCTCACCGTGCAGTAACATTGTGTAATTCACACCTTCTATCAGTTTCTCGAATGTTATGCTCCCGCTCCCATCGAGTGTGCCAGAATGTTTCACCTCGCCAAGGTATTGAAGTTCGACATGCGCGCCTGCAAGGCTGCGCTGACCGCCATCCAAAGAAACTGTGCAGTCTATTATTTTAGGCACCTTGCATTGCTGCTCATTTTGTGCTTTTTTAATATGAATAGTGCTATCATCCGCCTTTGGTATCTCTGCAAAGAGTGAGTTGAACGACCTTCTCTCGCCATTTTCATAGCTGACATAGCTTACTGCACATCTTCTCTGGCCAAGGCTTCTCAGACTCGCAATTGCTTGCTGGTCTTCATCAAAGCCCAAGTCGGCTGCTGCAAACCTGACTATGTCTGCACTCTGCCTGAAGTAGAGCTTGGTCTGGCACAGCCTTCTTATGCCTATATCTATCTCTGTTATGCTGTGTGCTATAAGTATCAGGGCTATACCTCTTTTCCTGAAGTCCTGTATGCGCTGCATAAGGTCAGCAGATGCTGCAGATGACTGTTCACCAAATGCCAGCTGCGCCTCCTCTATGCATACAAGCATCCTGAGCTCTTTTTCACCGAAAGAGTCAAGAGAATCCGTTATTCCATAGACCTGGTTAAGTATAAGCGCATAAAAGAAAGGCTTCATCGCATTGCTCACATTTGAAAGGTCAAAAAGGACTCCTTCGTTTACAAGCTCAGAAAAGTTGACTCCCCGCTGAGATGCAAATTCTGGCCTTGAAAGCACAAGCCTGAGATTTTCAAGAGCTGCCCTGACATTCTCCCCGTGCTTGGTGTATTTAACGCCAACATTACTGCGCTTGCCATGCTGTTCAACAACTGCTTCCTCTATTTCCTCATACACAGTCACAGGGTCAGGAGATCTTGTATCTGAATATGCCTTATGGAAGGCTGACAGAAGACACTTTTCAAGTGAATTCTTGTAAGGGCCTGCATTTGATGCAGCTGCAATTAGCATTGCCAGGTTTTCATAGAAATGCTCTACAGTAACACCCTCTGGGCATGAGAAGAAGTTTATAGGAGTACTCTGATTGTAGAGCTTTACCACTTGCATTCCTTCTGAACTTGCGAATTCATTCCATTCATCTGTTGGCGAGATTATCACAGAAGGCAGGCTTCCGCTGCGAAGCTGGTGTACAATTGACATTGCCGCCTTTGTCTTGCCATATCCAGGTAAGCCTGTTATTATGGTTCCAAGATTGAAAGTCGATCTGCTTGTTGTTATCTTTTCTTCTGTCTTGGAAATTGCATCCTCGATAAAGTAGCCTATTGTAATATCTCCCGCAAACGGAGATGGCTTTTTAGTGGCTACAGACTGCACCTGTGGAATCCTGTCAGAAAATAGTACCATCTGGGAGGCAAGAGACAGGCTGAATGGCACAGCATCTGCTGATTTGACCTTTGCAAAAAGCTCATCAAGTCTAGAAACGCGAAGCCTTTTCTCCTCAAGTACAAGAACCCTTGACCTTATGAAGCGCACAGCAGTTTCAATGCAATCGTTGTCTTCTGAGTCTAATATGATCATTAACTTGTAGGCGCTGCCGTTGGTGAAAAGAGATTCATTCAGCATGTTCAGCATTGATTCTGCTGCTTTTCTCTCCATTGAGCCGTAATAAAGGTCCATTTGCATTGAGCCTGACTGCTCATAGCCGAACCTGCTCCTGAAGCTTTTTGTGAAGCGAGTGCCTTCACTGCTCATAGCGCTTTCAAGCCTATGCCTTGCATGCTCTACATAATCCTTTCCAGCAGGTACAAATGATACAATCACTCTTGCATTGCAGCCTCTCAGCAATGAATATATTCCATCAAGCACTTGGATCCTGCTCCTCATGGAGAAGAATGCAATAAGCAAAGGATTATTTAGCGTTATATTGTCAGCCATTTCAGAAAATTCGATGCCCTTGACAGCCTTCGCCATGCTGTCTGTGACAAAGCTTTCTTCAACTGCAATCTGTGTTGTACTGTTGCTGAAATCATGTATCATCATGAACTGCCTGCCAAGCGCAGCCCTAACAATTTCCATATATCTAACAGGATCAGGCAGCATTGCTATTTTGAACAGTTTCATTTTCAAATAAGCACCATTATGTATATTATCGATATCAAAATGTTTAATGCAGAAAAGAGCATCACCCTTTTCACCGCAATTGAACTTGAGAGAATACTTCGCCTCCGCCAGGCTACAATTACTGCAAGCAGCATGGCAGATACAATATAAAGTGGTACAAGCACCGTATAGCCTGCATATGAAAGCAGTATTGAGATTGTTGCGCCAACGCCAATGCCGGCAAATGCTTCAATTGCATAGAATGCAGTTTCACTTCTTTCTTTGTATATTCCCTCAAGCCTTATCATGAAAACACCATATACGAAACTAACGCAACTGCAAAAACTGCTAGCACAACTGCGGCTGCTGAACTGCTCAGCTGCCTGCTTGGATGCTCTCCAATGAATGCATTCCATACTATAAGCATGCTAAGTGCAGTGCTGGCAAGCATTCCTGTAAGCTTGGCAAGTGATAATATTATCTCTACTATTGCATTCGCTAAACCACCTCGAATGAAATGTTATAGTTTATCATGTATGAGAGTATTATGCCGCCAACGCTGCTGTAGCTGCATGCATAGTTAATGCATCTTTCAGCTTCAGATCCTGAATTTACAGCTATTCTAAGCTTCCTACTCTTTAATTTATTTTGAGTGTGAAGAAGCCTGCCAAGTGCAGCATACCGTAGCAATGAGAGATCGCGGAAGGCGCGGCGCTCCACTGCTGCAGAATTTCCTTCAAAAATACCGTTTACTATTAGTTCTCTATAGGCGAGATGCCTAAAGGCTTGAGTTCTCTGTCTTTCATCATTGCTTTCTTCGTATGGCGTTGATTGAATATTATCACTGTCTAAATCGTTCACGTATATTATAGAAGTATGCTTCTTGAAGCTTAAAGACCTCACAAGAAGCAGCACAGCTACGCCAGCCATTACAGGCATCATCTGCACCAAAAGCTCAAATATGCTGTTGTTCATGTACCCACCAGCGTAAACAGATCCTTGCTGTTGTAGATTACTTTGTAGCCCTTTGGCTGAAGCCTCCTCAGTGCAGCCTCAATCTCTTCCTTTCTTACCTTGTATTTTTCGGAGAGCTTCTCTATAGAGGCGGCAGAGTGCATGCCTTCCAGTATAAGCAGCCACTCAAGCATACTTCCAACTCTTTCATTTGATTCCGACAATTCTGATTGAAGCCGGGAGTTTTCTGCTTTCAGGTAGTTCACTCTTTTTGCTAGCACAATATATGAATCGCTTGTTTCACGGCCTGAAATGCTGCTTATAATTCCAGAATAGTAGTTCAGCTGCCCATCAGCTATAAGCTCAACAAGATATGGGAAGATGCTTGATATGTTTACATTGTACCTGTCATTCAGAAAAGATATTATGCTCATTAGCCTCAGAAGCGCTTCTTTCATAAGGTATATTGGAGAGTATTCTGAGTAGATTGCGAGCCTTATGTAGCTGGAAGAGAGCTCTATTGTATAGTAGTGATCATCCGCCTCTCCTCCTATTGAATAAAGAAGTGATGTGCCGGATTGTGTTAGATATACCCCTGGATACGCCTCCATAGCCTTTGCTATGCTGCTAAGCCTGCAGTTCAGCTTTGCCTGCAGGATAATAGCAGAGTAGAGATAATTCTTCCTTGCCCTGGAGGCACCCATCACATCACCTAAATCCTTTAATGAAGATTTCATCATCTATTAGTTGGAGTTTACTTTCGTGCTTTTGCGATTGCTATTGCTGCAGAAAATGCATCTGCTATTGCACTGTCACTCATGCCAATCTTAGAAAGCCCGGAAAGGATTGCGTGCCTATCTGCTCCCATTGCAATGAGCTTTGCTATCATATCTGCCGCATCCACATATTCCCCATCCCCTATAACGCTGCCAGCTGCTGCACTGTTTCCTGCAACTTCTGATACAAAACGCTCCAGTTCAGACCTCCCGACTTTTATCTCCATCTTTCCACCTGTTGAAAGCCTTATTGTCTTGTCTATGCTAACGCCCTCTACATGCCCTATTATGAAGGAATCCTTTGATTCCTTGCTGTGCAGCTGAACCAGCATGCAGCTTCCGACTCCAAGCTGCTGTATGCTGCTGAGATCTTCTGCTGAAAGCATGTAGTTTTCTGAAAGCCTTTCAAGGCTCTGCCTGTCCTGCAGCCTGAAAATAAACACATTTGCAACATTTGAAAGCAGCGGCGCTGCTATATCCTCCACATTCTGAGAAGCCATTATTATGCCACAGCCATACTTCCTCCCCTCCCTGAGCAATATACCAAGCGTATCGCTGTGGCTGAGGAGCTTCCAGGCCTCATCTAGGATTATGTACATTTTCTTCTGCCCTTTTAGCCTCATGTATTCTGTGGCTTCGCGCAAAGCAGAATCAGCAATTTCCACCTTCTTATGCTCTGGCAGGCCTACATGCAGGTTCATGTATATTATTCCGCTCTCGCTTCCCTCGAGCAGCTTTGTTATTGGCGGATCTGCATCAATGCATCCGGCAAACCTTGCAAACTCAGCATATTCCCCTGTGAAGTCTACAACAAGCATTAGCGATTCAGAGAATATTGATAGCTTTAACATCAAGTTCTTCATAAGGTAGCTCTTTCCGCTGCCTGTCATTCCGAATATGAATATGTGTGGGTTCATAGATGAACTTATATCAAGGAATGCTGGCATAGAATGCAGCATGCTATTGCCAATATATATGCAGCTTTCAGATGCCTTTGAAGCTTCTGATGCATTAGGCTCTGGGCTCCTTATGAGAAAGAAAAGCCCACTTATTGACTTTGAGCTCTGCTTATAGTATTCCATTCAATCACACAAAAGACGCATAAGCTCCTCGCCCTTTGATATGCTGCAGTTGACACCAAGCGAAGCCTTGAATAAGCTTACAACTTCTTCCAGCTGCCTGAGCGAGGCATTTGCAGCCTCGCTGGAACTCTTCTCTACTGCTGATGAGCTTACATATGCAAATGCCTCTATAGGCTTGCTTCCGTCGTTCACCCTTTTCAGCTCGCCTTCTATCATGGATAGCTCCCTCTTGAGCCTGTTGAGCTTGTCGTAGGAATCGCTAGGTGTGTTTGAGATTGCTAGCTCCTTCATTCGGCGCTTTGTTTCAAGCGCCTCTGTGAAAGTCTTCCTGTCAATGTTCCTTATTCCTATTGTAAAAGTGAAAGGCACACCAGACTTTTCTATTATGCCTGCAAATTGGCTGCTGCTGTATGATGCTGCACTATCTATCTTGAGCTCTGCAACAGAAATGCCTTTGTAGTACTGGCCGTATTTCCTTACTGCAGATGCCATGCTTTCATGCAGAGAATAGCCTCCTGACACCTCTACAATCCCTGATCTGCCCAGGATTATATTGTTTATTATGTGACCTGAATGGAGGTATATTACAGATAATAAAGAGAGCACTATTGCAAGCACAATAAGTAATGGGCTGCCCATGAGTGCAGCGGATATAAGTGCAAGCACTGCAAATGCAAATATGGCATATGAGTATGTTCTGTCGCTGTAAAGTGCTTCCATCAAACCATCTTCATTAGATTGCCAAAGGCGGCCTCAGAGCCCATAGCCCTAGCAAGCTCCCTTATAGATATGTATGTTATAGCGAGGCTGAATGCAGGAAGTATGAAAACTGCCATCACAAGCTCTGACACAAAAATGAGAAGAGGCTTGAAAAGATTGCCCAATGAACTCGAAATGGAGTTTATGCCGCTTGAGATCATGCTTACAATTCCGCTGTTTGAAGTCTCGTTTGTTGAATTATATCCTGATATGCCGTTAAGGCTTCCGCTGAAAGAGCTTGCTGTATTAGTGATGCCCTCTATGCTTGTCTGGTTTATGCTGTTAGAATAACTGTTCATCAGGAATGCATTGAGCAGGTATGATAGAGGCAGCACGACATAAAGCCCTATTGCAAGTGATATGAAAAAGCCACCAACCCTTCTGCTAAGATAAAAGCTGCGCAGTATTAGCCCTATTGGTAGTATTACTGTTGTTGCAGTGAGTGCAACAAATGAGAGCACAGAAGCCTGCACGGATATTCCGACGAATGCTGCTGCTGTTACTGTTATTATGTGCTGCAGCTCAGAAATAAACGGGTTTAATACGCTGCTGAATGAAAATGAAGCCACAAGCAGGTCTATGCGTATTCCTGCTATGATTCCGAGGACTATTGCAAGGCTTATAAGTGCCATAAGTATGCCTGAAATTGTAGTGAGGAGCGAGGGATGCTGCGACCCCATAAATGTATATTGGGAAGTACCTGCAAGGTAGTTGTATGCAAAGCAGAGTGCTGCATTGCCTGACATGAATACAGGGCATGAAAAACTCTGGCTGGCTGAGGTAGTTATGCTGTTCATGAACTCAGTAATTATTCCATTTCCAGCAAACAGCGCAAGTAGGCCGCCCACGAGTGCAGCATTTATCACTGACTGGTATATCTCATTGCGCCCGAATTCCTTCAGCCTTTTGTCATCCAGCGCATAGCCTATGCCAAGCACTATGCCGCTCACAGAAAGCATTATTGCAATAAGTATGGTCGCAATGCTGAAGCCATACACTCCGAAGGGCAGCTGCTGGTATTCCATCTATTCACTTAGTTATGTTGATTGTAAGGTTTGAAAGCAGGTGCGTAGACGCTATTGCAAGGCCGTTTGATGCAACTGAGAGAACTGCGACTATTACTGCGCCTATTATTATGTTTATAGATGCAGTGTGGAAATTTGCCTTCTTGTCAGGCGGCAGCATCTGCCCCAGTGCGTAGAATATGCCAGCCACTATAAAAAGGACAGCACTGAGCATAGGCCCTATGTGCATCAGAAGGGTCTGTATGTAGTTTAGAGTTCCTATTATGTCTAATGAGAAGAAGGCTGCCTTGTAATCACTGCCGAGAGCAAATATCACAAGCATTATAAGCTTAGGGTAGATGCTCTTCAGGAAGCCCATTATTGTATGGTGTTTATGTATATTCATTTACTCATCTCTTTACTTAACTAAATTATATTTACTATGATAAATATTTAATACTTTCGCTGACTGTCAAAGTATATCAACTGCTTTTGAATCAGAACACAGAAAGTGCTTAAGGACTGCATGCGCCCTATAGAAATCAATATATAGCTTTTGCACGCAATAATAGAATGCTCGCACAGGTCAGCTGTGCATGCATGACTTATAAGGTGTTTATATGAGACTCAGACCAGCAAGGGCAACAAGGAAGATAAACAGCCAAGCATGGGCAAGGTATTCCCTTAGGAAACCGAGAAAGAACTTCATCAAGGCTCTTCCACACACTAGCCTTTTGATATTCAAAATGGGTGTTGACAAGCCTGAATATGATCTTAAGCTCCTATTGGAAGCTGAAACTAATGTGCAGCTGAGGAGCAACGCAATAGAGGCAGCAAGGCAGGCGGCAAACAAATACCTTGAACGTGAGCTTCCAGGCAACTACTTCATGAGGGTGCTCACCTACCCGCACAATGTGCTCAGGGAGAAGAGGATGGCTACAGGTGCAGGAGCAGACAGGATTTCCCAGGGTATGACCCTGGCATTCGGCAAGCCAACGGCTGTAGCGGCAAGGGTTTACAAAGGGCAGGCAGTATTTGAAATAAAGATTCCGAGTGAGAAGAGCAAAATAGGATACGAGGCTCTAAGAAGGTCAAGGTCAAAGCTGTCTGGGATGTATAAAGTAGTAAGGCAGGCAGCAGGTAATGCGGCCAGCAAGGGCCCTGAAAAGAATATTATAGCTGCAGACGCCGCCTAATTTATACTTTTTCTTAGAATATTACTACAGATTAGATGCTCACCCAAAGGGGCTTGTACATAGGTGCGGTGCTTGCGCTCATAGCGGGGATAGTGCTCTCTTACCATGCACTTTTCTTCGTTACAAGGATATCATACTCTATGGGCTTTGCAGGAGGGCTTGGGAGCGCTATAAGCGCATACGGCATAAAGGCTTCTAATTCCACAATAGCTGCGATAGCCGGGATGCAGTCCCTTGGCATAGCCATGTATGTCGCTTATGCAATACTGCCTTTTGCAATAATAACCCTTGCTGCAGGGGTGCTTTGGCTCTTCATAAGGGCTTACATAAGGGCTGTAGCTGTAACGGTAGTTTTGTCTTCTGTTGTCTCTGCGCTGCTCATTGCAATATTAGAATTCAGCCTCAGCTTCAGCGAGCCAGTAAATGTGTTTGAGGTATCATACATAGGCTCTGGAATAGGCATCGCAGCAGGAATTTATGTACTTGCTGCATCAGGAAGGAGGCAGGTAAGGAAGGTAGCAAAGGACTTCGAGGTCAACCCAGAAACGCCTTACACAAATATACAGATACTTTCAAGCAGGCTTATGTCAAAGCTCAGCGGCGACATAAAGATACTAGACACACATTTCGATGCTGTGGGATTGAAGAACCTCGCCAGAATCTCCAGTGGCCATACAGGCAACTATAAAAGCATATCTGTGCTCACAAAGCCTGAGAGGCTGAGCAACGAGCTTTCATCCGCATACTATGACTTCAAGAGGGAGCTTGAGAACAAGGGCATTGCCTTTGAGCTGCGTGTTATGTCAGAATCAGATTCTATTGGGCAACATGAAAGGCTCATTATGGACTCTGCGATAGCCTACAAGATACCACCTTTGAACATAATAAACAAGAAGAGCGAGCACATTGTAGGAGTAAACCATGCAGAGGCTGAGCGCAGGTTCAACGAGCTCTGGGAGCGCGCCACAAAATATGAAAATCTAAAGGAAAAGGGAGGTGAAACCACATGAAGATACTGCTCCAATTCCCTGAAGGCCTGAAGCAGCACGCACTCGAATATGCGAAGAAGCTTGAGGAGGGCGGGGATGAGGTGATAATTTCAGCTTCGCCTACATTCGGCGCATGCGACCTTGCGCTTGATGAGGCAAGGAAGATAGGCGCAGACAAGCTCATCCATTTCGGCCACGCTGAATTTATGCATGTTGACTTTAATGTTGAGTATGTTGAATATAAGATAGATGCAAGCCTGGAATTGCTGCCAAAGTCGCTTGATTACCTTAAAGCCTACAATAAGATAGGCATTGTTACAACAGTCCAGCATGTCCACCAGCTTGAAGATATAAAGCGCTTCTACGAGCAGCATGGGAAGGAAGTATTCATAGGCAAGCCTTATGGCTTTGCAAGGCATGATGGGCAGATACTTGGCTGCGATGTGGGCAGTGCGGCAAGAATAAATGAGATGGTTGATGCATTTGTCTATTTCGGCGGCGGCCTCTTCCATCCTGTAGGAGCACTTCTTGCAACAACAAAGCCGTTCCTTGTGGTAGAGCCTTTCGCAAACAGGATTGATTTCATAGACAGCTACAGGGAAGCATACAAAAAGAGGTCTAAGGGGAGGATACTGAGTGCGCTTTATGCAAAAAACTTTGGGATACTTGTAAGCACCAAAAACGGCCAGTACAACATGGCGCTGGCAAAGATTATCAAAGATAGGATAACCAAGGATGGCCTTAATGCTGCAATACTTGCTTCCAATACATTCGACTTTGATTCACTAAATAACATGATGGAGATAGATGCATTTGTAAACACTGCTTGTCCTAGGCTTGTTACAGAAGACGATGAAAGGCTCAGGAAGCCTCTCCTGAGCGCAAACGAGCTAATGGAAGCACTTAAGATCATTGAAAGCGGCAAAAGATGACAAAGATAGCACTATTCATGCTCAATGAGATGTAGTAAACAAGAATAGCTTGTTGAATTTTTAAATACTTTCTTTTCGAATATAAATTTAATCCCTACAGCAGGGGTTACTTTCTCTCTTTCGACTGTAAAACCCCTGCAGCAAGTAGGGACAAGATGACAAATATGATAGCGACCAGTAAAAATAAAATAGTAGAGGTTCTTGCGTATGCAAGGGAAGTTTCAATTAGGCACGGGCATACGAGGAGGTATGCCAAACATTTGGTTGCATTGGCAATAAAGCAGATTATGCATCTTACAGATAGAGAACTTGCAGAATTTCTGTCAAAAAGTGAAATCGGCAGGTTACTAAATTACAAACAACACTTCGATTTTACAATATTTTCTAAAGTGAGAAAAGAATCAGCACAAATCATAAAGGAACTTTTTGAAATACTGGTATACCAGAAAATGAAAGGAAAACAGGCAAGGTTATTTGCAATAGACAGTACAGACATACCTGCATTTTCATTAAAAGATAAAGATGCAAGATGCGGCCATAGAACACCTTCAAAGAAGGAACAGAATTTAATAAAAAATAAAGAGAAGACACTTTTCTATGGTTACAAACTGCATGCAATAACAGATGCAGATACTGAATTGCCTATTGCAGTAACTGTTGCACCAGCAAACAGGCATGATAAGAAGTTCTTCCATTTCTTATATAATAAAGTGAAGCAATTATTCCGCATAGGTCCATTTGACAACGTGAAGTTACTTGCGGATGCAGCATATGATGCAACAGACATATATCAAGAACTGCATTATGACAACGTAAAACCCGTAATTGCAATAAATGGAAGAGGGTTCTACAAATCATCAACACCAAAGGATCCTGAATACGGAAAAAGGTGGGCCATAGAAAGAGTATTCTCAAGACTTAAAGAGGTATTTGGATTGTCAAAGAACAGACTTGTTGGCATCGATAAGGTTGCAGTGCACATATATTCGTGCCTAATTGCATACCTGATAAAGTACTTGTGAATAGTGTGTGTGGTGGTGATACAATTAGGAACATAGAAAAAGGTGTTTCCATGATATAGATATAAATTTCAACACCCTAAACAAGAATAAAAGGAAAAGAATTAAAAAAACAAAAGAAAATTTAAGGCGTTAGCTTGCTTTTGCTGTAAGTGTAGCTACTTGTGTGAAGTATGGAGTACTTTGACTAGAGGATGTTGTATACGCTACCCAGACACTTCCTGCGGTCGTACCACCTATTGTACTAGGCAAAGCTGAAGTATAGGGTGAAACGCCACAAGTGCCCGAAAGACTTACTGACACTGTTTGTCCGCTAGATATACCGCTCGGATATGACTCTACACAGCCGCTAGGTACTGAAGATGGAGATGCTGAGCCAGATGGCAGATAGAACACATTTGCTGTAAGCCAGTCTACCCCTGTACTCTGACCAAATGTAAAGCTTAGAGTTCCGCCGTGCAGTACAAGACCTGTGCAGAGGTATCCGCTGCTTGCGATGCATGTTGTTCCCAGAAGTGATGCACCACTGAAGACGCCGAGGCTGAACAATGCCCCTAGTACTACGGCTATTATAAGTATAGCCCAACCATATGTCATTAGGTATTCCATTGCGCTTTGCGCTTTGAAGGTTCTCATACTAACCACTTTCCTGCTTAATACTACAAATGAAGTATATTTAAACCTTTCTGCTATTTCTTGCTGCGCCGAGGCTTCCCAGCACCTAAAAGGTCGCTGCCTGTACTTTCAATAAGTATCCTTGCCACATCTTGCTTCTTTCTGAAGCCTGGCATAAGGGACTCTGCAAACCTCATGTGCCTTGTGGCGTCGTATATGCCCTGCATCTTCTCATAGTATGAAGTCGCAGCCTTGGTGTCGCCGCTTCTAAGGGCTTCGTATGCCTCCCTTTTGAGCTCGCCTACAACATCCATTATGCCGAGCATGTAGGGCACTGCTGTCTCGCCCATCTCCCTCATTGATGGTATGCTGCCGCCCTTTATTATTGAAAAGAAGGCTAGAAGTTCGACATACTCCTGGTGCGCCTGCTGTGAGTAATACTCAAAGCCCCTCTCTGAATCGGAGAGCTCCTTTATGAGCGATCTGAGCTCCTTCATTGATGCATCTGACGATGCAAAGTCCCTGTTGTGTATAGATGTTATAGCATAGCCTGTCAGCCTTATTATAGACCTTGAGAGCTCCATTACTCTGTCCTGCCTCTTCTGGAGCTCCATGAGCTCCTTTGTTATATCATCAATTCCAGGTATCATCAAACCACTTCAATAGTAATTTCTGCCATACCAATAAATATACTGCTGCGCATAGCCTGCATAAGCACCCCATTTCTTTTCTGCAAAGTCATGTATCTGCCTTATGCTGCTCTTTCTGTGCAGATAGTCTCTCTCCATTAATCTCTTTATCCAGGTGTCTATTGGGAATGCCTCTAGCTTCCCGTAACCCATGAGCAGTATGCAGTCCGCCACTTTGTCTCCTATGCCATCAAGCTCCATCAGTGTAAGCTTTGCATCCTCGTAGCTCTTTGACGCCAGCCTCTGCCTCTCTATCCTTTGCCATTCTGCTGCAACACTTTTTATGTAGCTTGCCCTGAAGCCTGTGCCACACTCCATAAGCTCTTTTATAGAAGCATCTGCTATCACTGAGGGCTCTGGAAAAAGCCTCACTCTGCCATTAGAAGTATCGAATTCACTGCCGAATCTAGATATAAGAGATCTCATAATCCTTCTTATCCTCTTCACGTTGTTGAACTGCGAGACTACAAATGAGAGTGCCGCCTCCCACGGATCATTCTGAGTGACTCTCATTCCATAGTAGCGCCTTATTGCATCATCGATGTTGCTGTCTGTATTTATTTTTTTGTATATCTCTGTAATCTCATGCTTGAGGCCAAACCTTCTTATAATCTCTTTCTTTGCTTCTGCATCTGTATATCTACCTTCATAGTTATATGATATATCAGCATTGCGGCCTGAATGCCTGCACACTACATTGAATGCGCCTTTGGCTGTAGTATAAGAAACATGCACAGTGCCTCTTTCTGATGAATAGTCAGAATAGAATGCAAGTGGCTGTGCGCTCTCTACAGTATAGACCATGTTGAAATCTTTGACAATCATATGATCTCTCCAAGCTGCTTTCTGACCTGCTTTGCAGTGTCGCGGTCTCTGACTGTAAAGGTGTCATCCTCAATGCTCTGGAAGTCCACAGTTATGCAGTATTGCACTCCTATCTCGTCAGCCTTTGCATACCTCTTTCCTATGCTGCCGGATTCAGAATAGTAGTTGCTTATCCTCTTTTCGCTTAGCAGCCTTGCTATCTCATGCGCCTTTGCAACAAGCTTGTCATCCTTCTGCAAAGGAAACACTGCATATGTGTATGGTGCAGCGTGCTCAGACAGCCTGAGCCATTTCCACCCGCGGCCATCGTCAACTACGCTGTTGTCGAGAAGCGCAAAAAGAAGCCTGTCAAGCCCCATACTTGCTTCTACAACATGAGGCATTACCTTCTTGTCGCCGCTGACCACTGATATGTCAGTTCCAGATTCCCTTGAATGGGCACTCAGGTCATAGTCTGTTCTATATGCCGTGCCGGCAACCTCTATGAAGCCATAAGAGGTCTTTATCTCAAGGTCAACATTTCCCTTTGAATAATGCGGAGCCTCTTCCTTAGGTATCTCAGTAAACCTTGTCAGGCTCTTGTCTATGCCTATCATCCTCAAAAGTGACTGCTCAAGGTAGAGAAGCACTGCAAAGTGCCTGTTAGGAAGCTTGCCTGATTCAAGAAGCTCGCCAAGCGTCTTCTCTTCCATTTTCTTATCTGCACTGTAAAAGTTTATGCTCGTCTGAAGCACTGCATCCATGTCTATGCTGCCTATTGCATAGAGTTCCTCAGATGGGTCGAAGAAAAGCTCGAGCTCCATCTGGCTGAACTCTCTCATCCTGATGAGCTGCTGCCTTGGTGATATCTCGTTGCGGTATGCCTTGCCAACCTGTGCAATGCACGAAGGCAGCTTCATGCCGTATATCTTGTAGAGATTCTTGAAGTCCAGGAACATGCCCTGCGCTGTCTCAGGCCTCAGATAGCCGTTCTCGCTGCCTAGAGGGCCTATGGGCGCCTTGAACAGCAGGTTGAATGCCTCTACATTTGAGAGCTCGCCTCCGCACTTTGGACATTTTATGTTGTGCTCCTTCAGCCTCCTGCCTATTTCTGCAAGGCTCATCCTGCTCACTGTCTCTGCATTTTTTTCATCATTTTTTGATGTATAGAATTCCTCAAGGAGCTTGTCCGCCCTGTAGGGAGTGTTGCAGCTCTTGCACTTGACAATAGGGTCTGTAAATGATGCAAGATGACCACTTGCCTTAAGCACTACCTCTGGCAGTATGTTTGTAGTCTCTATCTCAAGCGCATTGAGCTGGTCGACAAAAACGCTGCGCCATGAAGCCTCTATGTTGCGCTTGATCCTAAGCCCTATCGGACCGTAGTCGTAGAAGCCTGCCACCTCGCTGTATATGCTGAATGCAGGGTAGTATATACCTCTCCTTGATATTATGTCAGAAGCATTGCCTTCATTCGCCATAGAAACACTCTATATTAATGAATACAACTTTAATAATGCTAGTAAAATGTCTCCCACATCTTCTTTGCGAGCCTGCCGGTGTACATGTAGCTATCAACTACCTTCGAAGCAGCTTCCCTCTTTTTCCTATGCTCTGCAAGGAATCTGTTTATCTTCTCTATAACAATTGCCTTAAGCTCTCCTGTCAGCATCTTGCCTGATCTGTAATCATCTTCTATGCTCTTTAGCTTCTTGTCATCAGGCTCGAAGAAGTAGCGCAGCCACATGAATGAAACATCTATGTCTGGGTTGCCACCAAGCTTCCTGTGAAGCTCAACTGTATCCCTGCCGCCTGAGAAGGCGTATTTGTTTACTTTCTTTTCTACAGCTTCAGGGCTGTCGTTAAGATATATTGCAGTTTCAGGCTTTGAAGCACTCATTTTGCCTTCAACACCTGTAAGTGGTGGCAAGAATTTCCCATAAAGCTGTGCAGATTTTTTATGACCTAGACCCTCTGAAATGTCTCTTGCAATGCGCCAGTATGGATCCTGGTCTATAGGAGAAGGTATCACACACCTATTCTCTTCGAACATTGTAGGCACTATTTCTATTGCAGGGAAGAACACCATGCCGGTGTTTGTTGATGGAGTAAACCCAAATGTTGCCTTAGCCATAGAGAATGTTATCTTCTTTGCTATCTTAGTGGCAAGGCCGTAAATATTCCTTATGTATTCTGTGTCTTTGAATATGAATGTCTTGTCAGGGTTGAAGCCGACAGCTGCAAGGTCCATTATGTTTTCAGCTGCAAATGACTCTATATCCTCCATTTTGGCGCTCTCTTTGATCAGGAATTTCTCATCGTCAGTTATCTGTATGTAGAGGTTTGCACCGAATCTGTCCTGAAGCCACTTGGTGAATATGAAAGGCATCAGATGCCCTATGTGCATATGGCCTGAAGGGCCTCTGCCCATGTAGAGGTAGAATGGGCTTCCGTCTTTGTATTCGCTTAATGCAATGTCGAAGTCCCTGTGCGAGAAGTATACATCCCTGCTTAGGAAGAATGTCTTGTCGTTTGCAGCCTCGTATATGCTTTCCTTAAGCGGCTGGGTAATCTTAGAAACTCCGAACATTTTTATTAGCTTTTCATAATCGATGCTGCCGCTAACCTCCCATGGCGTTACAACTGTTTTATCTTCCATGACTGCACCTATATATGGAGCTTGGTATTTTTATATTACAATATTACATAATCAATTTATAATGTTTACTAAAAAAATCAAATGGTGAGATAATGGCTGAAAAAATAAGGTGCTCGCATATACTTGTTGAGAAGCTAAGCACAGCTCAGGAGCTTCTTGAAAGGCTTAAGAAAGGAGAGAGCTTCGCTAAGCTTGCAGAGCAGTATTCTATAGATGGCTCACGGAGGCGCGGCGGAGATCTGGGCTTTTTTACAAGGGGACAGATGGTAAAGCCTTTTGAAGATGCTGCATTCAAGCTTGAGAAGGGACAGATATCTGATATAGTCAAGACGCAGTTCGGCTACCATATAATAAAAAGGACCGGATGAAGGCGTCAGTCTTCTGCACGCCTGTCTGCAATATCGATAAGCAGCTGCTCAACTTCATCCCAATTGTCGGCAATGAGTATGTTCTCATTTCCTTCTGTGTTCTCATTCCACGGCCTTCTGAAGAGCACAACTTTCTTCCCAAGCTCTGAAAATTCCTTCGCCATAATAGGGTTGTCATCTACATATACATAGACTTCTTCAATGAGCTTCCCTGAATGGTGTTTCACATGCACCAGCCTGTCATATTTGATGCCATTCATGGCAAGCCAGTTGATTATAAGATCATCTGATGCGAGTGCAGCTGTAGTTATATAAACTTTGTAAAACTGGCGCAGGTTGTCAATTATTGTAGGTATGCGCCTATCTGAAAGCTGTATCTCGTCATGCTTTTCCTTCCATGTGCTTTCTAGTGTAGACATGATCACACTTCTATTAAGATTCGGAAACTGCGCTTCTATGTGCCATGCCTTTATGTCATTATAATCTGCTTTGAAGCCAGAATGATCTTCCAGAACACGCAACCATACTGGGGTGAAGTCAGCAAGCACATCATCAAGGTCTATTCCAACTGCTCTCAAAAAAACACCAGGTCATATAGCAAAAATAGTTTGCTCAAAGATAATCTAAAAACTCATCTTATTATTTGCCCTGCGCAAGATAATCCTTCAAACCCCTCTTCACATTTTCTGAACTAACAACTATCGCAGAGAACTGCGGCTCCTTCCACTTTACATCATTTGGAGAAAGCGAGTTTATATTTTCCTTTGTTATGCTTTCTGGGTCAATCACTTTTTGATTTATTGAATCGTTAAGCTTTTTGATGTATTTGTATAACAGGTAATCATCTTTGCCAGCGCTTTCAAGCATGCTCTTTGTAGACTCAGGATCAAATATTAGCAAGAGTTTCTCCTTGAAGCTGTTGTTAATATAAACATCTACAGTACCGTATGCGAGCAACCAGTGGTTTTTGTATTCAAATATTACATATGCCCCTTCTGATACCTTGTTATATATGTCGCTTACCTTTAGAAACTCGCCATGATGCATCTCTATCCCTTTGCCTGCCTTGTATGCCGTGTGTGATGTTGTTTTGATCTTATTGTCCTTATCGCGCAGCATATTTTCTCTGGCATTTGCCTCTGCGAGCGCATTGTAATCTGCATATACATCTATTCTCCTTGATATTCCGTTTTGCTTGTTTATCTCGTAAACAAGGCCTGCTAAGCTATATGCATCTGATCCTCCTTCAGTAAGCGTATGCATATTGTCCTTCATCCAATTTTTTATTATACCAGATAGATCTTTACCTGTATATCCTTCTCCCATTGCCCATACTACAGTCGGGCCGCATGTTATATTACTTGGTATATCACTTTGCCCCAACTCTGACTGGTCGTGCATTACTATAGGGCGACTGTCCCACGCAAGTTTGACATCGTCTACATTAAGTTTGAGATCTTTTACATATTCCATATTATTATTTCTGGATTTCATGATATTTAAAGCTAACCGTTCTGCATATGATTTATATTTATAGCCCCAATTGATATTGTGGTGCTATGAGGTTCTTTGTAAGCGGCGGGGCAGGATTTATAGGCAGCAATATTGTGTCTAAGCTTGTTGACGAGGGCCATTATGTTGTGGCGTATGACAACCTGAGCACAGGGAGGCTCAGCAATCTTAATCAAGTTCTCAGGGAAAAGAATTTCAGTTTCGTGAAGGGCGACCTTCTCGACAAAAAAATGCTGCAGAAAGTCCTCAAAAACGGGGAATTTGACACAGTAATACATCTTGCTGCAAATGCGGACGTCAGGGCAGGGATAAAAAATACTCATATAGATCTTGATAACGGCGTTATCGCAACACACAATCTGCTTGAAGCCATGCGCAGCAGCAACTGCAGTGACATAATGTTCTCATCATCATCAGTGGTCTATGGCGAGGCCAAGGTCAGGCCAACGCCAGAGAGCTATGGTCCACTGCTGCCGATAAGCTTATATGGCGCGGCAAAACTCGCTGCAGAGGGAATGATAGCCGCATACAGCGAGCTCTTCGGCTTCAGCTATGCTATCTACAGGTTTGCAAATGTAGTTGGGAATAGGCAGAGCCATGGTGTGGTGATAGACTTCATTGAAAAACTTAAAAAGAACAGCAGGGAGCTTGTTGTTCTTGGGGATGGAAGACAAAGAAAGTCGTATATAGATGTGTATGACTGCATAGGGGCGATGCTTCTTGCCCACAAGAAGAAAAAGAATATTGTGCTTAATATAGCAAGTGACGGCCAGACAAGCGTGAAATTCATAGCAGAGAGCCTGATAAAGAAGATGGATAGTAGCGCAAGGATACGCTATACAGGTGAAAGCAAGGGATGGCCAGGTGATATAGCAAACACGCTGCTTAGCAACAAGGAGATGAAAAAGATGGGTATAAAGTTCAGATATCCGACATCTAACGAGGCGCTGCTGCACGCCATAGACATTCTTATTGCATAAAATGTTTAGGAAGTGCTGAGCTGCACCACGGCATTGCCATAGGCACCTCCGCCATTGCCAGTAGTCAATGTTATGTAATAGTTTTGCGCAGGTAGGTTAAGCACTCCATAATCTTTAAGCTGCCATACAGATGACGATTGCTGAAGGTATATCTTGTTATCTGCCCCTTTTATTGTCACTGCCTCCCATCCACTGTTGCCGCCTCCTAAATAAACAGAGAGCTTGCCGCCACTCCATGTGCATATGCCCTTTACTGTAGTATCATAAGATGATGATGAGAGTGTAAAGCTGCTGCATGAAGAATAGTTGGCAGATGTTGCTGAAGGGTTTTGAGGAGTTGCTGCTGAGCTGCCTGAAGGAATGATGCCAGATGGCAATGAAGTAGCTGTGGAGCCACTAGAATTGATGCCAAACGGTGATGAATTAGATGTAAGAATGCCTGAATGCATAAATGTGCCAAACATGGCAAAAGCAAAAACAAATATTATTACTGCAACAATGACTCCGATTATTATCGGGACCAGTATTGATATGCCGAATGCTGCTGCAGTGCTGATTTTCTGCTGCTTTGACATTGCAATTACCAGAACTATTAACCCCCATATGCCCATCACAAATGCAATGAGGTTGCCGAGCATTGGTATTATTATTGCCCAGTAAAAGAGCACTGTGGGCACTGTACCATATACTACAGCATTGAGCGTAGCTGTATAGTCATTCCTGAACTGCCTGAAAAGCTTGCCGAAGATCTGGTAAAGCCCGGCGCTCACAAATATTCCTATAGGGTTGATTATCCAGAGTGATGCGAGAGGCAGCAATATAAAGCCAAGCGCGCCTATGCCTGCAAGCAGGGGACTGCTCTGTAGAAATGAATAGAATGCGATTATGAATACTGCCGCGATTGCTATAGATATTATGGCAGGCACTAGAGTAAGTTTGTAGTAAAAAGAGAATGCCTCGCCTATGCTCATCTTCTTAGTAGTGGCGGAGCCTGGGTGAAGCATTATGTCTATGCCACGCAAAAGTTCATCAAAGAATATCATAACACCACATGTGTATTCGGAAAGCAAGTCTTTTAGTATTTTCGATTTTTAGCTCTACTCGCAGGAAGTCCCTTTTAGCAAGATAAGGATGACAGCGCTACGTCAACTTATATATGCTTTGCCTGAGAATCTAAAATTATGGAGATAGAAGCCTCATTCCTTTACATATACAACGTTGGCAGCAAGTTTAGCGGAGACGAGCTTAAGGGGCTCCTGAAGAACCCTGAGGACTTCTCAAAATATGAATATGCCAGGCCTACTCCTGAAGAGATACCAACATTCAACTTGCCTTCAATATTCAACCTCAAGGATGAGAGTATTGCTATCGCTGATAAGCAGTACAGGCTCAAGGTGCAGGCAGCAATATATGGCACTGGAAGCATATCTATCAGGGTAAGGCTTAAGGAAAACTTGACAGAGCAGCAGGTTAAGAAGCTTGCGTTTGACAAGAAGCTCAAAGATGATATAGCGGCGATAGCAGAGAGGGCGATTTCAAAAGTTGAAAAGAGCCTTGCAAAGATCAAAAGCATATCCTTGTCATCTTATAAGGAGGGATATGCATTCTATTATCTTAATGCGGAAAAGGAAAAGGTTCTCGCCCAGTACAGAAAACTGATAGCAGGGCTCCTGATAGACGAGGCTGATGCAGAAAACCTTGATGAGCAGTATGTCAGCGATGTGCTGAACAAAAACATCACATACAGCAGCAACGACATACTCTTCGTTGGATGGGAGAGCGCCTTCATGATAGATAACACAGGATCTTTTGAATACGAGCTCATAGTAAGCGAAATAGCCAATATACAGCTGCTTGAGATGCAGATATACAACAAGATGCTGTCTAACGAGATAAGGGAAACAGACGATATGATAAGGAGGGTTCTCGAGAGGGAGCCATTTGGCGGCAAGGAACTGCTCAGGGCGAATATGAGGCTCAGCAACTCCTATGACAAGATAAGCGAGATGACAAATGCTGCGAGGTCTGCAGTATCTGGATTCGGCGAATGGTATTTATCAAGGCTCTATGGGCTCTTCTTCGATGTCTTCAAGCTTGGTGAATGGCAGGCGCAGCTGAGCAGCGGGCTTGAAGTTATAGAAAAAAGGAGAGACTCTATAATAGAGGCTACAAGGAGCCACAGGATGGACATGCTAGAGATAATAGTCATACTGCTTATTGTTGTTGAGATAGTGCTAGAAGCGCTGTTCATATTGATTAAGTAGCTTCGCATCTGCCTAGAAGCTTCATGGATTCCCTTATGATGCTGCTGAATTTCAGCCTTTTCATTATGCTCTTTACTGTGTTTGGATCTGCAGCTGTGGATGGGTTTTTTGCATTTATAGAGCACACGTCCTTGTATGGCTCTATTGAAGCATTGAATGTTCCTATGCGCCTGGCAATTGCTATTATCTCTTCCTTATCCATCCCTATAAGCGGCCTCATCACAGGAATCTTGATTCCAAGCTGCGATGTCATGATGTTCATGGGTGTCTGCGATGCCACCTGGCCCATGCTCTCGCCAGTATATATTGCAAAAGCACCCTCCTTTTTCGCAATATGCTCTGCTATCCTAAGTGCAAAAGCCTTGAAGAGTACTGCCTCATATCTGCCACTTGCAGCTGTTGCAGCTATCTGGAACCTGTATGCTGGCATGCAGTATGATAATGAGGGCACATAGCTGTCAAGTGTCTTTATTATGCGTGGTATCTTTGTAGAGGCAACATCGCTGTTGCTCCTGAAGCCGTGAATGTGCAGATATATAGGCTGCATCCCCCTCTTCATCGCAAGCCACGCAGCTACAGGAGAATCTATGCCCCCTGAAAGCAGTATAACCGCCTTTCCGCTGCTGGTTGCAGGGAGCCCTCCTATGCCCCTCTCAACTTTAGAATATATGTATGAGCAATCTCTTGTCACATTTACAAAAATGCTTGCATCAAAACCCTTTGTCATAGGCTGCATGCCCATCGAAAGCACTTGATGAGAGAGCTTTTTGACTATGTCATTTGAGTCGAAATTAAGCTCCTTGTATGACCTGTGTGAATTTATCTTTATGCTTCTTGCACCGTGCTCCTTAAGCTCTTTCATGTAGTGAGAGGCTACTTTTGATATAGACTGCATAGTGGGCTTTGCAACTGATGCGAGTGCATAGTTGCTTATTCCAAACACATGTGAGAGCCTTGCACTTATGGTATACATGTCTTTTTCATCTGCCCTTATGACAAGCCTGTCCCGCATGTCAATGAGGGTGAAGCTTATACCATCAAGCTTTGAGGATATGTCCTTCTTCAGCAATGCTATGTAATGGGGTCTGTTCTTTCCCCTGAGCCACAGCTCTCCAAAATGCACTAGCATTACCTTTTCCATGGAAGCACTTCTGAATTAGAAACGCAGTGCAGAGAAGCAGAATTCACTTCAGGTTTTCCTCTATCTCCTTCTTGCTTATCTTCATGTGCATCCTGTCCCTCCTGAGGCATCTGTTTGAACAGTAATACCTCACCGAACCGTTCTTCCTAACGAACATTATGCCAGTGCCTTTTTCTATTTCCTTCTGGCAGTATGAGCATCTCATGAGCACACCTATCTTGCTCTTATCTCCCTTGCCTCCCTGCTTGTATCTGGGAGCCTTATTATATCCCCTGCTTTCACTTTGCCAACAACGTTCCTCCTTATAACCCTGCCTTTGTCTCTGTCTCCCTCAAGTATCTTGCACATTATCTGCTTTATTTCACCATATATTCCTGTCCTGACCTTGAGCACCTCTACTACCTCTGCAAGGTATCCTGGGAACTTTTGCTGCTCTTCCGCCATTTAAAACACTAATTATTTTTCATCAGGCTTCTTCTCCTGCTTCTGCTCTGCCTTCTGCTGCTTAGGCTTCTGCTGCTTCTGCTGTTCTGGTTTTGGCGATGCTTCTGCTTCAGGTGCCTGCTTCGCTGCTGCTGAAGGCTGCTTGCCTGTAACCTTAGCTATTATTTCTTTTACCATAGGCTCTGATGCACCCATCTTCTCTATTGCAACTGCTGCGCAACCTACATTCAGGCCTATAGCTTTGCCAAGATTGAGCTTTGTAGGAACATATACAAAAGGAATCTTCTTCTGCTCGCAAAGCATTGGCAGGTGCATTACCACTTCTTCTGGCTCTACATCCTCTGCTATTACCACAAGGTTGGCAAGGCCGCGCTCTATGCTTTTTGTGGCCTCGTTTGTGCCCTTCCTTATAGTGCCGTTCTGCTTTGCTGCTCTAACTGCCTCGTATGCTTTGTCTGCAACTTCCTTTGAGACTTCGAATTTCACGTATGATTTTGCCATCTTATCACCTCATTTCATTGGTGGAACAATCAGTGGATTTCTATTTGAATGAGTATATATAAATATTTATTGCTTCGCACCTCTCTAGTCAAGGAACTGGCTTGCACTCGGAGGCTCAGGCGGCTGCCCCTTCCTCTTCCTTATTTCCCTGACAACCTGCTCCTGCAAATCCTTTGGCATCTTCTCGTAGCCTGCATACTCTGGGTACCATATCGCCCTTCCCTTTGTTATGCTTCTCATCTCGTCTGAGAAGCCTTTTATCACTTCTGCCACAGGCATCTTTGCTATTATTGTCACCTGCTCCTTTTCTTGCTGTATATCTATAATCTGGCCTCTCTTGCTCTGCAGCATGCCTATTATGTCTGACATATACTCTTGAGGAGCATTTATTGTGAACTTCTGCTTAGGTTCAAGAAGCACCACGCCTGCGGTCAGCATACCAGCATATATAGGCCTCCTCATTGCAGGTATTATCTGCGCAGGTCCCCTGTGCACAGGATCTTCATGTATTGTAGCATCAGTTATCGACACCTTTATGCCAGAGCACTTTTCCCTTGCGAGAGGCCCATCATTCATTGCCTCCTCGAAGCCGTCTATAAGGAGCTCCATCACTTCGTTCATGTACTGGACTCCGTGTGTAGCGTCTATAAGTATGCTCCTGTTGGCTATGTCCTCAACGCCCTTTGCCTCGTCCCTTGACAGACCTGCAGCTATAAGTGCGTCGACATACTGCTTGCCTTTAGGCTTGCCCTCCTTCAATGTGCCATTCTCGATAAGGTCTATGACTCCAGGCTCCAAAGGCGCAACATTTACATAGAACCTAGAGTGCTTGTTGGGTGCCTTGCCCTCTATGTCCTTGACTTCCTTCTCTATTGTCTCCCTATATACTACTATAGGCTCACTTGTTATTATCGGTATACCGTATGCATCTCTTATCTTTGTCTCTATTATCTCGAGGTGCAGCTCCCCCATCCCGCTTATCTTGTGCTCCCCAGTCTCTTGGTCTATTTCTACTACAAGGGTAGGATCTGACTTTGAGAGCTCCCTCAGCGCCTCTATAAGCTTGGTTGTGTCTTTTGTATCTTTGGCCTCTATTGCCTTTGTAACAACAGGAGGTGAGTAGTGCTTTATCTGCTCAAAAGGCTCTATAACAACCTCGCTTGCTGTATCGCCAATAGATATGTCCTTTATGCCCACTATAGCTGCTATGTTCCCTGCAGATATGCTGTCTACAGCTACTCTGTCAGGGCCCATGAATATGCCTACAAGCTGCACTCTTTGTGGATCAGGCTTCCCAGAAATATAAAGCTCAGTGCCCTTCTTAACTGTGCCGCTGAAAACCCTGCCTATTGCCACCTCACCGCTGTGCTGGTCGTAGACTAATCCGAATATTGCTATGCATGCAGGGGCGTTTGCATCAACATTCGCCATCGCCTTGCCTATGTCGCTGTTCATGTCTCCATGCCATATCTGCGGTATCCTGTAGCGCTGCGCCTCGCTCGGAGGCGGCAGATGCTCTATTATCATTGAGAGGACTGCCTCTTCTATAGGTGCTACTTCTTGCAGCTTCTCCTCGTTATTCTTAGCTGTATATTCATAAATGTCCTTGAATGTAACTTTGTAGCGCTCCATCATCTTTATAGAGAGGGCCCACTTCTTGTAGGCAGAGCCTATGCAGACGCTGCCGTTTTCAACACTCACATGCCACTTCCCTGCGAACTCGTCAGGCACATACCTGTCTATAAGCCTATTGATGTCGTTTATCAGTGCAAGAAGCCTTTCATACACCTGCTCCTGGCTAAGCCTAAGCTCGTTGAGGAGCCTGTCTACCTTGTTTATAAAAAGGACAGGCTTGGCGCGCTCCTTAAGAGCCTGCCTGAGTACTGTTTCTGTCTGCGGCATTATTCCTTCAACAGGGTCTACAACAAGCACCACTCCGTCTACAGCCCTCATTGACCTTGTAACATGCCCACCGAAGTCTACGTGGCCAGGAGTGTCTATCAGGTTTATTATATAGTCCTCATTGTTGTATGAGAAAGCAAGGGATATGTTTGCTGACTTTATTGTCATCCTCCTGTCCTTCTCTATAACATCGTAGTTTGTGTATAGCACCTCCCCTGCAACAGTCTTTGCAATTATGCCTGCCTTTGCAAGAAGCGAGTCTGTAAGCGTTGTCTTACCGTGGTGGACGTGTGCTATTATAGCAACATTCCTTATCTTGCTTATGTTCTTCATTATGTGTGCAACTTCCTCTGCTACGAACTCTTTTCTGACCATTGCAATCAACTATCTTGCGCTCCTAGCCATTCTCTCTGCGTCGGTGCGCTTCTTTATAGCATAGCTGTTAGGGTCGCCGTTTGCGGCTAGTATTATCTCTTCTGCAAGAGCCTCTGCAATGCTCCTCCTGCTGTTGAAGCCGCCCGTTATTGCAGCAAGGGCTATGTTCTTAAGTGCAACATCAACTCTCCTCTTTGAGCTTATATCAACAGCGACATTGTAGGTTATGCCTCCGTACCTTACCCTTGTTGTATCTTCTATCGGTGCAGCGTGCTCTATTGCTTCTATGAATTTTTGAAGAGGATTTACACCTGTTTTGCTGTTTATTATGCTGAACGCATCCTCAACTATGTGCATCGTCTTTATTTTCTTTCCTTGCAATCTTCCTTCAGTTCTTATGACCTTGCCGCCGACCTTTCTGCCTGTGCCGCCCCTCATGAGCTTGTTAACAAGCCTTTCGACTATGTTTATATGAGATATATAGTATGCATGGTCCCCTCTCCTGCCGTATATGTTGGGGTATCGCCTCCTGTTCATGTTCATGTACTCCGCAAGGCTCCTGTCATTTATCACAATGTCATCGAAGCTGTACTTGTCGAAAAGAAGTACACTTGAAGACTTTGTCTCTTTTGGTTCCTTGGCAGTCTTCTTTTCAGCCTGCTGCTCCTTTGCTGCACTTTGCTTCCTCTGCCTTTTCTTTGGTGCCTCTGCCTGCTGCCCTGCTGCAGGCTCAGCCCTGCCTTCTGCAGCTGGTGCTTCATTCACTTTTTGGTTGTTGTTCTCAGCATCTTCCATGTGATTACCTCTTAGGCTTCTCCTTCTTGCCTTTGACTACCTCAAAGAGATCTGCGCCGTTCACTGCTATAACCCTGTACTTGAGACCTGGTATTGATCCCATCTGCCCTCTCTGTGAGCCGCCCAAACCTTGGATAGTTACCTCATCGTGCTCGTCTATGAAGTTTATAGCGCCGTCGTATGGTACATATGCGCCTACGACCTTGCCGTTCTTTATGAGCTGCACTCTAACTGCTTTTATCTGGCCGCTGTGCGGCTGCTTCTGCTGTAGTGCGAACTTCTGAAGCACTATAGCCCTTGCCATAGGCACTGTGCCCATAGGATCATACTTCTGCTTCAGCTTGAAGTGCTTCCTCTTCCACCATTTCTTTAGCATACGCTGCTCCTTCCTCTTCTTTGAGAGGACTTTTGCAGCAAATTCTCCTTTTGCCAATAAATCACATCTCAGTAATTTTCGTTAAGTATATTTGAGTTGCCAGGCTCCAGTATAGCCATAGCATTTATGGAGTAAGGCTTTCCGCACGTGGCGCCAAGCTCCATAGCACTGCCTTCAAACTTTATAACTTTTATGTCGGCAACCTTGCATATGTGCAGTATGTCTGCTATTGCACTCTTTGCGCCTTTTGATGCAACTACTATAATCTTTGCCGAATCTGCATTTATGGCTTTTGTAGCCTCCTTTGCGCCTATTGCCACCTTGCCTGTATCAACCGCAAGCCTTATGTCCCTTCCTAAATCAGCCATAAAACCATCAAACAATTTTTAGTGCCTATCACAGCTAAAGTGCTTGGATTTTATGAGCCCGCTTATGCCCTTCAAAGAGAGAGCAAATGCCTGCAGGCCCTGCTTCAATGCGCATCCATCTTTAACTGCATCACTTTATAAGGAATTATTATGAGCAGAAGTATTTATATACTTTGCACTCTGCTATGCGCCTGAATTTTATGCGATTCAAACTTCGGCATAACATTGACTTGCCATTTATAAACCTTTTGAATTATATAATTATCTGCGCGATCGTAGTCTAGCCTGGTAGGACTTTGCCCCTCCAAGGCAAAGACCCGGGTTCGAATCCCGGCGGTCGCA
>OGCG01000129.1_pt1 | contig 49731 bp, 50 predicted proteins | sample 1570061 | NCBI WGS metagenome assembly OGCG01 (sample SAMN06268698, study PRJEB24515) | hot springs metagenome | isolation source: Joseph's Coat, Yellowstone National Park, Washington, USA | place: USA:Joseph's Coat, Yellowstone National Park, Washington, USA
TAGATCTTTTAGCAATCTTGTAAGCTAGATCAATAAATTTATAAATATCATTATTCATTTTAGATTGGAGGGTTTTGGTAGTCATATTTGGATATGACATAAATATGACAAAGCCCCTCCATTTTAAATAATTTTCTGAGGTTTTCTACAAGGCTAATATTCAGAAAAATTTAAGTATAAAAAAATTAATAAAGATTTATGAAAATAATAAAATTTGGAGGAAATAATTTTGTAAGATTCTATAATAAATTCATTCCAATACATATTAAAATATTTGAACATGATCTTAAAAAACCTTCAATATACTATTTCGATGATATTATTGATTATGAGAATATAATAAATGATTCAATGATTCTTGCTTCATATTTAAAAAATAAAGGACTAGTTCCAGGGGATAGGGTTGCAATTTATCTTCAAAATGTTCCTCAATTTGTAATCGCAGAGGTTGCTACTTGGCTTTTGGGTGGAATTGTTGTACCTTTAAATATTATGTTTAAAAGTAAGGAATTAGAATTTTATTTAAAAGATTCTGGTGCAAAAGCATTTATAGGCTTAGAAAAAGAAACCGAATTAAATTTATTACCTATAAAAGAAAAAACTAATTTAGAAATAATAATAACAACTAATGCTAAAGATTATATAAAAAATGATATTCCGAACATTTTAAAAGATGATATAAAGAATTATCCTTTAGGAAAAGATAATGATTTCTGTAATATAATAAAAATGAATGATGAAAAATTGGATCAGGTACATTATCCCAATCCAGATGACCCTGCATTAATTTCATATACCTCGGGTATCACGGGGCCACCTAAAGGTGCTGTTAATACACATTACAATATAATATTTGCTGCAAATTCCTATAAGGAATTAGTAAATCTAAATGAAAATGATGTTACAGTAACGATGGTTCCATTATTTCATATAGGTGGGAATATATCATTTTTAGTTACATCTTTATATTCAGGTATTCCTTTAATATTAATGTATAGATTTGACCCTAGTGAAGCATTAAGATTAATAGAAAAATGGAAAGGATCTTATTCCGCAAATCCAATTACAATATACATAGCGTTAATGAACCATCCAGATTTTTTAAAAAGGGATCTTTCACATTTTAAAAAACTTGGTCATGGTGCAATGGCTGCACCACCAGCACTAATAGATAAATGGGAAAAATTAACTGGGGTATACATACATAATTCCTTTGGAATGACTGAAGCAGCTTCTATAATTACGGTGGTTCCATTTGATCAAAAAGGACCAGTTGATAAAGATACAAATGCCTTAACTGTTGGAAAACCTATACCAGGTACTGAAATAAAAATTATTAATCCTGAAACTTGGAATATGGTAAATAATAATGAATTAGGTGAGATTATTATAAAAGGTCCCAATGTAATTAAAAAATATTGGAATAATCCAGAAGATACAAAAAAGGCATTCATTGATGGATGGTTTAGAACAGGTGATTGGGGAAAAATTGATTATGATGGATGGGTTTATTTTATAGACCGTGTAAAAGATATAATTGATGTATCTGGATTTAAAGTTTGGCCTAGAGAAATAGAAGATATAATTTATATGCATCCAGCAGTAAAAGAGGCTGCCGTAGTTGGTAAACCAGATGCAATAAAAGGTGAAATTCCAAAAGCATTTATAGTTTTAAAAAGTGAATATGTAAATAAAGTAAATTCAGAAGATATTATAAATTTTCTTAAAGAAAATTTAGCAGCATATAAAATACCAAAAGAGATTGAATTTGTTGTTGAACTTCCTAAGGCACCTGTTGGAAAAATTTTAAGAAGAGAATTAAAAAATAAGTAAAAAAAATATAGCATAAATTAGAAAAAATTTATTAATAACTTTTATATTTTTTTAATTTATGGAAAATAAATTTAAAGAATATGATGAAAAATTGAAAAAATTTTTAAAATTGAGAACAAGACCTGTATCCATTAAATTTGTGGAAAAAAATCTGGAAGAAACAGGTATACCAATGCTCCGTCCCCTCCAAAATTTTCATAGAAAATTCACATTCTGCCAAATGGTTGCTGCATCTAGATATTATGGATTTGTTATGGGTGCTTCTTTAGAAGATATGGCCTGTCCTGGGGAAATCATTATTTTTGGATTTGCTGAACCACCAGAGTATTTTTTGGATGGTAGTCTTAGCTTTGGATTATATACCAAAAGAAAAGAAGATGGAAAAAAACTAGATAATAGCCTACCAAGGTTGCAAACGGGAAAATATAAAGGAATTATAACAATGCCTCTAGATTTATCAATAGAAGAACCAGATTTGGTTTTAATATACGGAACACCTGGTCAAATGGTTAACCTTATCACATCATCTGTTTATAATAATGGAGAAAAAATAATTTTAACATCCAGTGGGAAGGCTGGATCAGATACAGGTGTTGCTGAGGTAATGATTTCTAAAAAACCAAGATTAGTATTACCTGGCCTTGGCGATAGAATGCTTGGTCATGTTGAAGATAATGAATTGTTATTCATTATTCCATTTAATGATATGGAAAACATATTGAATGCGATGGAAGAACAGGCCAAAACTAATTTCATTGTTTATCCAGCACAGCCTAATATTTTTTACAAGGCAGATTTTGGCACTATTCCTGTTATAGGAACGAAATATTCAGAATTTTTAAAAAATATTGATGAAAAATTGAAAAGGGGTGATTTAAAATGAATAATGAAGATCTTGAAATTCTTATTAAAAAAACCAAAGATAGGGCAACTGAAATATTTGCCAAAACAGAAAACTGTGCATATTCCCCATTTATTGCATTAATGGAAGCAATCAATGTACCTTTAAATGATGAAATTAATGCAATACCAATAGGTTTTGCAGGAGGTATAAGCGGTTCCGGACATATATGTGGTGCATTATGGGCATCAATTGCAACAATTAGCATATACCAAAAAAAAATTGTTGATAAGAATAATGAAAATAAAAATGAACCTTTCACGTTACATTACATTTCAGTCCATAACAAATCATCTGAAACATACAAAAATTTTGTCAACACATTCGGATCTCCAAATTGCAAGGATCTTAATCCTAAATTTGACCTAATATCTGAAGAACAGAGAAAAAAATGTACTTATATTGTTAGAAAATCTGTTGAAATTACCTTAAGAGAATTATTCGAAAAAGAAAGTGATAAAAATGGAAAACAATGAAATTTTAAAAAAGGAATTTGATCTAATTATTATAGGTTCTGGAACAGCTGGAGCCGATGCTGCTGTTAGAGCAGCACAGCTAGGTTTAAGGGTACTTGTAATAGAGAAGGATGAAAAATTAGGTGGTACTTGTGTAAACGTGGGCTGCGTTCCTACAAAAAAGCTTATACATTTTGCAGATACATATCAAAGAATAAATGAATCCCTGATTGAAGGATTTGCAATTGAAAGAGGAAAATTCGATTACAATAAATTTAAGGAAATAAAAGATAATCTAATAAATCAAATAATTTCTTGGTATACATATAACGTTTTTCCAAGCTATGGAATAGAAATAATAAAAGGAGAAGCAAAAATATTAAGCAAAAATAAGGTTGGAGTTAATGGGGTTACTGTAATTTCAAAAAATATTTTGATTGCCACAGGTTCTAAACCAAAATTACCTGATATTCCAGGCATTAATGAGGCAATAAAAGAAAAATATGCGATAACGAGTGATGATTTCTTTGATTTAACATCATTGCCTGAAAATACAGTTATTTTAGGAGGAGGACCAATAGGAGTTGAATTAGGTTCTATCTTAAAAAAGTTCAATGTAAATGTTACAATTGTTGAAATGATGGATAGGTTGATTCCTGGATTAGACGCTGATCTAGGAAATTCTCTTATGAAAATTTTTGATGAAAATGGTATTAAAGTAATAACAAATGCCAATGCAACTAAAATAGATTTTAATAGCAGAACACTTATTCTTTCAAATGGAACTATTCTCAACCCTGATCTAATTTTGATAGCAACGGGAAGAATTCCTGTAACTAATAACTTAAATTTAGACGGTTTGAATGTTAAAACTAATAGAGGTGCTGTAGTTGTTGATAAATATATGAGGACAAACATTCCAAATATTTATGCAGCAGGTGATGTGACTGGAATAAGTATGATGGCAAATGTAGCAAAGTTACAGGCAATAGTAGCCGCAGAAAATATTGCAGGACTAAAAACAAAAATAGATTATTCTTTAATTCCAATAGCAGTTTTCTCAGAACCTGAAATAGGATCTGTAGGTGTTTCGGCCTTTAAAAATGATCCTAATTACATAGTTAAGAAAATACCAAATGCCATTAATTACAGGGCAATGGCTTACAATAAGCCTTATGGATTTACGAAAGTTGTAATTAATAGAAAAACAAATGAAATTGCAGGTTTTCATATGATCGGTTTTATGGCTTCTGAAATTGTTAATGCTGCACTCCTAGCAATTAAAAAACATTTTACTATAGAGGATTCTAAGCAAATTACATTTTCTCATCCTGTGATATCAGAACTTTTTATAGATGCAATGGATCTTGCAGGCAATTTTAACCTTTATCTTCCTAAAAAAATTTAATTTAAAATAAAAATAAATTAAAATTATTTCATTATTTAATTAATTTATAGCAATTTTTTTAATTTTTGGTAATTCAAGAGGAAAAATTTTTATATCTGATTCGTTATATTTATATTTATGAACCCATTTAATTACCAGCTAAATTTAAAAAATATATTTCCACCTACTTTAAGAAACTTTCCTGACCAGGAAATCGTATATAGAGATTTAAGAAGATTAACTTTTAAAGAATTTTATGAACGTGTTTCAAGATTTTCCAGTGGTCTTTCTAAGATTGGTGTTAAACCTGGCGATAAGATAGGTATTCTTGACTGGGATTCTGATTTTTATGTCCAAAGCTATTTTTCAATACCAATGATGGGTGCTGTTTTACATACGGTTAACATAAGATATCCGCCAGAACTTATATTTTATACAATGCAACATGCAGAAGATAAATATGTTCTTATTAGGGATGAATTCGTCCCGTTGATAGAAAAGGCAGCACAATTATTTGATTTTGTCAAAGGTTGGATAATCTATTCAGATACTGATGAAAAAATAAAAACGACACTTGAACCCCACTATTATTATAATGAAATAGTAGAATCTTCCGAACATTATGAATTTCCTGATTTGGATGAAAATACCATAGCCACAATATTTTATACATCAGGAACAACTGGAATGCCTAAAGGTGTTACATTTTCACATAGAAATATTGTCCTTCATGCAATGGCACTTGCAATTGCTGTTCGATCTGATCCTCTATATATAACTGACAGGGACGTATTTATGAACCTTGTACCATTATTTCATGTTCATGGATGGGGATTCCCTCACGTAACAATGATCACAGGAAATAAATATGTTTTACCTGGGAGATATGATATTAAAAGGATATTGGAATTGATAAAAAATGAACATGTAACCCTTTCCATGATGGTTCCATCAATACTTTATATGATTCTTACACATCCGGAAATTGAAGATTATGCAAAATATTTAGAAGGGCTTAAAGTAGGGATTGGTGGAGCAGGATTGACACCGGGATTGTTAAAGCTTGCAGAAAAGTATGGAATAAAACCATTTAGCGGTTATGGTCTTTCAGAAAGCTGTCCGGTATTAACTATTGCTGTTTATAATAATAGGGTAAAAAAGATGAATGATGAGAAAAAGCAATATTACAGGTTAAGTACGGGTATACCTATGCCTCTCGTCCATGTAAAAGTTATAGATTCATCAGGAAATGAAGTACCATGGGATGGCAAAACCATAGGTGAAATAGTCGTAAGATCCCCATGGCTTACAAAAGAGTATTTTAAAGATGAGGAAAAAACTAAAGAACTTTGGCGTGATGGCTGGATGCACACTGCGGATCTAGCTTTTGTAGATGCTGAAGGATATTTACATATAGTGGATAGGGAAAAGGATGCTGTAAAAAGCGGTGGTGAATTTATACCATCGATGCTCATAGAAAATGTGATTTCTGAAATACCCCAAGTGGCCGAGGTTGCAATTATTGGCAAACCTGATTTAAAATGGGGTGAAAGACCTGTTGCATTTGTTACACTTAAAGAAAACATAGATAAAAAATCAATCTATGAGTATTTGGAAAAATATGTATACACAGGGAGAATTCAGAAATGGTGGATACCTGATGACATAATATTCATTAAAGAAATCCCAAAAACTAGTACAAACAAAATAGATAAGAAGGAATTGAAAAAACTTTTAAATTAATAATGTGGCTTTGTTCTTTCATAAACTTGCTTTAAAGCATCTTCATCTACGTGAGTGTATATTTGTGTTGTTGAAATGCTTGAATGACCAAGGATTTGCTGTATGAACCTTATATCTGCTCCATTTCTAAGTAATGTTGTTGCAAACGTATGCCTTATTGTATGTGGAGTTACCTTTTTTCTAATACCAGCCTTTTTTGCATAGTACCTTATTAGCCTTTCAATATGTGTAGTTGTTATCCTAGTACCCTTTCTACTAATGAAAAGATAACCATCAACCCTCTTCTCATTTGAAATGTATTCCTTAATGAATTTTATAACATTTTCATCAACTGCCACAAGCCTGTCCTTATCACCTTTACCGGACCTGATATGAAAGAAATTTTCAAAGAAATCTACATCCTCTATTTTCAAGGTACTTAATTCGCTAACCCTTAAACCAGTATATGCCAACGTAAGAATTAATGTATAATCCCTTAAGCTCTCTTTAGCTGCATTCAATAATTCAGACATTTCCTTCTCATTCAGGTAAACAGGTAATTTTCTAGACCTCTTTGGCGCCTGTAATTTGTAAAGTTCATCTTTTTTCAAAAATTTAAAAAAAGATTGTAAAGCTTTCATGTAGATGTATATGGTCTGTTTACTAGATTTTTTATCAACTGCTAAAAATTCCCTATATTTTTCTACGTCACCCATATCTATTTCATATGGATCTTTATTTACATAGGATAGAAATTGACTTACAATACTTCTATATTCCTTTATAGTGTTTTGGCTCTTCTTTTCACCATTAAGAAAATTAACGAATTTTTCAACATAATTTTTATTCGTCATCCCTTTGTCAGATATGTCATTTTTAATATATAAACATTTCTGAGATTTTTGCATTGTTGAATAATTATTGAAAAGTATTTGAAGCACTTATTTTTAAGATTTATTTATAGATATAAAGAAAGTCATTGAAATACTTTGATAAACTAATTTTGAATGATAATCTTGATAGAATTATTAAACAATGCAGCAACAATTTATGCAGGTTTTTAATTAATTTTTTATACCCTTTATTTATTCTTGAAAAATGTGAAAATAAATTTTAGAAAAAATAATTTAATTGTTTATAATGAAAAAAAAGACATTTTACTTAGAAATAATTTTATAAAATTTTTATTTTATTCAGTTTTACTTATTTTCTATACATTTATCATTATAACAGATATATCAAATTTAATATTAATAATTTTATCTATTTTAGTTTTAATCTTTATAATATTAATTTTGATATTTCCAGGTAGGGAAAAAGATTTTTTTTCTTATGTGATAGTTGGTATAGTAATATTTTCACTCTTTTTCATAACCATATTTGTGACCTTATTTCTTGCAATTTTTTATGTTTTTTTAATAATTTATTTCAATATTTTTTATCCAACCCCTTCTAATTTTTTTCAAAAAATAATAGACATTATTGACATTTTTATTATTTCTTCACCATTTATTTCATTTTTCTTCATTTTTGTTAAAATAAACCTCGAAAAAATTGTTGATTTTTTCAAATTTCCATTTTTCAAACATTACTTAATTTCAAAATTGATTTTCTTTTTTTTAATTAGTCTTATTGTAATTTTAATTTACATATATCCCGATTTTTACCTTCTTATTTTAGGATATTTTGCATCAATAAAAAATATGTTTTTTTCAAAATTTTTAAAATGAAATAGGTGCAGGGGGAGGGATTTGAACCCTCGTAGTCCTACGACACGGGATCTTAAGTCCCGCTCCTTTGACCAGACTCGGATACCCCTGCAATTTTTTCAAAGCTTTTTCTTAAGCAGTGAAGGTATATCCTGTGGATATGCTGCTACTTCAACGCCTGCATCATTCAATGCCTTTATCTTGCTTTCTGCAGTTCCCTTACCGCGTGTTATGATTGCACCAGCATGGCCCATTCTCTTTCCTGGAGGTGCACTTCTTCCTGCTATGTATGCAACAACTGGCTTTTTAAATGCAGACTTTATGTATTCTGCTGCTTCTTCTTCAGCTGTACCCCCAATTTCTCCAACGAGTACAGCTGCTTTGGTTCTTCTTTCTTTATTTAACTCCTTAAGAACATCTGTAAAGCTCAAGCCAACGATAGCATCTCCACCAAGTCCTATAACAGTACTTTCACCTAAGCCGCTATCTGTTATAGCCTTCACAATTTCATAAGTAAGCGTTCCGCTCCTTGAAATTACTGCAACATTACCTTTCCTGAATATATGATTAGGCATAATGCCTATCTTACTTTCAAATGGGACTGTTATTCCTGGGCCATTGGGACCTATGACCGTAACACCCTTAGTTTTAGCTATGTTTATCATCTCTAACGAGTCATGTACAGGAACATGCTCAGTTAAAACATAGATCAGTTTTATACCTGCATCAAGCGCCTCATAAAATGCATCCTTGACATAGGGTGCAGGAACACTTATCATTGTTGCATTTGGTTCAAGATGTAAAGTTTCCTCAACTGTATCGAATACGGGAATACCGTTAACATCAGTACCTGCCTTGCCAGGAGATATACCAGCAATTACCTTTGTTCCAAATTTTACCATTTCATTCGAATGGAAAGAACCCTGATGGCCAGTAATACCTTGTACAATTACCCTCGTATTCTTATTAATATAAACCATTTCAATGCACCTCCTTGTATATTTCTGCCACTTTTGCAACACCTTCAGGCATTGTTGCAAATGCCTCAATACCATTATCCTTCAAAATCTGTCTGCCTTCCTCTTCATGAACACCGCTCAACCTAACAACAATTGGTAATTCAATTTTTAATTCCTTCTTTGCGAGCACAATTCCCTGAGCAACAGTATCACATTTTGTCACACCACCAAATATGTTTACAAATATGATCTTTGGCCTCGCCTTTAAAACAAGCGGGAATGCATTTTTAACAATATCCACATTATCTGTACCGCCTAAGTCCAAGAAATTTCTAGGCTTTAAACCATGGAGAAGAAGTGAATCAAGTGTTGCCATGGTAAGACCAGCGCCGTTTGCAATTACACCAATTTCACCATCAAGTTCTACAAATGAATAATCCATAATCCTTGCCTCCCTTTCAAGATCTGTAAGATCATCAAGGTTTACTGGAACATCCTTGTGCCTGAAAAGGGAGTCAGAATCCACTATTACCTTTGAATCTGCAGCAACGATATTTCCTTCTTTTGTAACCACAAGCGGATTTATTTCGACAAGTTCACAATCATAAGAATTAAACAATGTATACATGTTTTTCAAAAGGCTTGAAAATTGTTTTGACTGATCGTTGTTTAAATTTAACTTTTTTGAAATAATTTTTGCCATATATGGTGAAAAGCCAACAATGGGATCTATCCAGTGCATTGAAATTTTAGATTCCTCAACATTTTCTATTTCAACACCACCTTCAGCGCTAGCCATAATCAATGGTCTTTTCTTTCCTCTGTCAATGGTAATGGAAACATAAAGCTCCCTATCAATGTTCAATTTTCTCTCTAATAAAATATATTTTACTTTAGAACCCTTTATTGTTTGAGAAAAGAGTTCATTTGCCTTTGCGATAGCATCATTTTTATTATCTGCAAACTTTATTCCGCCTGCCTTTCCTCTGCCTCCTACAAGCACCTGTGATTTCAATGCAACAGGAAATAAATCATCCTTGATTTCCTGCGGGTTCTGTATTACATAGCCTTCAGGCACAGGTATGCCAAACTTCCTAAACAGCTCTTTGCCTTGAAATTCATACAAATTCATGAAGATTCACCTTTTTATGGTAAAGGAAGATTTATTAAATAAATTTTTCATTATCCGCATAGATGGTTGTAAAAGATAAAATAGGAAGAAGGAGGTATGTCATTGTTTACTCCACAGAAAATCTTAGTGAAATTTTGAAGCATCTTCACCTGAAATTCCATGTTGATCTAAAATTTATGTTCAAACTGGGGCATTATGCAGTGATCAGGATACCACACGAAGATAAAGATAGATTTTTAGAACTGCTTAATGATTTCAACGTGCCTACACTTAAAACTACTGGTACAATAAAAAAAGCAAAAGAGATTATAAAAAATAAAGAGTTAGGGTATTAGTTTTTTCAGCTTTAAAAGTGCTTCCTTTCTTTCATTTAAATCCAACCCTTCAACCATTTTCTCAAGAAATAGAATTGATTCATCATATGCCTTTTTATCTACCGGTCTTGGAACACCATCTTTTCCGCCAATAGCAAAAGAATACTTTACCGGGTCTTTCCAAGATGGTTCATCACCATATATAATGCTACCAATGTATGCAAGCGCTCTCACAGTAGCTGGACCAACATCTTTAATCGAAACAAGTTCCTCATAATTTTTCGGCTGAAATTCATAAATTTTTCTTAAATGTTCCCAGTTAATTCTCCATGGCATTGAAAAATATTTTATATTGTTATAATAATCAAGAGTTCTCATATTTTTAATTTCCCTAACAAAAAGGTTTTTGTATTTTTCTGGGTTTTCATTAATAATGTCAACTGAGATCTTTCTAGTCCTTTCACTTTCTTTCGCAGTTAAATCAAGTACTTTTTCAAGAATAATATCAGAAAAAATTCCAGAATGGGGGGAATCGACAAATGAAGATATATTGCCAAGCCAGTGATATCTCCTAGCATATTTGTTTTCAGTATTCATTCCCTGTTGTACTACAGCCCAATCACCTGTTTCAGAAATAACAATGGTATGGAAATAAAGAGTAAAACCATCCTGCAAAAGCGTATTGTCAACTTTAGCACTCATTCTTGAAGCGTAAATTAATTTATCAACATATGAATCTTTAATATATGCATTTTTGTTTAGATCTAAAATTTCATTAGGTGTATTTAGAGAATTCCTTCCTTTTCCACCTGCTACTTTTATGCCTATTTCACTCTTATTAAGGGCCTCCTTTATTGCACCCATCAAAACTGTTGTCGTTCCAGAAGAATGCCAATCAAAACCTGCAACCATGGAGAGAGCTTGAAAAAAATAAGGGTTTGAAAGCCTTCTTAGAACTTCCCCATTGCCATATTCATCCCTGATTATTGTTAAAATTGCACCTGAAAGCTTTACCATTCTAGGAAAAAGCCAAGTTGGTGCTTTTCCGTAATGTAAAGGCAGATTCGTTATTCCAGTTTTTTGCACAAAAATAATGAATAATATCAAAATTTAATCTTTTTCCCTGTATTTGAAAATGGCATATATGAATACCCAAATCGAAAGAACTATAGCTTCGCCAATTTCAGGAAGTGCTTTTCCACCTGAAAGAACAAGATTCATTATTATTCCCAAAGCGAGTATTGCCATAATAATTGTTAAGACTGCAAAATAAATATTTTTCTTAATATATCCTCCGCCAAGAATTATCATTGCGACTGGAAAAAGAAGGAAAAAACCCATTGAAAAAGTGTAATGCAAATTATAGGGAGCATGTTCTGTAAAAATACCTATCATAGCAAGCGATATGGATGCAATAACCATTATGATAAGCGATATTTTTTCAACGATCATTTTTTTTAAAGATAAAATTGTTAAAATGAAAAATAATGCCATTAAAAATCCACCTATTACAAGTGTGGAATTAAAAAGAAGCTGTGGTTCAACACCAAACTTGCCTGCACCTATATCACTCAGGTAATTATTTATCCAAGAAAAATTGGGGGATATTAATGCAGATACAGTTACAAATATTATAGTATAAATTGTAACAAAAATACCTATAAATATTTTTAATTTTTTCATAACATACTAATTGAAATATTTATATTTATATTTTTTCATTTTAAATGCTGTATTAAGTAATTCTTTTTAATCATTTATTACACGTATTTTAGGAAAGATCATTTCTTTTATCAAAATTGGTTAAATTTTATTGTATTTTTAGGCCTCAGTAATAAATTGATTACTGTAATTATGCAAAAAATCACATTTTAAAATGGAAAATTTTTTAAAACAGTAACATTTACCTTTCCAAAGTGGAAGAAAATTTAGAGGTAATAACAAGGGACATACTCTTCAATGTTTTATCAAAGGTTCTTTCTAAGAAAGGTATGAACACCAGCGAAATTTATGAATTAACCGAATATGTTTTAGGATTTTTTGGTTTTGATGATTACATTGTTGACAACATATTAACACCCCTGGACAGGGATATTTTTTATTACCTCGAAGAATGTGGCATTTTCAGGGCGGAATCAATGGAAGTAAATCTGTTAAAAGGGAGGCAATGGAGGATACATCTCTGGACATACAGGAAAGAAAATATGAAAAAAATAATTAGGACAAACGAGAATATTGAGGTAGAGGATCCGAGAAAAATTTATGAAAAGATATTCAATGAGCGTGAAGAATTAAGATGAAAAATATTTGCATTGCTGGTCTTGGCAATAAGGGAATAGGAATTTCAAGATATGTTTCATCATCGCTTAATGTACAATCAATGAATCTTAGCAGTGAACCTGGTATGGATGTTATATTTGTTTCTCAGGAGAAGATATCATTGATTGAATCTGAAAAAATAAGTACAGATTATGATGATTTTTTCATTAACATACTTAACAGATGCAAGCAAGCTGAACTTTTAGTTATTATAGCAGATTTTTCGGACACATATGCAATTTCATTGACAAATGTTATTGGAAGATTTACAAAAAAACTTAAAATGATAACAATGGGCATTTTTATTTTTCCATTTAAATCAGAGGTAACGAGGTACGAAAAAGCAATCAAATCTATAGATGCTTTTAAAGAAAATTTCGATCTTATGGTAATTATTGGCAAGGATGAAATTTTTAAGGCATTCAGGGACATTCCAATAAAATTGATTGATAATGTACAAAATGAACTTATTTATATGATCGTAAAGAACATTTACCAGTCACTGTCAATTCAAGATTACATTGATATTGTTTCAAAATCAAAGAAGATGCTGGGATTTGGTGTAAGTATTACAGATAGGATGGATAAGTTAAAAGAGGCCTTTGATGAGGCAACATCCTTTCCTTGGCTTGATGAAAATCTTGGAAATACATTAATTATTTTTAATGGTCCTATTAACGAGAACGATTTATTATTCTTGAAGGATTATGCTAAATATAAGAATTCAAAAATAAAAATAAATACAAACAATAATCAGGGTAGGAGAATTGATGTTCTCATTTTAAATTTTTAAAAAATCAGACAGAAAAAATTATTATGGTGCTTTTTATTATTTATGATAGTATGGAAGGGTCTTTTGATATTGGAAAAATAAATAGAATTCTTATTCCAACAAACAAGAACCCCTTGATGCAGAAATCAATTGAATACATAACATCAATATTCCCAGAGGCGACTTATTTTACCATTGGGGTTGTTGATATTAGTGGAGAATCTGTTCTACTTTACACGAGCTATTCATCAGATTATCTTGATGTAATGGAATCACTTGAAAAAGAGGCAATAGACGAGGCAATTGATTTATTAAAGAAAAAGGGTGTGAAAATAGGTGATTCTTGTATTGCTAAAGGTTTTCCATCAAAAACCATACTCTCATATTCAAAGAAGCATAGCATAAATTTAATAGTTCTAACAACAAGTTCAAAGGTAGGGACAGAAGAATTCAAACTAGGTTCAACAGCAAAGAGGATCATTGAAAAAAGCAAAATTCCAACGCTCCTTGTTACACCAATATCCAAGACTAATCCAATAAAAAGCATATTTAATCCATCAAGCGGTAGCAAATATTCTTTTAGAGCAAGTATGCTTTCAATAAACTTTGCAAAACACTTTAATGCATCTGTAAAAATGCTTCACTTTGGAAAAATAAAAGAAAAGGGCTTAATAGAAACACTTAAGAACTATGCAAATTCACTAAACATAAAATTCGAAATAGAAGAATATGAAGGAGAGAACCTTTTAAAAAGAATTCTTGAAGAAAGCGAAAATTTTGATATAATGGTAGCGTCAAGGGGTAGAAGAGGCTTTTCCTATAAATTCAGGTATTTTTCACCTGAACTCGCACTTGGAAAACTTGAAAAGGAAGTAATTGAACTATCAAAAATACCAATAATGTTAATTAATGAATAATGCAAAATTTTTTAAAAATGTTTTTATAAGTTTGTTATTTTAACTAAACAAATGAAGATTGCCTATGCCGTATGTTCCCTTGGTCTTGGCCATGCATCCAGATCGCTACCATTGATTAAAACACTAATAAAAGAAGGACATGATGTAACTGTAATTGCATATGGGCGATCCAAGAATTATATTGAAAGATCCATAGATGGCATTGACATTATTGAATTACATGATTATCCTATTGAATACACAAAGAGCAGAACATCATTTATACCCAATATACTTTTAAAATCGCCAGCTATACTTAGCTCCTTTATAGAAGAACACGAAGAATTCATAAAGATACAGAAGAGGCAAAATTTTAAAATGATCATTTCAGATAACAGATATGGAATATTTTATCCTGGTATTCCATCTTATATAATTACACACCAGTTGCGCATTATGAATCCATTTAGGATAAAATCACTAGAAACTCTCAGCATGCTTTATAATAGCTATGTGGGTAAATTTTTTAACAAAATACTGGTCCCAGATTTTTTTGAGAATTCTTTGTCCGGGGATCTCTCTCATAATACAAAATTCATAGATAAAAATAAAATAAGCTATATCGGACCTTTATCTAATTTTAGAAAACTTGACATTGCTAAGGATATTGACATACTTGTTACCATTTCTGGTCCTGAACCACAGCGCACTATTTTTGAAAAAATTGTTGAAAATGAAATCAAAAAGTATGATGGCAATTACTATATTGTTCTTGGAAGACCAGATATGAAAAAAAATGATGGAAAGATTATAAGTTTTGCATCACAGGAAGACATGGAAAAGCTTTATAACAGAGCAAAAACCGTTATATCAAGATCGGGTTATTCAACTATTATGGACATATTTTACACGGGTGGAAAAGCTTTCTTTATTCCCACACCTTCTCAACCTGAGCAGGAATACCTTGCGGAATACCTTTATGAAAAAAATGTATCTGGTTATTCAAAACAGGAAGAATTCAAGCTTGAATTGATAGAGACTGAAAACTACACAGGTTTTGATGGAGGATATAGCATAGATAAGAGCATTAGAAATTTTATGGATGAAGTGATGTAGAAATGAGGGGGAGCTGGAACACAAAAATACTTATCGTTTCGATCGTAATAAGTGTTGTTGTTATAGCCATAATAATTTCTGGCACGTATTCAAAGGACACTTTAAAAAATCTTTTATCCATAGATCCTACGCTGATCCTAATAGCTATTGGCCTTCACATCATTTACTGGTTTTCTTGGGGAGGTAGAATAAAAATTCTTGCAAAAAGCCTTGGCCATAAAATATCTTTCAGGCAATCAATGAACATAGTAATGCTAAATGTTCTTGCTGCATCTGTAACGCCTTCAAATGCAGGAGGTGAACCTGTGAGAATTAAACTGCTCAATGAACTTGGGGTTAGGGGGGGTGATGCAACGGCTATTGTGATAGGTGAAAGGGTATCGGATGCAATATTCCTTCTTTCACTTTTGCCAATTCTTTTAATATTTTTCAGTTTTATGCTATCAGGATTCCTAGGCTATTTACTTTTTGGTGCAGTAATTACATTGAGTGCACTTTTGATAGCAGTATTCATAATTGTATGGAAACATAAAAATTTTGAATCGTTTCTAATGAAACTTGAACCTCTTTTTAAAATATTCATAAGAAACAAAGAAAAAAGGTTCAAGCTAATGGAAAAACTCAGGGTTGAGTTCAAGTATTTTTATCAGGGTATGCATATTCTCATAATGAGAAAAAGGATAAATTTTGTGATTGTCATAATATTAAGTGCAATACTCTGGATCTCAGATTTTGTTATATTCTCCATTGTTTTGCTTGCGTTTCACCAGAACCCTCTATGGGTATATTCCATTCTTGCACAGATTTTCATCGTTCTTTTAACGCTCATTCCAATATCACCCGGAGGAAGTGGTATAGTTGAAATCACTGCTGCAATCCTTTACGGACCTTTTATATCAAAGGATATTATAGGTGTGGTAATACTCATATGGAGATTCATTGTATTTTATCTTAATATAATTATTGGCCTTATATTTACAATTAGGCATGTTGTCAAGAATTATTAGCAATATTTTTATGCTTGCTTTAATTGATTAAAATATGAAAATACAGGTATGCCCTGTATGCGGTAGCACAAACATATACTACGAGGCAGGTATGATTACAGGTGAAAAATATAGATGTAATGATTGTGGTTATGTGGGATCATTTATTATTGAAATAGATGAAAATGATTATGAAGAATTCTTAAAGACTATAAAGAAAAACCAGAATAAATAGCCTTCAAATCTTCATCAAGATACCTCTTTGACACATATTTTTTTACACTTTCTTCAAGTGCTTGTAATGGTATATGACCCGTTATCTTTGCATATGCGCCGAGCAATACCATATTTGAAATCCTCGGACTCGATATTTTTTCAGCAATTTCAGAGGCTTTTATTTTATAAACATTGTTCAAGTCATCTGGAACATTTTTAATCATTGTAGAATCAATAATGACATAATTGCTCTTTTTTATTAAATCAATATATTTGTCGAATGTTTTCTGGTACATGATAATCATAACATTAGGTTCGGTAATCATTAAATCATAAATTTCTGAATCATCAACTATAATATCGGATGTTGTTATGCCAGATCTTACAGCAGCTGTATAGGACCTTGTCATAACAACGTTCTTCTTCATAACAGTTGAAAATGCCTGTGAAAGTATTGTCCCCGCAAGTACAACACCCTGACCGGCCCAACCGCCTATCCTTATCTGTATCATTGTTTCACCTTCTCTATAATCTTTTGAAGTTCATCTGTAAGCTCAGGTTTTTCTATGTCAACAAATTCACCAATCCTGAACACACCCTTTTCATCTGTTTTGAACTTATCCCTGAACCAGTGAAGCATTTCAATATGATCCATGTTAAGTATTCTGCCTTCATATGTTGGACACTGTGAAAGTACCTCTATGAACGCAAAACCCTTCTTTGTAAGTGCTTTTTCAATAGACCTTATTAGCTGGTTCATATGCCATGTTGTCCATCTTGCCACGTAGGAAGCACCGGCAGCTGCGACAACCTCTGAAACATTTAATGCAAAGGCAGGGTTTCCGTATGGTGTAGTTACAGTTTTGTATTCATGTTCTGTTGTTGGAGCTACCTGTCCTCCTGTCATTGCATAAACACCGTTGTTAACCATAATAACAGTAATGTCAATGTTGGATCTGGCAGCATGTAGAAGATGATTTCCACCAATGCCTGTACAATCACCATCTCCACTGACGACAATTACCTTCAATTTTGGATTTGCAACTTTCAAACCAGTGGCAAATGCTATTGGTCGACCGTGGGTTGTATGGAGTGAATCCACCCTTAAATATGGTGAAGGAATCCATGCGGAACAACCTATACCCGATACTGCAGCAATCTCATTCCTTGGTATCTTTAGATGATCTATTGCTCTTGCGATTGCATTGAGTATTTGGCCATCTCCACAACCAGGACAGAATGCGGATGGCATTCTCCTTATGTATTCATTTTTAATGTAATTGGTAGTGATCATGAATTCACCTCCTCTATTTTTTTAAATATTTCAGAAACAGTGTGAACCGTTCCTGTTACTTTCGGATAGTGAATAAATTTTCCTGGAAATATCTTTTCTATTTCCATCGAATAACCTCTTAAAGACATTTCTGGAAGAATGACCTTTTTCACATGCGCAAGTTCGATCATTCTTCTCTCAGGTGCAGGCCAGAGAACCTTTGGCCTAAAAAATCCAGCCTTGATACCCTTTTCCCTTGCCCTTATTACAGCACCTTTTGCTGGTCTTGATGTTGCACCATATGCAATAATTAGAATTTCAGCATCTTCTGTTAACATTTCTTCCCATTCCTCAATGTAAATCCTATTTTTGTTTATTTTTTCAACCAGTCTTGTCACAAGCGATGATTGAACGTCAGGGCTACCCGTATCCCTTGTTCCATCTGGCCTGTGTGTTGAACCAGTTACCATTAATTCAAGACCATCACCAAACCTGCCCATAGGTGGAACAAGATCGTCTCCATACTTGGTAGCTTCTTCAAAGGTTTTTGCAATTTTTCTGTTTACAATTTCAACAGTTTCAGGTATCTTCAGCCTTTCCATCATGTGTCCTACCTCTGCATCTGATAGCAAAATTACAGGAACCCTATACCTTTCTGAAAGGTTAAATGCCTTTACCGTAAAATCAAACATTTCCTGAACAGAATTGGGTGAAAGAACAATATTTTCATAATCACCATGTGAACCGAATCTTGATTGCATAACATCTCCCTGTGCAGCACGCGTAGCCTGCCCTATTGAAGGACCTGCCCTCTGAACGTTAATGACCACCACAGGTGTTTCTGTCATTGCTGCATATCCTATATTTTCCTGCATGAGTGAAAATCCAGGGCCGGATGTGGCTGTCATGGATTTTAATCCCGCCCATGAGGCTCCAATTATTGCGGAGATTGATGCAAGTTCATCTTCCATTTGGAGAAATTTACCACCAACCCTTGGCAATAATTCAGCCATTGCCTGGGTTATTTCACTAGCAGGGGTTATAGGATACCCCGCGAAAAATCTACATCCTGCTTTTATTGCACCATATGCAGCTGCAAGATCACCTTCTACAAAGTACTCCCCAGGCTCTATCATTTCTGGACCACCTCTATGGCAAAATCTGGGCAATAAAGTTCACATAATCTACAAACTATGCAAGAATCAAGATCTCTTACACGAGGATAGAACAATGCGTACTCATTAACTTCATTAGACCTTTCCAATGTGTTTTTAGGACATACATCTATGCATATTGCACAGCCCTTACAGAGATTTTTATCTATTTTAATTTCAGCGGCTTTCATTGCACAGATAAATATTTACAAATATTTAAGTTTAGATTAATTTAAATCTAAAATTTTTTATTCAAAAAATTAATTAAAGATAGAAAAATTTATTAACCAAATCATTAATACAGTGAAATATGGTATCTGTTGTAGTAGTACATAGCTGGGATGATTCCCAAAAAGAACAGGTTATGGATTTTGCAAACAGGGTAATGACAATGGCAAAGGAGAAAAAATTGCCATCAGGTTTAAAATTGATAAGCATTGATTTAGGAGAAAACAAAAATATGGCTGTTTGCCATTGGGAAGTGGACAGTCTTGACCACCTAATGCAGGTAGCTAGTTCGCTTAAGCCTACATGGAAGATTGATGCCTTCGTTGTAAAAAACGTCTACAAAAAAGGCCTGTTCTAAATTTTTTTTCTTTTTTGAGCGGAGGTTACCGAGCCTGGCCAAAGGTGGTGGATTTAGGGTCCACTTCTGCAGAGATCCGAGGGTTCAAATCCCTCCCTCCGCATAATTTCTTTAAAAGATTTTGCATAATATTTATGTTATTTCTGGCTTTTTCTCTGCCTCCATCTTTAAACCCTTTATTTCCTTATAACTCTTCCACATACTCCATGTACCTATTATGCCAACTACGATGATGACAAGCAAGAATCCAATATCTATAGCATTTAAATTTGGAATACCTACACCTGTAGATATTGCAAAACTATCAATGGATGGCAATATTATCACAAGAAAACCTATTAATGCAAAAGCAATGCCTCCATAATATAGTGTTCTACCAGCTGTTGTTTTTCCAATATATTTGATGTCCTCATCATTCATTTTCATCTTTCTAAGAAAAGTACCAAATGCAGCACCAATTATTATTTGCATAACCATTGTGCCTAGGCCAAACAATAATCCAGGTAGCGGAGAATATATTACGCTTGGCACCTGAGGCGCAAGTATGAATGTAATGACTGTGGCATATGCACCAAAACCGAAACCCGCAATAAGACCATGGACAATGGTCATCTTCAGCGGAATCTCCTTAGGGTGAACTTCCCTTGGAGATAATCTATTTGCATTTTCAGTATGATGAGCCTTGCCACCTAGGAATTTATCTATGGGCAAATGGAAATATTTACCCTTTAAAACATAAGAGCCAACCACTGCCATAACAATACCAACAATCATGTAAACTGGGCCATCAAGATTGTATTCTTTGTAAATGTATGCTAAACCAATAAAACCTAAAAATGTTAAAAACGCTCTCTGTATCGTAAAACCCAGTGAAAACAAAAATCCTGCCTTCATACCTCCTTTTGTACTATATGAACCTATGGCATAACTAAATGTTATAGGCCATGTATGTTCATCCGGTGTAATCCCATGGAGCAATCCAAGTATGAATGAAATAACAAGTATCTCCCACAGGAATAAATTGTTAGGGGGGCTTAATAAAAATGAAAGAAAATCCATGCTTTCTCACCCCTTTGTAATGAGTTCCATCTTGCAAGTATTATCCTTGCAAGTACTTTCATGGGGAATTTCCCTTCCATGGGGACACAAACTTGGATGGCCTAAAAGGGAACAAACTGAATCTATAAATTCTTCTGTTACATGATATTCCATTGCTTTAGCATTCTTGCACGAATTTTCAAGATCCATTCCTAAAGTATAAAGAAAAGTTTCTATAATCCTATGGTTCCTTTTTATTGTTTTTGCTACTTCCTCTCCCTTTTCAAGGATCCTGATGCTTCCAGATTTTTTTAAAATAAGCCCTTTTTCAATTAAATGGTCCAAAAATTCTTCAGATGTTGATGGTTTTACATTCAATTTTTTCGATACTTCTGTAACTCTAGGTTCCCATCCTTCCTGCGAAAGATCATATATAACCTGAAGGAAATCTAATTCTCTTTCGGTTAAACCTAAATTATTTAGATCCATACAAAATGGGTATAAACACTCATATATAAAGATTTCTAAAACATGGCCTAAAAGAAATTTTTTTGAAAAATTAATTTATTATAATTTTTATTATATTAATGATCCTTTAAGATTTTATAATCAAAGAAAGTCATTATTACTTTCTATTTTTATTTAATTATTTAAGCGAATCTCCAAATTTTATTTTTCACTTAATGCACTATTTATATCTTTGCACTTCCTTATATACCTTTTAAAAATTTTTTATTTTTTACTTTAATATCTTAGTGCCATTGAAAATCCATTATAAAAAACTATTTTTCCTAAATCAAATAATTTTAAATAAAAAAATGAATTATTTAATATTATGAAAATTAAAGAAATAAAAGTTCAGGAAATAAAAATACCGCTAAAAAGGAAATTTATCATTGCTTCAGGTGCTTCTGAATATTCTAACAATGTTTTAATAAAAGTTATTACAGAAGAATTCGTGGGATATGGAGAATCCTCACCTTCTTTGCATGTTCTTGGAGAAAATGCAGGTACTGTCCAGTCAATAATGCCAGTATTATTTGAAAAAATTAAGAATGTTGATTCAAATAACATAAGGGAGATTTCCAGAATATTGAAAAAAGTTCCTAATAACCAGAGTGCTAAGGCGGGTATTGATATTGCCCTTTATGACCTCCTAGGAAAAGAGACTAATACAGCCCTGAATAAAATATTAGGCACTTCACAAATAAGCAAGGAAACCGATATCACCATCGGCATAATGGATAATAATGAAGCCACGGTTCTAGCTAAAGAATATGTTAAAGAAGGTTTTAAAGCTTTAAAAATAAAAGTGGGTACAAATTTAAGGGAAGATATTGAAAGAGTAAATAAAATAAGAGATGCTGTTGGAAATAAAATTGAGCTAAGGGTTGATGCAAACCAGGGATACAACTACCAGGAGGCAAAGGAATTTATTAAGGCAATAGAAAAATTTGACATAGCTTTTATAGAACAACCATTACCATATTATGCTTTAGAAAAAATAGCAGAACTAAGAGTTTGGTCAAATATTCCTATTATGTTAGATGAAAGCCTGAAAAGCATAAGAGATCTTTATGAAATCATAAAAATGAAAGCAGCGGATATGATTAATATTAAACTGATGAAAACATCTGGAATTACAGATGCACTTTCAATATCTGACCTTGCAAGAGCATATGATTTAAAAATAATGGTAGGATGTATGTCTGAAACATCACTGGGTATTGCAGCCGGAATGCATTTTGCACTGGCTATTGAAGCAGATTATATCGATCTTGATTCACACTTTAACCTGCAGTATGATATTGCTAAAAACCCGATAAAAAATCATATGGGGGAAAATTATGTTGATACCTCAAAGGGTCTAGGCATTGAGCTTAAGGAGGAATATTTATGAAAATAATTATAGGGATTACTGGTGCATCTGGCACTGTTTATGCCCTGAGATTGATTGATTATCTTAATGAAGATAAATACCTAATAATAACGGAAAATGCAAAAAAGATTATGTTATATGAGAATGGTGTAGATTATTTAAACTTGAAAGACAGGGTTAAAAAGATTTACAATGATAACGATCTTTTCGCACCAGTATCTTCCGGAAGCACAAAATTTGATGCTTTTATTGTCATTCCTGCATCAATGAATACAATAGCAAAGTTTGCAAATGGTATTGCAGACACCTTAATAACAAGGGTATTTTCAGTCTCATTGAAGGAAAAAAGAAAAATAATTGTTGTACCGAGGGAAACACCATTGAATTCAATAAACCTAGAGAACATGAAAAAGCTATCAGACCTAGGTGTTGTCGTAATGCCAGCCTGCCCTGGCTTCTACTTTAATCCTAAAAGCATTGACGATCTTGTGAATTTTATCGTTTTTAGAATTCTTGATCAACTAGGCATAGAGGGTGATTATCCCAGATGGGAAAAAAATACATTTTAGACACATCTGCATTCCTCTCAGGAAAATCAATTCCAATGGATATTGAAATAATTATACCTAAAAGCGTTCTTGAAGAATTAAAATGTAATAAAAATTATTCTTTATTGCTAGAAAGATCAAAGATAATAGTGCCTTCAGAATTGAGTATTAAGATTGCAACTGAAGCAGCCAAAAAAACAGGTGATATAAACAAGCTTTCTAAAACTGATATGGACATCATTGCCCTATCACAGGAATTTGATGCAACTGTAATCACGGATGATTATGCCATACAAAATGTTCTTAAATTTTTAAACGTTCCATATATGGGGATGATGATGCAGGAAATCAAGGAAAATTTTAAATGGGTTTACAGGTGCACCGGTTGCAAGAGGTACTTTGACAAATACTACGAATCCTGCCCAGTATGCGGTTCACCATTAAAACTCGTAAAAAAGAAGCTTTAAATAATATCTTTTAATTTGAGAAAGAGGGTAGGTGGCAGAGTGGTGATGCGCGAGACTGCAGATCTCGTTTATTGGGGTTCGATTCCCCACCTACCCTCTCCTATTTTTGACATTTGAGCATACAGGTAAAGCATTGTTTTCATCTCTTGATACTGCCTTGAAAAATTTTTATTTGGTTTAATGAAATTGAACTTAAAATCATAGGAAACATCCATCAATATTAGATTTTCAGCCGGAACTTTATATCTACTTCCTTTCTTGAAAGGATCACCTTTTCCATAAGCAAGGAAACCTATGATCCTCCTCACCATATTCCAGAGAAAACTTTCACCCCTTATATCTATAATGATAAAATCGTTTTCTTTAAAGATATTAATTCCTTGAATTTTCCTTATTGGATTCCTTCCATCATTCCTTGAAAAACCTGAAAAATCATGTTCACCTATGAATTCCTTTGCCTTATTATTCATTTCCTCTAAATCGAAATTTTTATCCAAGAGATAATACCTGTACCATCTTTCCCTCGCATGCCTTGGTTTGAAATTATCATCAATTTTTGCATATGCATAAAAAACCATATTTCTTATATGAGAATTCAATATACCAAATATTTTTTCAATATTTTCATCCGATTTTATTCCAAATACATTTCCAAGAGCACTTACATTCCTGTCTGTTCTACTTGATGGATATATTCTTTCTGCAATACCAAATTTTTTAATCACTGAATTTATTTCACCTTCTACCGTAATAGAATCCTTTTCCATAGAAAAACCATTGAATTTTGTTCCATCATATGCAAATTTTATCAAGTACACATCTATGAAATCTTTTTATAGTATTTAAGCATTGATTAATTGATGAGCTATAAAATTCCTGATAATAAATTACTTCTGTTCATTATTAAAAAAGTAATTAATGAAAAAAAGGTTATAAAATCACAGAAAAAATTCCTTGAATTTGTAATAGATGAATTAAAAAGCTCAGGTATAAATTATAGGGTGGATGGAAAAAGACTTAGAAAAATTGCTATCAATAAGTTAAAAATAAAGTTGGAGATTGAATACAGAGAAAGTAATGAGGAATCAAAATATTTAAAAACTTGTCCGGTATGTGGTAGTAAGCTAAAAGACATAAAAAACTCAACACTTGATGGAGAAAAGGTGTTTGCAGGAAAAAAATGTACAAAATGTCCTTACTGGACTGGACCAAAAAAAAGAATACCTAGAAAATATACATTCTATGGAGATGGTGAATATGATAAGCAGAAAAAATGGAAATATAATAATAGCCAAGTTGGAGAAGGATGATGATGTTTTTGAAAGCATTGATAAATTGATAAGCAAGTACAGTATTGCAGGTGGCATAATTGTCTCAGGTGTGGGAATGCTGAAAAACTTTGAAATCGGCTACTGGAACGGAAAGGAATATGAGAAAAAGTTCATAGAAAAGAATCATGAGCTTGTTGCAATGCATGGAAGCATTGCAGAAACAGATCCTAAAATACACATACATGTAGGCCTTGCCGGGCCGGATCATATGCTTACCGGAGGGCATTTAATAAGTGGAAAGGCAGATCCCATGGTCGAATTGACAATTCTGGATACAGGATTCCCCATGCAAAGGGTATACAATGATAAAACATCTCTTAAAGAACTGAACTTTCATTAATTATGTTAATTTTTTATATTCTTTTTTTTCTAGTTATTTTATTTCTTTTATCATATTTTTTAAAAATACTTGATTTAATAGGTTCTATTTTCGCATTCGTTCTAGGATTCCTTGTTACATATTTTGGTTCATTTTATTTCTTAATACTTCTTATAGTATTTGTTTCAGTTTCTTTTCTGGCAACAAAGTACAAACATTCAAAAAAGGAGAAATTTGTTGACTTTGAAAATACAAGATCATGGATAAGTGTTGTTTCAAAAGGCATTATTCCACTTATTGTTGTGCTCATGCCTTTTAATTTTATGGATAAGGCAATACTTTTTTCCGTTGCAGTTGCAGCTGCAACTTCTGATACTATTTCAGGTGAAATTGGGATTTTATCAGACAATGCATTTTACATCACAAACCTTAAAAAAGCAAAACCTGGTGAAAATGGTGCAGTCTCATTGTTAGGCGAATTCTGGGCATTTTTTGGTTCATTTATCATTGCCATTTTTGCTCTTGCTTTTTTCGGCATTGATATAATTCAGTTCGTTTTTATAATAATATTCGGCTTTCTCGGTAGCCAATTTGACAGCATATTTGGTTATATATTTGAAAACAGGGGTAAAATTAAGAAGTATACTGTAAATATTCTTGCAATAGGTATAAGTATAATTTTAGCATATCTAATAATGTTATGAAAAAGATATTGCTCATAATTCTGGATGGACTGGGGGACAGACCCTCCCCTGAACTAGGAAACAGAACACCTTTGCAAGCAGCAAATAAGAAGAATATAAATGCACTTGCATCTAGGGGAATGGTTGGCCTTTTTGAACCAATATCCCCGGGCATAAGACCCGGTAGTGACACCGCCCATTTATCCATTCTGGGATATGATCCTTATAAGGTTTATACAGGAAGGGGGCCTTTTGAAGCCCTTGGCCTTGGTATGGATTTGAAACCTGGAGATATAGCATTCAGAGGAAATTTTGCAACTGTTGACAAAAACCTTAAGGTAATAGATAGAAGAGCTGGAAGAATAGACACAGGCACGGATAAGCTTGCATCCTCGCTTAACATAGAAATAGATGGCATTAATATAATGGTAAAAGAGGGAGTAGAACACAGGGCAGGAGTGGTTTTCAGGGGTGATGGATTGTCACCTAATGTTTCAGATGTGGATCCACATCAGGAAAATGTTTTTGTCCAGGCATCAAAACCTCTTGACAATGGAGCTAAAAAGACAGCAGAAGTTCTGAATAAATTCACAAAAAAGAGCTATGAAATACTAGACCAGCATCCTGTAAATATTGAAAGAAAAAAACAGGGTAAGAATCCAGCCAATATACTTCTTACCAGGGGTGCTGGAATTGTACCCAAGCTTGATAATTTCAATGAAAAATATGGATTAAAAAGTGCATGTGTGGTAGGTGTTCCTTTAATTTCAGGTATTTGTAAGTTAGCTGGAATTATCCCAATAATGGTTCCGGGTGCAACTGGGACCACTAATACAAACATGCAGAATAAAGTCAAATATGCAATAGACGCTTTCAAAACATACGACTTTTTGCTCATGAACATTAAGGCAACTGATGTAGCAGGTCATGATGGCAATGCCATGCTAAAAAAACAGATGATAGAAAAGGCGGATATTGCCCTGGAACCCATTCTAGACCTTCTTGATGAAATAACGGTAATGATAACAGGCGATCATTCAACACCCTGCACTGTAAAGGATCATACTGGCGACCCATTGCCAGTGCTCATTTCAACAAAGGGAATAAGATCTGACGGTATTGAAGAATGGAACGAAATTTCTGCATCCAGAGGGTCGTTGAGAATTACTGGCAGGGATGTGATAAACGTTCTTCTGAATTACAGTGACAGGGCGGAGAAATTCGGTGCATGATTGAATATTTAATTTTAGCCTTAATTATTTTTATTATTTTTTATTCCTACTATAAAAATAAGCATGCTGTATTTTTTATAGTTTTAACTAACCTTATTATTTTTTCAATAGAGCTCTATTACATATATTCAGGTTTTAACATATATGAAATTTTAGGATATAGCACAATGAACATTATATCCATACAGCTTATTACGGGAATATTTACCCATTATGATTTCATTCACATACTTTCAAATATGGTCGTTTTGCTCTTCATAGGTTTTCCATTTGAGATGAGGATAGGTGCTAGGAAATTCATAATCATTTATCTTGTTACAGGAATACTAGCAGAATTAATTTATGCCCTATTCCATTTTAACATGAATTATATTTTACTTGGTGCGTCAGGTTCAATTTTTGGGATAATGGGTGCTTATCTCAGGCTTTACCCTGATGATGAAATATCCATGTTCCTTGGCTTTATTTTCTTTCCGAAAATAAAGGTGAAATATGCTGTGTTTTTTGCAGCAATTATTGAATTTCTTGCAATGCTTTTATCATATGAAGATAACGTTGCACACCTTGTTCATATATCTGCATTCGTTATTGGTCTTTTAATTGCCCCATTATTTTTAAAATCAAGGGTAAAGGAATTTTCCATTTCAGACCTTGAAACAATTGCCACAAACGAGAAGTCAAAGGATTTGCTTCAAAAAATCAAAGGAGAGAAGATAGAAATGGTAAAAAAAATATTGATTGAAGAATTTCTTAAGGAATCATGTAAAAATTATAAGAAAAAGGGAAATATTGTTGAATGTGACGGTAAAAAATTCAGGTTATGATTTCCAGAATTTCTTGTTTTTTGCAAAATTAAGTTCTGCCTCTGCAATGTCCTTTACAAGATAAAGTTCATCTGAGTGCGGTGTCTTCAGTATTCTTAATGCTGTTTCATAACCTACGCCTCTACCTGCAAGTGCCATTAATGCTTCTTTTTTATAGATTCTTATTAAATTGGATATGTCCTGTGCCTTTTTGAAAAATTCATTCTCCTCCCTTGTTTTTGGACCATTTTTTATTATACTTACCTTTTCCCTTTCGTATTTTCTCAATGCAGTAATCCTGACAGAGCCGCAATAAATACATCTTGCATCAGTAACTTCACTTATTTTCTTTGTCCATGAGCTTCTGCAATCCATGCATACAAAGATCATTTCCTGGTTTAGAAGCCTATTCCTGATTGCATTCAGTACAGTAGGTGTGAGCCTTGTTCTCCCAGACTTGTTTTCTATATATGTGAGGAATGAATCCATTGTTTTATCAAAATTTACAACATCAATAGAAATAAGACCCTTCTTTATTGCATCTATTATTTCCTTTGTATTTTCAAGATCGAGATAATCCCATTCTGCTTTTTTAATAGCCTCTTCATAAATTATTGTATCCCTATAAAGATCAATGAGCTTCTCAATTTTCAAAGATGCAAAGTCCGCACCTTTGGCTATTATGCCGAATTTTTTCGATACGTAAATAAAAACCCTCGGAAAAAACCTTGAACCCGGAATTCCATATTTTATATCCTGCTCAAAATTTATTTCTGATAATAGAATTTCTCTTACCATTTTTTCATCTACAGGTATGCCTGAGGTTGATAATAATATTGTATAAGGTGTAATGCTTACACTCACATTATAACCCCTTTCCTTTAAAACTGTAGAAATAAGAAGAGCAATTGTTTCATTAACCTTTGTGCCAAACCAGTCTTCAATAATGGTATCCTGCCCTTTTCTTGATATTCTGATCCTTCTCAGTGATGAATGGTCCTGATTCCACCATGCCTGAAGCTTTTTCTTTGCAGCATCATTTAGATATTCTGGCAAATGCTTACTTTCCCTAACAATTACAGCGTTCTTTGCAACATCATACGGTACTGGAATGTCCTCGCCCACCCATTTCGGCGGTGTTGCAATTTCCTCAACAAAATCAACTAAAATCTGGTCTTCCTTGATATCTATTACCCTCCACGTTATACCTTTCATTACAAAAGTCTGTCCTTCAGAAATTTCCTGCGAAACAAAGCTCTCATCCAATGTACCTATGAATCTTTTTGTTGAAAAATCAATAACACGATAAATTTTCTCATCAGGAATCATCGATGGATTATCATAAAAGTATTCAAGTGATTTTGATCCCCTATGGATATAATCACCATCAAACCTCACCATTCTTATGCCAGTCAAGAATTCAAGGAAATTTTTAAATTCATCCAATGTCAGATCCTTAAAAGCATATGTTCTCTTTACAGTGTTATATGCTAAATCAAATTGTATTGAACCATCAGTATATACCCAAGATGTGATTTGATTGGCCAGGACCACATATGGCTTATTTCTTACACCTAGTTTTTCTATCCATCCCTTCCTTGAAAGATCGATAATGCTAACAGCTTCTTCAATCTCAACTGGATCTGCGGAAATGATTGCGCCCCTGGAAACATGCCCGAGCTTATGCCCGGCCCTTCCAATACGCTGGATTAATCTATAAACCTGTCTTGGAGAATTAAACTGTGCTACGAAATCAGCACCACCTATATCTATGCCAAGTTCAAGGGAAGATGTGCATATTAATGCTTTCAATTTACTATCCTTTAATAACTGCTCATTCTGCGTTCTTATTTCCTTTGAAAGTGAACCATGGTGAACACCTATATAAGAATCCATTTTTATTTTGTTTAAACGCATTGCAATGTCCTCTGCTGTAAACCTAGTATTTACAAAGATTAACGAAATATTGTATCTATTCACTAGGTTAACGGTATGCATTATTGCAGAACCATATTCTGGATCACACATCATTTCTTCACTTTCTTTTTCATATATTTTATCAGGTGCTTCTACTGTTACCTCCATTTCTTTTAAAATTGAACTCTTGATAACCTTGACACTATTGTTAGGTGAAAGAAACCTTGATATTTCATCATCATTTCCAACTGTTGCTGAAAGACCAATCCTTTGAACTTTTCCTGAAAGATTGGCAAGCCTTTCTATTGCAAGTGAAAGCTGCCACCCCCTCTCATCCTGAACAAGCTCATGAATTTCATCTATAATAACAGTTGAAATATTTTTCAAATGTTCTTTTAATTTCTTTCCTGAAAAGAGAATTTGAAGGGTCTCTGGTGTTGTAATTAGAAGATCAGGAGGGGTTTCGCTTACAACACGTCTTTCTGATTCTGAAGAATCGCCATGTCTTATATTTACTGTTACGCCCAATGATTCTGCATACCTGTTTATTCTTTCAAAAAGGTCCCTGTTCAGAGCCCTAAGGGGTGTAATATATATAGCATGTATTTTCCTTGGATTTGTATTAGCTATCCTTGCAAGTATCGGTATTATTGCAGCTTCTGTTTTACCACTTCCTGTTGGTGCGATTAAAAGTACATCTTCCCCTTTATAAATGGAATCATACACATCTGCCTGATCCTGTGTCAGCTCATGAATTCCAGCATCCCTTAGCATGGATAAAATATTATCATCAATCACAACTAGTGTAAATTGATGGGTTATAAAAAATTTCACATATTCTCTGTTAAGAATACTCATATAAAATTGAAGAAAAAATAAAAACATCTTAAAAAGCATAGATTCTGTCAATTATTCAAAATAGCTCTAAATGTGTAAAATAAAGCATGATATAAAAATTTTAGATCAATGACAATTATGATTTTTGTTGTTTGAGAATTTATAAAATTTTTAATTCACCTAAAACTTAAGAAAAATAAAATTGATAAAGTAATACTCAAGATATAATAACATGTAGAAATCACTAAATTGTGCTTTTATGGAATATATTCATATTAAAACATCCCTCTTTATGAATCATTAAGTTTTAATGTTTCAGCCGCCAAAGTGCTCATGATACAAATATCTATAGTTTCTGAAAATAATAAATTTTGAAAAATATATAATATTCAAGAATCAAAACTATAAAAAATAAAAGCAATGTATAGATCATTAAGAACTGGAGAATATTTAACTCAATTACCATTATAAAAAGAAATGCAAATGAACCGAAGACTGTAAAATTAACATGATTAACAATTTTATTTTTATTGTTACTAGATGTTATAACAAATGGTATGTTGTTTACCTTGTATGAGAAAAAATTTCTTAAAAGCAGAAATAATATTATAAGAAATACAAATGAGATTATTATATAATAAATATTAAAATAGAATATATCTATAATCAGGGATGCTGCGTAAATTGAAGCTACTATTCCAGATGTGTAATGCTTTTCACTCAGTGGTATGCTCCTGTAAAAGAATACAGACCTTAACGTCCTGGAAATAATGCTTCCTGAAATTTTTAGAAAATCTGGCAAAATTTTAGACAAATACCTAGAAAATCGTGTTGATAGTTTTAGCAAGGCGGGCGTTATTATTGTTGTGATTATTACTATTGCACCCGTGATGCTAAAAAGAATTCCAGAATATGGCAGAACGCTATGGTTTGTTTCTTCTGAAATGCCATTGGCAATATTTGCAAATATAAGTGAATCTTCATTTCTTGGGACAAGACCGGAACCTATGAAAACTGCACTTTTGCTTGAAAAACCAAGTAGATAGGTTATTGTTGACATAATAAATATTTCACCAATAATTATTAGAACAACGGAAACAATTATGATTTCAACATACTTAATAAAGGCATAAAGATTTACGCTAATACCGTAAGTAACGAAAAAAATAGCTGCGAAAGCATATTTAAAAGCACCGAGTTTTGCTTCTATTTCCTTGGAAATATCTGTTTCTGAAAAAAGCATACCTGCAAAGAATGCACCTATAGCTGGTGTTATATTAAAAATTTCAAGCAGCGCACTGACGAAGAAGATTACCATTAAAACGAAAAGAACGAATAGTTCCTCGTTCCTTTTCGCAAATACCTTTTTCTTTATCATAGGAAGAAATAACCTTGAAATAATAATAATAAATATAAGGAAAGAACCAACGCCTAAATATTCAACATTTATCATTTCTGGTATAACGACCTTTGTAACAAGAACACCAGAAAAAATCACTATTAGAAATATAGATATTATATCCTCCATTATGAGCATATTTAGAAGCGCTTCCGCTTCCTCAGCAGAGAGTTTTTTAAGGTCATCAACACTTTTTGCAGTCACAACAACACTGCTGGCTGAAATTACAAATGCAAGAAATATTGAATCATAGATATCCCAGTGAAATAGCATCCCAATAAGAAAACCCACTATGAAAAGAACAGAAATGTCAATAATTCCTAATACGGTTGCAATTAATGTTGTCCTTTTAAATTTCTGGGGTGCAATATTCAAACCTATGAAGAAAAGAATCATTACCAGGCCAAGCTGAGAAAATATTGAAGGAATCTGGCTATTCTGCATTATTCCTGTATAATGAAAACCGAAAATGGTAAAAGTAATTGATGGGCTTAGAATAAGACCAAGAATTAAATAGCCTATCATTGTTGTTTGTTTAACTTTTGTTGCAAGAATTCCACCTAGAAGAGCAATGAAAAATAGAATGCCAAGATCCAGAAATAGGAAATCCATTCTTTTATTCCCCTGATAAGATTATATCCCCTATTTTTGCCTTCTGGTTCAGATCCCTTTCAATTCTGCCATCTCTGATAAATGCGATAGCATTTTTATCAATTTCTATTATTTTTTCATTTTTTTCTTCATTAACATTTATCCATCTCAGTATTGACTTTCCAAATGAAACTTCACTTTCACCTCTGACAATTTTTACAGGTGATTCGAGAAGAAGCATTGCTATTACTCTTGCCTCTTCATCCGAAAATTGCATAACCTGAAAATTTCCATTTTCAGAATAATAAATCTCTTTTGAACCGTCTGGCTTTATTACCACAGAAATTTGACCTTTTAATCCTTGGAAGACGTATTTTAAGCCAATGCCTGGGACCATAGATTCAGAAATTTCCATGGATATGTGAAATGATGTCCTTTTTAATAATCTTTTTTAAGTTTTTAGTATTTTGAAAATATTTTTCCGTTATGGCCATCTAACAGTATATAATCTTTCTTACCGATATTATTGAGGATAAAAAACCATACTGGCACGTAAAGTATGTCCGGTTTTGAAACAACTGTTGATTGTGGATTTTTTCCTTGTGAAAGTTTGAGTTTTATTGTCTGACCTGTATCTATATGAATGGCTAACCTTAAAGCATCTGAATAATCAAGATCACCGTTTTCAAAAGATGTTACATTATCAGAAGAATTAATTACCCTTGCCTTAGAAAGATTAAATTGGTAAAGTGGAGATTGGTACGGATAAAATTCACTTATTCCTATGATTGGTACATAAAATATAAAGCTGTTACCCTCATGTTTTCCAAGAAAATTATGCGTGAATTTTAAAAGCCAGAATGGAGCATATTTAAACATAATTCCAGAATAATCAAATGGAATATTCCCATATTTCTGCAATATAAAATTTTTTATTATTTCCGATGCCAGCGCTTTGGATGTGATATTGTCAAGAATAAAAAGATTATATGCATTCTGCCATGTTCCCTTAACATTTATCAATGCACTTAAACAATTTTTGCACATGATTATTTTATCAGTAGGATTGACAGGAATATCTTTGCCGCATTTTTGACAGGTGATTCTTTTATAATTTTCGTCCAAATTACTTGATATTTCATAAGAAACAGGATTATTTTCAATATTTTGATAAAACCTGAAACCGCATCTAAGGCAAAAATATGCATTGTCAGGATTTTGTGCTCCACAGTTTGAACAAAGCTTTACCATATGTATCAATAGTTCATATCTTAAGGTATAATTAAATTTTTTATGCGAAAAAATGAAATAAACTGTTTGATTATTAGTAAATATGATTAACGAAATTGATGATGAGCACAGGTCTTTTCCCTTTCCTGATTACAAAAAAAGGTATGAAAGGGATAGGAAGTTCAAGCAGTTACACATTAAAGCAGAAATATTCCCTGATTTTGATAAAAGGGGATTTTCAGCAAACGAGGACATATTCCTTGAAACCATTTATAGTGAGCTTGTTGAAATTGAACTCGATGCCAAAGAAATTTCAATTGAAAAAATTATTGTTAATCAGAATGAAGTTAAATTCGCATACGATGGTGAAAAAATAAAGATAAAGTTCAATGAAAAAATAAAAAAAGGTGAAAGCTTAAAAATTTCCATAATATATTCATCAAAGCCAAGGAGAGGTATATTTTTTGTAGCCCCTGACAAATTTTATCCTGATAAGCCATACCAACTCTGGACCCAGGGAGAGGATGAGGATACAAGATATTGGTTACCCTCTTACGATTATCCTAATGAAAGAACAACAACAGAATTAATAGTTCATGTTCCAAAGGGATTCTATGTGGTTTCTAATGGGAAACTTTTATCAGTTGTTGAGAATGATAATGGTTCAATTTTCCATTATTTAGAGGAATTTCCACATGCAATATATCTGACATCAATAGCAGCAGGAAAATTTTTCGTTTATGAAGATGAAATAGATGGTAAAAAGTTACAGTATGTAGTACCAGTTGAAATGAAGGATCTATTGCAGAGAAGCTTTGTTAATACTCCTGATATGATAAGATATTTTTCTAGGACATTTAATTTTAGGTATCCGTATTCAAAATACTCGCAGGTAGTGGTCAATGATTTTATTTTTGGAGGTATGGAAAATATAAATGCAACAACACTTACGGAATATACACTTCATGATGATAAAGCACATAATGATTATACAAGTGAAGGACTTGTTGCTCATGAGCTTTCACACCAGTGGTTCGGTGATTTCATTACCTGCAGGGATTGGTCACATGCCTGGCTCAATGAAGGATTTGCAACATACATGACAGCCGTGTACATAGACCAGTACCTTGGTCATGATGATTTCCTTTACCAGTTGTATCAGGATGAAATTGCATACAAGAAAGAGGACACATCGAGCTACAGGAGACCAATAGTAACGAACATGTACATGGATCCGGGCGAGCTTTTTGACAGACATCTTTATGAAAAGGCATCAAGGGTTCTGCATATGCTCAGGGATGAATTGGGCGATCGTGAATTCTGGACTTTCATAAACAGTTATCTTAACACATTCGGTGGAAAGAGTATTGACACATATGATCTAATAAAGGTCCTTAAGGAACTTACAGGAAAATCCTGGGAACAGTTCTTTGATCAATGGATTTTTCATGCAGGTCATCCTGAGTTCAAGGTTTCATATAAATATGAAAATGGAAAAGTGATCCTTAAATTTGAACAGACACAGAAGGGAAGTGAAACACCAGAAGCATTCTCAGTTTTCATGAACATTGCCTTTTATACTAAAGATGAAAGGATTTTGAAAAAAATACAAATTAAGGATAAGATCGAACAATTTACATTTGAGATGGATGAACCCGATGCCATATCTATTGATCCTGAGAACACAATACTCAAGGAAATAGAGTTTGAAAGAACTAAAAAAATGCTAATGAAACAGCTTGTTTTAGGAAAGGAGATCATGGAAAAGATAGATGCAATAAGATCACTTAAAAAACAATCAGGTAATGACGTTGTAGAAGCACTTAAAGATGAAGTATTAAAAGATAATTTTTATGGAGTTAAAGTAGAAGCAATGGCTGCTCTTGAAGAGATTGGCACAAGAAGTGCACTTGATGCAATGTTAACAATAGGTGAGAAAATAGTTGGCAACAGAGATGTGGATTCAAGGGTAAGAACAGCATATGCTGACAGCCTTGGAAGATTCTTTAAGGAAGATGATGCAATTAAAATGCTTGAAAAAGTGCTTGAAAAAGAAGACAAATACATGCCAGTTTCAAAAGCGCTGGATAGTATTGGACAGATAAGGCATGATAAAAGTTATGATTTGCTTTTAAGCGCAAAAAATAAAAAATCTTGGTCAGAAGCAATAAGAAGAGGTATGCTAACAGGATTGGCCAACCTTAATGACAAACGTGGACTGGATATAGCTTATGAATTTTCTAAACTAGGATATGATCAAAGACTGAGGGCAATTGCCATATATGCCATTGGAAAGATTGGTGAACATGATAAAAATGTATTACCTATCCTTTACAAAGCTCTCAAGGATGAATATTATCAGGTAAGGAGTTCTGCCGTAAATGCAATAAAAAATGTTGGTGAACCTGAAGCAATAGGTGAGCTTGAGAATGCTTATGGGCAGGAGATCGATGCACACATAAAGAGATCGATTAGGGATGCAATATCTTCATTACAAAAAGGTTTGAAAGAGAGCGAAGAACTGAGGAACCTGAGAGAGGATGTGGAGGATCTTAAGAGAAAATACAAGGAATTGAGTGAAAAAATAAAATGATAAACAGAATTATTGAGCTTAGGAATAATGTAAAAAGAGAAAACAGGCCTGATGATTATGTTTCTCTCTGGTTTGAGGATGAGCCTTATAAGGGACAAAGGCAAAGATCTATGGTTCTTGTTCTCAGAACAAAAGGATGTTTCTGGTTCAAGCATTCAGGATGCACAATGTGCGGCTATTATAACGATACAAACAATGGGGATGTAAATGAAAAAAATTTAATCACCCAGGTGGAAAAATCCAGGCAGAAATACAAAGGTGAAAAGATTGTAAAAATCTATAACTCCGGTAGCTTTTTTGACCAAAATGAAATTCCTTTGAAAGCTCAGGAGAAGATCATTGAAAGTTTTCCCGAAGCTGAGAGAATAATCGTTGAAACAAGGCCAGAATTTATAAACGAAAGCTTACTAAACAGGATAAATAAATATAAAGAGAAATTGATGGTTGCCATTGGTCTTGAAAGTTCAGACAACAATGTTCTCATTAATTCTATAAATAAGGGATTTACAGTAGATGAGTATGAAAGAGCAGCAAAATTGCTTTTTAAGAATGGTTTTTCCATCAAAACTTATATATTGCTTAAGCCCCCATTTCTTACAGAAAAAAGTGCCATAAATGATGCGATAAAATCAATAGAATTTGCAAGTACGTATTCTGAAATTATTTCACTTAACCCTGTAAACATACAGAATAATACGCTTGTAGAATTTTTATGGAGAAAGGGCTATTATAGATCACCGTGGCTTTGGTCTGTTGTTGATGTTTTGAAAAAAACATCACACCTTGGTAAAGTTGTTTCATTCCCTACAGCACCTGGTACACAGAGAGGTGCTCATAACTGTGGCAAATGCGATGAAGATGTTATAAAAGCCATAGAAAATTTTTCTTTCACACAGGATATTGAATATTTGAATTCAATAAAAGAATGCGAATGCAAAATCAATTGGGAAAAAATTTTAGACGTTGAGGAACTCACATTTTCAACATTAGGGGATTAATGGCCTGCACCTACATCATAGGCAATATCCTCCAGATCCAGCTCGAAAAGCTTTACCTTTGTTGGTATACCATCCATGCTCCAGCCCCTGGCCTGATAATACTCATCCAGCATGCTTTCAAGTTCCTCTTTTTTAACATATGAGCCTTTAGAAACACCCTTTGGAATAGGATCATTCATCACCCTCTCTGGGAGATAATCATCCTTTCTTGTAAAACCTTCCCTTGCATTGAAAGATCTTTCAACATTGTATATTCTTTCACCTATATATGCGAGCTCTCCAAGTGACATTTCAAACCCAGTAAATGCCCTAATTATGTCAACAAAACCCTCTAGAAAGAACATATGCCTTGAAAACTTGCAAACACCGAGAGCATCATAAATGCTCATTAAATCCTCATGCACCTTTACTTCAAACCCTTTGCCCTTTGCACTAAACCTATCAACACCCTCAAACTTCCACCACTTGCCTACAAGCTCTGTACCATAAACACCTGCAGTTAAATGGCAGGCACCTCTTACGGATACAGCTTCCGCAAGAGCCATACCCTTGATGCCCCTTATATCGTAGGCTGGTGGTTCAAGACCTTTTATTTCAAGTGCAAATTCTGAACCTCTACCTAACGTTTTATATGCATTCTTAACACCATCTGCGAGTAGATTACCCAACTCTCCCTTCCTATAAGCCATATCATAAAGGATTTTTGCGACGGAATCAGGATCGCCAAATTTTAAATTACCTTTAAGTATATTTTTTTCAATTGCTTCCATAGCCCATGAAATCGTTAAGCCTGCAGAAATTGTGTCCATTCCGTAAAGGTCACACAACATACTTAGATAACCAACAGCTTCTGGATCATCTATCTCCAGGTTTCCGCCTAAAGAGTATATGGTTTCATATTCCAGACCATCCACATACGTACCAGCATATTTCCCATCTTTCACCTCAAAAATATGGCCACATGGTTTTGTGCAGTTAGGGCAGGGATGATACCCTTTTACATATTTTTTTGCCCAGTTATAAGGATCTATGCCAGATAATTGTCCTTCTTTAAGATTATCAAAAATTTTCTGGAAATATCCCTGTTGCCAATTCCTTGATGGAAAAGTACCTTTCTGCGTATTCATCCATGCATAGAATTCACCAGTTCCATAATTCATATCATCTCTTGTAGCAGGATGATCCTTCAAAACATTTACCCATTTCTTTATGAGTTCTTTCATTTTCTCGTCATCATTCACCGGAACCTTTTTTGTACCCTTTACAGCAATCGCTTTCAGATTTTTTGAACCCATCACGGCCCCGAGACCGGTTCTCGCTGCCTGCCTTTCCTCGCAATCTATTATGGATATCTTGAGTAAATTTTCACCAGCAGGACCTATTGCAGCAGTGGCATGATTAGGATATTTTTGCTTTAACCTTTTCTGTGTTTCCCTTGTATCTAGCCCCCATAGGTCAGTTTGTTCAATAATAATTTTATCATCCTCTATGACAAGAACAGAAGGATTTTTTGCCTTACCCTTAATAATAACCATATCATATCCAGATCTCTTTATTTCAGGACCGATCGTTGCTCCTGCTACTGCCCTTCCAAATGCACCTGTCTGAGGTGATTTGGATACAAAGGTAGTTTTTGAAGCTGTTGGAATTCCACTTGATACAAGCATTCCAGGCGATATTATTAAAACATTATTTTCACCTAAAGGATCTGTTCCCTTTGGCACTTCTTTATAGAGAAAATAGGCAGCAAGACCTACACCACCGAGAAATTTCCTTATTATAGATTCATCAACTTCCTTTGTTTTATGAATCCCTTGCGAAAGATCGACTTCGAGTATTTTTCCCCAAGAGCCATTCATAACTTCTGAAAGATAATTGGTTTTATAAATTTTAGGTATGCACAATCAAGCATATTACTATCCTGAATCAAAAAATAACCTGGATTGTTTAACAAAAGAATAATTCCTGAGCCTTAAAAGATTCTCGTCTTCCAGGATTACCCTTTTTGCCTCAGCGGATGAAATTGACAAGTCTATAACCTTTGTTCTACCGTACCTGCCCATCGATTTTACCTTCGCAGAAACAATACCAAGCATATCTAGGTCTGAAAGCATATCAGTGATCCTCCTAAGTGTTAATACAGGAATATTTGCACTGTTAGCAAGGTTTTTATAAGCCTCAAATACGTCACCTGTAGTTGACTGAGTGGAACCGGATTCCTTGAGCAGTGTTATTGCAAGCAATAATACCTTTGTTTGCAGAGGCAAAGTTTTTAGAGTCTCCACAACGGCATCATATTCAATCTTACTTTTTGCAATAAAAACATGTTTTTCTTCTACATATTTCTCACCATTTTCAATAGCAATCTGAATAGATGCCTTCAGAAGTTCAATAGCCTTCCTTGCATCTCCATTTTCCTGGGATGCCATTGTTGATATCAATTTAAGAGATCCTTCATTTACGAAATTTTTGACGTTTGAAATATTAAGCCTATCCATAAGTATGTCGAATATGTCATCTGAAGTATATGGTGAAAATACAATTCTTTCTTCGTTAAGTCTGCTCTTTACCCTAGGATCTAAAAATTCAGGGAACCTAAGATCGTTTGTAATACCTACTATGGTGATCTTTGAATTTTGAAGCTCTGAGTTCATGAGCAAGAGCTGATAAAGAAGGTCATCTCCATTTTTTATTACAAACCTATCTATTTCATCAAGCACTACAATAATATTTCCATTCCATTTATCAATGTTATTTTTTGCAGTACTGTATACCCTGTCCATTGACCAGCCTGTAAAAGGGATCTGTTCTCCCCCTACAGCATTTCCGATGGTTTCAATAACTGAATATGAATTATCTTTTACCTGACAATTGATGTACAAGAATTCAACATTCCTTTTGCCATCGGATATTGATTTTAATTCCCTGCCTATGAACTTTATAACGGCTGTTTTGCCTGTACCCGATTTCCCAAATATGATTTCATTTTTTGGCGAGGAACCTATAAAAATTTTTCCTAAATTTTCAGCAATCAATGATATTTCCCTTTCCCTGTGTGGCATTCTTATAGGTATAAAATTAGGTTCGAAGACCTTCATGTCAAATGCGTTAAACTCCGTCCTATCAATGTATTTCCTAAATATATTTTCCATTTAGGGTCCCTGCAAGCATGGATATATTCTCTTCTCTAAAAAAAGGTTTCTTTACCTAATTTTTTATCAAAAAGTTTAAAATCTTTTAAGGATCGTTTATGAATTTCAGCTGTTCAATAATTGAATAAATTTCTTTACATCTCCTGAAAATCTTGAGTTTATTTTAAAAACAATATTTATTTTGTTTCCGTGCTCTATTCTTTCAATTTCACCGTACTCATAAATAAAAGATAGGAATGGCATATAATCCTTGTCTGGTGAAATTAAAACATTGTATTCCTTGTCATATTTCAGAGATTCTATGATTTTTTTAACAAGCTCGTCTATGCCAAAACCTGTTTTTGCGGATATAAGCACCGGTTCTGTAAGCTCTTCTCTCACAAGTGTAATTTTTTTATCAAGGTCTTGTATTTTAAGATCCATCTTGTTAAGAACTGGAAGTATATTTGACCTTGATTCCCTTTTTAATATATCTAGCGATGTTATGAATTTTTGCTTGAATATTTCTAGATCATCATTTGCATCAATAAGTAAAATTATCAGGTCAGAATAAAAAACATCTTCCAGTGTTGCATAAAAAGCTTCAATAATCCAAGGTGGAAGATTTTTTATAAAACCAACTGTATCTGTAATCAGTATTTTTTTCTTTGTACCCTTCATTCTTGCTGTTTTGGATGCAAGTGTCGAGAACATTCTATCCTCAACTTGAACATTCTCGCCGGATATGGTTTGCATAAGCTGGCTTTTACCGCTGTTTGTATAACCCGCTATACTCACAAGATAAAAACCTCTCTTTGTTCTTATTTTCCTTCTCTCATTCCTTTCCATCCTTATTTTCTCTAGATCCATCTTTATATTTTTTATCCTGCGTTTAACAAGCAAGTAATATTGGTCAATGTCATATTCGCCACCAGCCATAAACCCTGGATGTTCACCTTTTCTTGCCCTGTGAATCCATTCCTTTAAAAGAGGTATCTGGTAGTTCAACTTTGCAAGCTCTACCTCAAGCCTCGCTTCTTTGCTCCTTGCCCTGTCAGAAAATACCTCTAAAATGAGCATAATTCTATCAAGAATGCTTTTTTTTAATGCTTTTTCAAGATTATACCATTGTGTGCTTTTAAGAACACCATTAAAAAGTATTTTTTCCACAGAATTTTCATCCAAGTATGAGGATATTTCCATCAGTTTACCTTCACCTATGAAATACTTTGATGAATAATGCCTGAACCTGAATACCTTTAAAATATCATAGTTCAATGATTCTGCTAGTTGAACGAATTCATCATCTTCTTCTGGTGTGATCAGGATTACCTTTTTTTGAACCATTCTTCAAACTCTCCTAAAAGGTAGAGGGATCCTGTAATCAATACAAAGTCAGATTTTTCAAGTGCAATTTCAAAAGCTTTAAAGGAATCCCTCTGGACTTCAACATCTTTTATGAACATTTTTGCTTCTTGGGCAAGCAATTCGGCATCCTTCCTGCGCTCGTCTTTCACTTCTGTGACAATAATGTGATCTGTTATTTGACCAATTCTTTTAAAAAATTCAATTGAATTTTTGTCCTTTAATTGTGTGGCAACTACGAGAGGCTTTTTCCTAAAAAGCTCATTTATAGTTTTCACTAAGCTTTCTGCTGCTTCAGGGTTGTGTGCTGCATCCGTAATTATTAAAGGTTTTCGAGATTTTATTTCAAACCTGCCAGGAAAATGTACATTGGAGATATTCCTGTAATCAAGTTCTGGATCAAATATTTCAGCCATGGTTATAGCGACCAATGCATTCTTAATCTGGTGTCTTCCTATCAAGGGTATTCTAACGTCATATATTTTATCATCTTTCTTTGCAATGAATTTTGTTCCGTCTAAATCAATTTCAATGTTGCTTATTTTGTAAATTTCATTTATATTGTAAAATGGCGCATTCTTTTCCATTGCAATTTTTTCCAAAACTTTTAAAGGTTCATCCTTGCTCTCTCCAACAACTACAGGTGTATTCCTTTTTATTATTCCCCCTTTTTCAAATGCTATCTGGGAAAGGGTATTTCCTAGCCTGTCAGTATGTTCGAGTGAAATTGTAACTATACCGCTTACAGAAGATTTTATGATATTAGTTGCATCAAGCCTTCCACCTAAACCTACCTCAATGACAGCTACCTCAACATTCTTGGATCTAAAATAATCAAATGCCATAGCAGTTGTTACTTCGAAAAATGTTGGCTGATTTCCTTCCTTCCCCATTTCTTCTATGATGGGTTTTTTTTCCTTTACCCATTCTGCCATGTATATGTCTTCTATTTCCCTATCAAGGGCAATGATCCTTTCATTGAACCTTTCTATGTGTGGACTAGTGTACAAGCCGGATCTGTATTTCTTCTTGATTATTGTATAAAGCATAGTACTTGTTGAACCTTTACCGTTTGTTCCAGTAATATGCAGGGATTTAAAACAATTCTGTGGATTACCAATTCTGTTTGAAAAATCAATCATTACATCAAGGCCGAGTTTTACTCCGAACCTTGATAAAGAATAGAGATATTCAATTTCTTCCATCAAATCACCTATATTCTATACCATATCTGCCCATCTGATGTATCCTCAACTCTGATACCATTCTCATTTAATTTTTCTCTTATGTAATCTGATATTTCATAGAATTTTTTTTCTTTTGATATTTTTCTTACATCAAGAAGAATGTTTATAATGTTATCCACATTTGAATTATCACGCGGTATGATTTTCAATATTCTGTCAATGTCATCAAAAAATGAAACTGCTTTTTCTTTTTCTTCTTTTGAAAATGATTCATAATTTTTGTTCAAGAACGATACAAAAGATTGAATTACAGAAATTGCAAGTGGTGTGTTCATGTCATCGTCCATTGCACTTTCAAAATCTTCTCTGAATTTTTCAATCTCTTCTATATATTTGCTTGTAGAATTTTTTCCTTTAACTTCTGTTAGTTTTCTGTATGCTATAACTATTTTTTCCCAGCTTTGCCTGGAAAGATCTAATGATTCGGTAGAATAATCTATGGGAGATCTGTAGTGCGATGATAATAAGAAGAATCTAAGAAGTTCTGGCTGAATATGCTTTAAAATTTCCCTTATGTTTATGACGTTTCCTACGGATTTTCCCATTCTTTCCTGCTTAATAGTTAAAAGACCTGTGTGAAGCCAATAATTAACCATGGGCTTTTTCCCACTTACACTTTCCATTTGTGCAATTTCGCATTCATGATGGGGAAAGATTAAATCTGAACCACCTCCATGTATATCGTACTGAGGACCAAAATGAAATTCCGTAATTGCTGTATCCTCAATATGCCAACCAGGTCTACCCTCGCCCCATGGTGAATCCCAGTATGGTTCCCCAGGTTTTCTCTTTTTCCATAACACAAAATCTGCAGGATTTTTTTTCTTCTCATTTATTTCTATTCTAGCGCCGGCTTTTATAGATTCAAGGGATTGATGCGAAAGTTTTCCATATTCTGGAAATTTTGAAATATCAAAATAGATTCCATCTTCCGTTTCATATGCATATCCCTTATCAATCAAACGTTTCACCTGATCTATAATTTCTTTTATGTAAAATGTAGCTGGTGCATAAAAATTTACACCACTTATTCTTAGCCTCAACATATCCTCTATATAAGCCCTATAATAAAATCTTGAAATCTCAGATGCATTAGTACCAGATTCATTTGCTTTCTTAATTATTTTATCATCTATGTCTGTAATATTTTGCAAATAAAATACCACATACCCCTTATACCTCAGATATTCTGATAGTGTATCAAAAAATATGTATGTTCTAGCATGACCGATGTGAGAATAATCATAAACAGTAGGACCACAAACGAATAAATTTATCCTTTTTCCATTTATGGGTATAAAATCTTTCTTTTCCTTTGTCATTGTATCGTAAAGTTTCATAGTGAATTGGTAAAATGTACTGGTATATAAAATATTTAAGTCATTGTTATTTATTTTTAATAATCTATTCTTCCCTAAAGGTCTGAGTCTTTAATACTACCTTTAAACTTCTTACTTAACTATAAAAAAATAGATAAGGCTCATTATTTATATGTGATAATTGCATGCTCAACCTTGTTGCTGATCTAATTGAAGCTGAAAATATAAAAGGTCTGGATAGATCTGAAAAAATAAGGTTGCTGCCAATATACAAATCATTGAGGTTTAATGAATTTCAAATATTAGCTAGATTTAAAGATAAGAAAAAAGCTTTAGTTAGGAGTAATTGAAATATGAAATTCATTGTTGATAATATGCTAGGAAAGCTCGCCAGGTATCTCAGGTTTCTTGGTTATGATACGTATTATTCTAATAGTACAATCAAAGATGATGAAATTATAGAAATTGCATCCAGGGAGAAAAGAATATTAATTACCAGAGATAAAGAACTTGCTTCTAGATATAAAAATTCTTTTCTTTTAAGAACTACAGATAGCAAGGAACAGCTGAAGGAGGTTATAAAAAAATTTAATTTGGGCAATAGCAAAATTCTTACAAGATGCAGCATTTGCAACGTTGAACTTATAAAAATAAATAAAGAACAGGCAAAGGGAAAAGTACCTGAAAAAATATATGAAAATTTTAATGAATTTTATATTTGCCCATCCTGTGGTAGATATTACTGGTTAGGAACGCATGCAATGAATATAGAAAATATGATAAAAATGGTGGAAAAAGATGAAAATTGAAGAAATTGATGAAAAATTGAAAAGGGTTTTGCTGAAAATTACTAACATGGATGATCTCTGGTTTTTGAACAACTTCCTTGAAAAGGGGGATATTGTTTTTGGAACAATATTTAGGAAAGAGGATGAACGTGCAGATTCTGTTCGCTCAAAAAAGACTGAAAGAATAAGAATAAGGGTAGGTATAGAGATTGATTACACTGAATTTCAAGAATTCTCGAGCAGGTTAAGAATCCATGGTATTATAAGAATAGGCCCTGAAGATTACATTGGCTTTCATCAGAGCATAAATATCGAACCAGGGATGGAACTTGAAATAATAAAAAATGTATGGAAAAGATTTTATATAAATGAATTAAAAAAAGCTGAAGAATCTGGTCAGAATGCTCTTTTCGTTTCAATAGATGATGAGGGTGCAACCGTGGCAATTTTAAGAGATTATGCAATACAAATTCTAGCTGAAATAGGACTGAAAAAGCATTCAAAGGATAGTGATGAAAAAGAAGGGACAATGAGCTATGAAGAACTAATTTCGAAAATTAAACAATACTGGTCAGAAAAAATGCCTGTTATTATTGTAGGTCCTGGATTCTTTAAAGATGTTTTTTATAATAAAATACCTGATGCTGAAGAATTCAAGAAGAATATGGTTTTAATAAATACATCCTATGCGGGGGAAAAGGGCATTTATGAAGCACTAAGATCAGGCTTGCTAGAACAAATGCTAAAGGAGCATAGACTTAAAGTTGAAGTTGAACTTGTGAATAAACTTCTTGACGAGATAGGGAAAGAGGGAAAATATGCATACGGTTTTAATGATGTGGAAAAGGCAATTGAATTTGGTGCCGTTGACATGCTTCTTGTTACAGATTCGAAAATGAGGGATGATAGAATTCTTAAATTAATGAAAATGGCTGAGGAACAAAAGGCACAAATACATATAATAAGTTCTAGGCATGAATATGGAAGAATACTTGAGAACTTGGGTGGAATAGGTGCTATTCTAAGATTTCCTTTGCCTAACCGTCCTTGACACCTTCAGAATTTATAACGATCACTACCTCACCCTCTGGATATGCGGGTGAATCTATTAGTCTTGCAATTCTCTTATCACCTTTTGATTTTCTGAGTGATATCCTGAATGTTGCAGTATGACCAACTATATTTCCACCTATAGGCTGGTTAGGGTCTCCAAAGAAAACATCCGGCCTGGATGAAACCTGGTTTGTTACAGCAACGACGGCATTGTAAATGTCTGCAAATCTCAATAAATCGTGCATGTGCCTGTTGAGCATCTGCTGCCTTTCAGCAAGAGCACCTCTGCCCGAATACTCAACCCTGAAATGTGCAGTCAAGGAATCAACAGCTATCAACCTTATGGGAAATTCTTTTGCAGTTTCAAAGGCCTTTTCAACAAGAAGCATCTGATGGCTTGAATTGTAAGCCCTTGCAACATGAATTTTTTTAAGTACCTCCTGAGGATCAAGGTCAATAGCTCTGGCCATCTGTACAATCCTTTCAGGCCTGAATGTATTTTCTGTATCGATTAACAATGCCTCGCCGTTGAGACCTTTCTTATCTTCGGGTAGTGTGACATTTACCATTAGTTGATGTATTATCTGTGTTTTTCCAGAACCGAATGGACCAAAAAATTCAGTTATTGCCTGTGTTTCTAATCCGCCACCAAGAAGGTTGTCAAATGCAGATGAACCTGTGGTGAGCTTTGAAATGTGCTGTCTTCTTTCAAGCACAACATCCCCAGTCACAAAATTACCCACATCAGCAAATTTTCTTGCACCTTCAACGATCTTTTTTGCCTGTGCTTCACTTATTTCTGCTGCTGCTGCAATATCTGCTGGTGGGGTCACAGCAATAGTGATAAGGTCTGTAAAACCTGCCTCTCTCAATTTTTCTGCTATCGCTGGACCCACTCCAGGAATGTCTTCCAAACTATCTACTTTTTTATCTTTTGCCAATTTCAAACACCATCATATTCCTTTTGAGTACATATATTCAATCAGGTCAACAACCCTGCATGCATACCCGTACTCATTATCATACCATGCTATCACTTTTATTAAATTTTCTCCTTGCACCTGGGTCAATTCTGCATCTACAACACTGGAAAATGTCGTACCCTTAAAATCGATTGAAACAAGTGGCTCGTATGAAATTCCAAGAATACCCTTCATTCTTCCATTGGCATATTTTTCAAATGCTTTGTTAATATCTTCCTTGGTTGTAGGCTTTTTAACCAGAGCAACAAAATCAACAACACTTACTGTTGATGTTGGGACCCTCATGGAAAGGGCTTCAAATTTACCCTTCATTTCGGGTATTACAACTGCAACGGATTTTGCAGCACCTGTTGAAGTAGGTATTATTGATTGCCCAGCAGCCCTTGCTCTCCTTAAATCTTTATGTGGGGCATCCTGCAACCTCTGATCCATGGTAACTGAATGTACAGTATTCATGAACGATTTTTCAATGCCAAACTCATCATTTATTACTTTGACTATAGGAGTGATGCAGTTCGTTGTACAGGACCCATTAGAAATTATTTTATGCTTAACAGGATCATATTTTTCTTCATTCACACCAAGAACAACAGTAAAATCCTCATTCTTGGCAGGAGCCGAAATTATTACCTTTTTCGCACCTGCATTTATATGGGCTATGGCCTTAAGACCATCTGTAAAAACGCCAGTTGATTCAACCACAATATCTACGCCCAGATCCTTCCATGGCAATTTTGAAGGGTCCTTCTCACTAAAAGTTTTTATTTTCTTTCCATTTATTTCAATGTAGTTTTCTCCAGACTTTACTTCAGCATCAAGGATACCATAATTGCTATCATACTTCAAAAGATGGGCAAGCGTTTTTGCATCCACAAGATCATTTATTGCAACAAGATCAATGTTCTCATTCTTAAGAGCAATCCTAAATGTCAACCTTCCTATCCTTCCAAAACCATTAATTGCCACCCTAACAGCCATTTTTGCACCTTCCCTAAAAAGGTATATTGCAGGAGATTATAAAATTTTTATCAATAAATTTTATTTTAATGAATTTTACCCTCTAAATTCAGAATCATGGTTTTAAGGTTATGATTTCTGTTAACCATGTTAACATCCACCTTTCGAAGTTATCATCCCTGTGAATTCAGAGACGCTTAAACTTCTTGGGTATAACCCTATACCCTCTATCCCGTCCGCAAATGCTTCAGGGATTGCCTTTTTTATTATATTATATACAGCATTGAGATCCGCATGTATAAGTATTCCATCCTTGGATCTGAAAATGCCCCTTTTTATTCTTTTTCCCATGTACTCATCATGATGTTCAATGCTTTCATTGTCAAGAAATGAACACTTGCTTGTGTGTTCTTCGTCTTGTATTATTACCTGTATGCCAGCCTCTTCTGCCTTGTATTTGATATGATTTATCAATGTGTTAAAAGGTATCTGCACAAAGTTCTGGTTGTTGATCCTTCCCATGTTTGCTGACTGCTTCCATCCATTATTGTGACCTATGATAATTGTATCAATGTTCTTTGATTTTGCGTATTGAACAATCGCTTTCGATAGTTTGTGCATTATGTCTTTTATCTTTCTGTTTCTTTTCATGAACAATCTCTTTTCTTTCTTTGTTAATTGCTTATTTCCTATTTGCCTATCACTTATGGATTTCAATCTTGCGTATTCCTTGTTGAAGAACTGGTTTATTGATTTCAGAACACCACCCTTGACAGCAATCCCTTCATTAGAGATGCTATCTCCGATAGTTACGATGTTCCTCAGACCAATATCTATGCCCATGATCTTTTTTGATTCTCCCTTAGCAATGTCCTCTATCTCTTTCATATATACAATTTCAATTATATACCCTACACCCTGAGGTATTATCCTTACCTCTCTCAAATTTACATCATCTAATCTTGTTTCCACCTCCAAATTCATTATTTTAGGGAATTTTAATATCCCATCTTCAATCTTGCACTGCTGATTAGTAAATATTAAAATGAATTCACCATTCTTATTCTTATATTTAGGTGGCTTTGGCATTTCCTTAAACTCTTCAGGATGCTTCTTCCATGCTTTCATGGCTTTGAAAAATGAATTCCATGCTTCTCTTACTTTTCTAATTATCCATTGCGCTGTTTGTGCTGGAAGTTTTTGATAATTATTTTCCTCATCATTTTTAGATGGGTTTTGAAACAATTTTACAAGATCATTATATGATGATAATTTTTCCTTTTTTAAAAATTG